>OLNF01003959.1_pt1 | contig 10405 bp, 9 predicted proteins | sample 1673061 | NCBI WGS metagenome assembly OLNF01 (sample SAMEA3136751, study PRJEB25190) | human gut metagenome | reverse complement strand
ATTTGAGGTAGATGAAGGCCAGAACACCCTTGGCGACTACCGACACAGAAGAAAACCTCCGGCGCTATGATCCTGCTGCTGCGCAAGGCCGCCGAGCTGGTGGAACAGGGCCTGCCCTTTGAGGATCTGTGCGCGGAGCTTCAGGTCTGTCAGAAGAATACCCGTCTCTGCTTCACGCTGGAGCATTTTGACAATCTGGTGAATAACGGACGGATGCCGCCTCTGGCCGGCACCCTGCTCCAGACGCTGGGCATCCGCATCGTCGCGGAAGCCACGGCCGAGGGTACGATCCGCGTGGCCAAAAAGGCCCGTGGCGAGGCCCACACCGCCAGAGCCATCGCCCAGCTCATGAGCGATGCCAAGGACTGCACCGGCAGCCATGTGATCATCACCCACTGTCAGAATCCCGAAGGTGCCGAGCGGCTGCGGAACGCGATTCTGGACCGTCTGCCGGTAAAGGCTGTGGAGGTCCTGCCCTGCCGGGGTCTCACCAGCTTCTACGCCATGGACAAGGGACTGATCCTCTCTTATTGATCGACTTCCCATTGACTTTTCCCGCTGTTTTGCGTACAATAGACCCGCGAGGAAAACAGACAGTCGCGCGGAAGGGGCGAAAGACCCTTCCGTGAGGAAAGTCCGGGCTCCACAGGGCAAGGATAACGGGTAACGCCCGCCGAAGGCGACTTCAGGAAAAGTGCAACAGAGATATACCGCCGCGTCACATCCCCAAATGGGGACCTCCGCGAAAACGTCAGTTTTTGTGGGGAGATAAGGTACAGCGAAGTGATTTTGGCCTGCCGTTTGCGGCCGGACGAAAGCTATGGAGCTGGCACCGACGAGGTAAGGGTGGAAAGGCGAGGTAAGAGCTCACCCGACGGCGCGTGAAAGTGACCGTCGCTGTAAACTCTATTCGGAGCAACACCGGTATGGGAGCATATAGGCTGGCCCGGCCGCTCCCGGGGTGGCTTGAGCGTGCCGGCAACGGTACGCCCAGATAGATGACTGTCGAAACAGAACCCGGCTTATAGGTCTGCTCGCAGGACCATTCCAAGGCCGCAGCGGCTCACGCTGCGGCCTTCTTTGTGCGCTTCGCACAATTTCGACGGAAATATGCGGTGTATTTTAGAATACAAAACTATTTACATTAGTTCGATAAAGTGGTAGAGTGATAGCGTAGTAAACAACCAAGCCGGTCTGCCGGCGAGAAAACCGGTATTCCGGTCAGTAAAGGAGAAAAAACGATGAAAAAGCTGATTGCACTGATGCTGGCCATGGTCATGGCCCTGTCCCTTGTGGCCTGCGGTAAGCCCGCAGAGAACGACAATTCCGCAAACGACAACAATACCGACGGCGATGCCACTGCCACACGGACCTTCGTGATGGGCGTCGACGCGGAGTATCCCCCCTTCAGCTATCTGGGCGAGGACGGCCAGTACACCGGCTTCGACGTGGAGGTCTGCAAGGCTGTCTGCGATCTGCTGGGCTGGGATCTGCAGGTCTTCGGTGTGAACTGGGACCAGAAGCTGGTGCAGCTGGATGCCAAGGAGTGTGACTGCGTATGGTCCGGCATGACCATCCTGGACTCCATGAAGGAGGCCGGCTACGTGATCTCCGCGCCTTACTATGACAACACCCAGGTCATCATGGTCAAGGAGGGCAGCGACATCAAGTCTTCCGCTGACCTGGCCGGTAAGGTCGTGGCCGTGCAGCTGGGCACCTCCGGCGAGGCGCTGCTGGCCGATGGCGGTGATCTGGCCGACCTGGCGGCGACCTTCGCTGACCTGACTACCTGCGACAGCTTCCTGAAGTGCTTCACTGAGCTGGGCGGCGGCGCCGTGGACGCTGTCATCGTGGACAAGCCCGTGGCTGTCTCCTATGCCGAGTCCAACAAGGGCTTCACCGTTCTGGACGAGGGTCTGGGCGCCGAGCAGTACGGCATCGCCTTCCGCGCCGGTGACGAGGAGCTGTGCGCCACCGTGGAGGACGCCGTGGCTCAGCTGGTGGCCAACGGCACCTACGCTGAGATCGCTGCCAAGTATCCCGACATCGCCAACAACCTGACCCTGCTGGGCTGAGCCTGAGGCATCGGCGCACAAAAGAAAACAGCATACCGGCTCCCGAGGGAAATTCCTCCCTCGGGAGCGTATGTGCATGAATTGAGGATAACATATGACCTTACTGACCATGATCGTCAAGATGGGGGAGGGACTTTCCAAGACCTGCGCCATCTTCTTTCTGACGCTGCTGTTCTCCCTGCCGCTGGGCATGATCGTTGCGCTGCTGCGCATGAGCAAAAACAGGATCGTCTCCGGCATCACCCGTTTCTTCATCTCCATTCTCCGCGGCACGCCGCTGATGCTGCAGCTGCTGGCCGTGACCTACGGCCCCTACTACCTCTGTGACTTGCCGGTGGCCCGCAACAAGCTGATCCCCGTGGTCATCGCCTTTGCCATCAACTACGCCGCCTATTTCGCGGAGATCTATCGCGGCGGCATCGAATCTATGCCGGTGGGACAGTATGAAGCGGCAGAGGTGCTGGGTTATACCAAGGCCCAGACCTTTATCCATGTCATCCTGCCGCAGGTGTTCAAGCGCATTATGCCCAGCATCACCAACGAAGTGGTGACGCTGGTGAAGGACACCTCCATGGCGTTCACTGTCTCCTATCAGGAGATGTTCACCATCGGCAAGCAGATCGCCAACTCCGAGACCAGCTTTACGCCGTTCCTGGTGGCAGGCGTGTTCTACTTCGCGTTCAACGCCGTTGTGGATCTGGTCATGGGCAAGGTGGAAAAGCGTATGGACTACTACAAATAAGGGAGGCGGTCGCATGAAACTGTTACAGATGAACCACGTGCAGAAGAGCTTCAACGACGACACGCTGCACGTTCTCAAGGACATCAGTCTCTCCGTAGAAAAAGGCGAGGTGGTGGCCATCATCGGCCCCTCCGGCAGCGGAAAATCCACGCTGCTGCGCTGCGCTGCGATGCTTACCGACATGGATGACGGCGAGCTGTTCTACGGCGACATACAGGCTGCCCGCAGCGAAAACGGCAGGGCGGTCTACGCCGGCAAGGAGACACTGAAAAGGGTGCGGGAAAAGTTCGGGCTGGTGTTCCAGAGCTTCAACCTCTTTCCTCACTATTCCGTGCTGAAAAATCTGACGGACCCCCAGATCCGCGTGCTGGGCCGCGACAAGGAGACGGCGCAGCAGCGGGCGCGGCAGCTGCTGGAGAAGATGGGGCTTTCCGACAAGGAGGACGCCTACCCCTGCGAGCTCTCCGGCGGACAGCAGCAGCGGGTAGCCATCGCCCGCGCCCTGGCCATGGATCCCGAGATCCTGTTTTTCGATGAACCCACCTCGGCGCTGGACCCCGAGCTGACCGGCGAGATCCTGAAGGTCATCCGTGACCTGGCGGAGGAGCATATGACCATGGTCATCGTGACCCACGAGATGTCCTTTGCCAAGGACGTGGCAGACCGCGTTATCTTCATGGCCGGCGGCGTCATTGTGGAGGAGGGCACGCCGGAGGAGGTCATGGTCAACACCCGTGAGGAACGGACCCGTCAGTTCCTGGGGCGCTATCAGAGATGAGAAAGCTGCGCGTGGTGCGGGCAGATCCCGCTGGTAATATCACTCTATTCGTCCTGACGCCCGTGGACAAGGCGGAGTGCGCCGCCGTGGCCGCACAGCTCATGGCCATCCGGGAACTGCAGGCGGAGCAGGTAGGCTTCATCTTCCCCAACGGCCATATGGAGATGGAGGCGGGGGAGTTCTGCGGCAACGCCTCCCGCGCCTACGGATTCCTGCTGGCGAAGCAGCAGGGGCTCGCCGGCTGCCGGAGCATGCAGCTGTCCGTCAGCGGCTGCGATCACCCCATCACCGTGACGGTGGACATGGACGCCGGTACGGCGGAGGCAGAGATGCCGCTGCCGAAATTTGTCAGGCCGGTGGACGCTCCTGCCACCGGTACGCTGGTGCATCTGGGAGGTATCGCCCATCTGGTGGTGCAGGATGTCCCGCCCAGCCGTGAGTTTTTCGCCCAGGCCGAGCCGCTCTTTGCGGCGGACCCAGCGCTGGATGCCTACGGCGTGTGCTTCGTGGAGGGGGACCGTATGACGCCGCTGGTGAAGGTGCCGGAGGCGGGGACGCTGGTGTTCGAGGGCAGCTGCGGCAGCGGTACGCTGGCCTGCGCAGTGGCCATGAGCCGGGGCAGGGTAGGCATATTTTCCGTCTCCCTGCGGCAGCCGGCCGGAACAGTCAACGCCTCCGTGACGCGGCGGGACGGCGCGGTCATCGCGGCGTCTATCGGCGGACCGGTAACGCTGAGCGAGCCCTTTGAGGTGACTATCTGAAAAAATGCCTGAAAAAACGCACCCGACAGGGTGCGTTTTTTGGTTGTACAATTGTACCCAAAGCGGTATAATGTCTGTATTGAGCAACTGTTAGACGGAGGGATATAACATGACCTTGCATGAGTATATGGAGAGCCTGCGGCAGAAAACGGTGGCAGTGCTGGGCATCGGCGTCAGCAACACGCCGCTGGTGCAGCTGCTGCTGCGCAGCGGTATCCGCGTCACTGCCTGCGACAAGCGGACGAAGGAGCAGCTGGGCACACTGGCCGATGAGCTGGAACAGGCGGGATGCACCCTGAGGCTGGGACCGGATTATCTGGAGGGGCTCCACGAGGACGTGATCTTCCGCACTCCGGGCCTGCGGCCCGATGTGCCCCAGCTTGCGGCGGCGGTGGCCAATGGCAGCATGCTGACCAGCGAGATGGAGGAGTTCTTCCGTGTCTGCCCGTGTCCCATCATCGCCGTCACCGGCTCCGACGGTAAGACGACGACCACCACCATCATCGCCGAGCTGCTGAAGGCGGCAGGGAACACAGTGTGGGTAGGCGGCAATATCGGACACCCGCTGCTGTGCGATGCCGACCGTATGCGGCCCCAGGACTATGCGGTGCTGGAGCTGTCCAGCTTCCAGCTGATGACCATGGACCGCAGTCCCCATATCGCGGTGGTGACCAATCTGGCCCCCAATCACCTGGACATGCACAAGGACATGGCAGAGTACGTAGCGGCCAAGGAGAACATTTTCCGCCACCAGACCGCCGGCGACATTGCCGTGTTCAACGCCGACAACGCCATCACGGCGGAGCAGGCGGGGCGCACCGTAGGCCGCAGCCGCCGCTTCAGCCGTCAGACAGAGCTGAACGACGGCGTGTTCCTGCGGGGCGAGGACATCGTCTGCCGCAGTGCGGCGGAGGAGCGGGTCGTCATGAAGACATCCGACATCAAGATCCCCGGTGTCCACAACGTGGAGAACTACATGGCAGCCATCGCCGCTGTGGACGGTCTGGTGCCGGACGATATTATCCGTGACTTCGCCCGCAGCTTCGGCGGCGTGGAGCACCGCATCGAGCTGGTGCGTACCTACCGTGGTGTCCGGTACTACAACGATTCCATCGCCTCCAGCCCCTCCCGCACCATTGCGGGGCTGCGCTCCTTCCCGGAGAAGGTTATCCTCATCGCCGGCGGCTATGACAAGCACATTCCTTTCGACGTACTGGGCCCCGAGGTGACGGCCCACGTGAAGCTGCTGGTACTCTGCGGGGCCACGGCGGGGAAGATCCGCGCCGCAGTGGAGGCCGCGCCGGACTACCGCCCGGGCTGTCCGGAGATCCTGGAGGTCACGCCTTTTCAGGCTGCGGTAGAGGCCGCCCGCGACCATGCCGCCGCAGGCGATGTGGTGACGTTGTCCCCGGCCTGTGCTGCCTTCGACCAGTTCAAGAACTTTGCCGAGCGGGGCAGGGTGTTCAAGGAGATCGTCCGCAGCTGGCCGGAGGAATGAGGAAAAGCCTTGGCATCATAAACTCCCTGCAAGGGGGGTGGATGCCGTGGAACGGCTTCGTTATCTGCGCCTGACCGGACGACAGAAGGTGCTGGTCTGGTGTACCTTTCTTCTGGCGGCGTTGGGAGCGCTGACTGCTGCCGCCGTGCTGCATATGAGGCCCATCGTGGTGGATCTGGCCACCGCTCGCACCTCTAACATGGTGAACCGCATCGTGGTGGCCGCCATCAACGACGCGGTGGACAGCGGGCGCATCGACTACGGGCGGCTGGTGTCCTTCGATAAGGATGCCAACGGCCATGTGACGGCGCTGAAAAGCAACATGGCGGAGTTCAACCGCCTGCAGGCGTCTATCTCCGACGATATCCTCCAGCGTATGGCGGATGTGTCCACCACGGATTTGTCCATCCCCATCGGCACGCTGACCGGCTCGCCGCTGCTGGCAGGCCGCGGGCCGTGTCTGCACGTGCGCATGCAGTCCGTGGGCACTGCCACCGCCCGCTTCGATAACCAGTTTTCCTCCGCCGGCATCAACCAGACCCGCCACCGCATCCTGCTGGATGTGGATGTCCACGTCAGCATCCTGCTGCCCGGGCTGACCACCTATACCAAGGTGTCCAACGAGATCTCCGTGGCGGAGACGGTGATCGTGGGCGGCGTACCCGACACCTACACCTATTTCAGTACCACGCCGGACGAGATCGAGAACTACGCCGACGAGTACATCATCAACAACGGATAAGAGGTCACACTATGGACTACCGACAGGAAATGAAGGAGCTGCGGGACACCCTGAATGCCCACGGCTACCGCTATTACGTATTGGATGAGCCCACCATCTCCGACTACGAGTACGACCACATGCTGCGCCGTCTGGAGGATCTGGAGGCGGCACATCCGGAGGAAATCACACCGGATTCGCCCACGCAGCGCATCGGTGGCCGCACGCTGTCCGAGTTCCAGCAGGTGACGCATCCCGTGCCGCTGGAGAGTTTGCAGGACGTGTTCAACGACGATGAGGTGTGCCAGTTTCTGGAAAAGATACCACTGGACGCGCCGCTGTGGAGCGTGGAGCCAAAGGTGGACGGCCTGTCCGTGGCCCTGGAGTACAGAGACGGCGTGTTCGTCCGCGGCGCCACACGCGGCGATGGACGGGTGGGGGAGGACGTGACGGAGAATCTGCGCACCATCCGCTCCATTCCTATGACGCTGCCGGAGAAGCTGCCCCGTCTCATCGTCCGCGGCGAGGTCTACATGGCTCGCAGCGTGTTCGATGAGATCAACGCCCGCCGCGAGCTGGAGGGCAAGCCCCTGATGGCCAACCCCCGCAACGCTGCCGCCGGCTCCCTGCGCCAGCTGGACCCCAAGATCGCGGCCCAGCGCCGTCTGGACATCGCCGTATTCAATCTCCAGCTGGCGGAGGGACGGGAGTTTACCACCCACACCGAGGCCATCGACTATCTGGCGTCCCAGCATTTCAAGGTCATTCCGCACCGGCAGCTATCCAAAACCGCCGATATTCTGGCGGAGATCGCCGCGCTGGGCGACTGTCGGGAGCGTTTCCCCTTCGACATCGACGGCGCGGTCATTAAGCTGGACAACCTGGCGGAGCGGGAGGTGCTTGGCAGTACTGCCAAGTGTCCCCGCTGGGCCATCGCCTACAAGTACCCGCCAGAGACCAAGGAGACGGTGCTCCGCGATATCGTGGTGCAGGTAGGACGCACTGGCGTGCTGACTCCCAAGGCGGAGCTGGAGCCGGTGCGTCTGGCGGGCACCACTGTGACCTACGCCACCCTGCATAATCAGGACTATATCGCCCAGAAGGACATCCGCATCGGCGACACGGTGCTGGTGCGCAAGGCGGGGGAGATCATCCCCGAGATCGTGGCCGTGGTGCCGGACAAGCGTCCGGACGGCGCACAGCCCTACACGCTGCCGGACCGCTGCCCCGTCTGCGGCGCGGAGGTGGTGCGGGACGAGGATGGCGCGGCTCTGCGCTGCACCGGCGCGGAGTGCCCTGCCCAGCTGCTGCGGAATCTGACCCATTTCGCCAGCCGAAACGCCATGGACATCGACGGTCTGGGTCCCGCCGTGATACAGCAGCTGGTGGACAGCGGCCTTGTCAGGACTGCCGCCGACCTGTACAGCCTGCGGCCGGAGCAGATCGCGGAGCTGGACCGTATGGGTCAGAAGTCCGCCCGGAACGCGGTGGAGGCCATCGCCAGAAGCCGTGAGGACGACCTGTGGCGCCTCATCTTTGCCCTCGGCATCCGGCAGGTAGGTGAGAAGGCCGCCAAGGTGCTGGCTGCACGGTTCGGCAGCATGGACGCGCTGTCCACCGCCACGGAGGAGGAGCTGACCGCCATTGATGACGTGGGGCCCATCACGGCGAAATACATCCGCCAGTGGATGGACAGCCCACAGTCCCAGGACCTGCTGGCACGTCTGAAGGCCGCAGGGCTCAATATGACCTGTAAAGAGGAAACGGTTGACAGCCGTTTTGCAGGAATGACTTTTGTCCTTACCGGCGCACTGGAGAAGTTTACCCGCGATGAAGCGGGGGAGATGATCGAAAAACGGGGCGGCAAGGTGTCCGGCTCCGTTTCCAAAAAGACCACCTACGTGGTGGCGGGAGAGAACGCCGGCAGCAAGCTGCAAAAGGCGCAGCAGTTGGGCATCCCCGTCCTCACGGAAGATGAATTTCTGGAGTTTCTGAAATAAGGAGGTACACGTCATGGCAGAGCATACCGATCAGAATCTGCTGCATCAGGTGATTTACAGCGTCTTTGTGCGCAACCACACCAAAGAAGGCACCTTCCGCGCGTTGGAGGGTGACCTGGACCGCCTGAAGGGGCTGGGCGCAGACATCATCTGGCTCATGCCCATCCATCCCATTGGTTCGGAGGGCCGTAAGGGCACTCTGGGCAGCCCCTACGCCATTCAGGACTACCGCGGCATCAATCCCGAGTACGGCACGCGGGAGGACTTCATCCATCTGGTGGATGCCATCCATGCTCGCGGCATGAAGTGCATCATCGACGTGGTGTATAACCACACCTCACCGGACTCCGTGCTGGCCCACACCCATCCGGAGTACTTCCTCCGCGACGCAGAGGGTCGCCCTACCCGAAAGGTGGCGGACTGGTGGGATGTGGTGGACCTGGATTACAGCAACCGCGACCTGTGGAACTACCAGATCGACACATTGAAGCAGTGGGCCGCCATCGTGGATGGCTTCCGCTGCGACGTGGCCAGCAGCGTCCCGCTGGACTTCTGGTGTGAGGCACGCCGCCAGGTGGAGACGGTGCGCCCTGGCTGCATCTGGTTGGCCGAAAGCGTCCACGGTGCCTACGTGCTGGGCATGCGCCGCACGGGCGCGGCCTGCGCCACGGACACCGAGCTGTACCGCGCCTTCGACATGACCTACGACTACGACATCTGGCCTTTTTACGAGGGCTTCCTGAAGGGAGATCTGTCCCTGCGGACCTACACGGACATCCTGAACTATCAGGAGCTGACGTATCCCACTGGCTACATCAAGGCCCGCTGCCTGGAGAACCACGACACCTGCCGCGCGGCCTCCTGGTTCACCAGTGACCGCCAGCTGTACCACTGGCTGGGATTCCTGTACTTCCAGCGGGGGGCCGCCATGCTGTACAGCGGCATGGAGTATGCGCCCAAAAAGCGGGTGGGTCTTTTCGACGCCGACGACAACTACGGCGACATGCGGCTGGACGTGCAGCGGTACCTCACCGCCTGCAAGGCCATGAAGCAGACGCTGCCGCTGGGCGGCGGCTTCTGGTGGGTAACCGCCAGCGACCGTGTGGCGCTGGGCCACTACGAGGGACCGGAGGGCCGCGCACTGGGCGTGTTTGACCTGCGGGGCCGCGGCGGTGAAGTGGCCGTGGATCTGCCGGACGGTGTGTACGAGAACCGTTTGGGCGGGCAAGTCACCGTCAGCGGTGGAAAGCTGGCGCTGGGCGAGCGCCCCGTGGTGATTTGATGCGGGCCGCCGCTATTGGTTTTTTATACAAAGCGAAAAGAGATTCTGTGACGTATGTCACAGAATCTCTTTTGTTCATTGACCTGCGGCAATCGAAATGCTATACTTTTACACGGTGTATCTAGGCTCTTTCCTGTGGCAAAGCAGGGAGGAGCTGATAGAAAAGAGGAGGAAAGAATCATATGAGCAAGATCATGAAGATCTGCGACGGCAACGAGGCGGCGGCATACGTCGCCTATGCGTTCTCCGAGGTCGCAGCCATCTACCCCATCACACCCTCCAGCCCTATGGCGGAGCACGCCGACGCGTGGTCGGCCAACGGCAAGAAGAACATCTTCGGCCAGCCGGTTCGTCTGGTGGAGATGCAGTCCGAGGCCGGCGCCTGCGGCGCGTGCCACGGCGCACTGGAGGCCGGTGCGCTGGCCACCAGCTTCACCGCCTCTCAGGGCCTGATGCTGATGATCCCCACCCTGCACCGTATCTCCGGCGAGCGTCTGCCCGGCGTGCTGCACGTGGCGTCCCGCACCGTGGGTACCCACGCATTCTCC
>OLNF01003958.1_pt1 | contig 10409 bp, 8 predicted proteins | sample 1673061 | NCBI WGS metagenome assembly OLNF01 (sample SAMEA3136751, study PRJEB25190) | human gut metagenome | reverse complement strand
CAACAATGGAATTCTTGATCGGCAATGTAGATAACATTGACTATATTACAGCTTACGCTGCTGGCTGGTGGCGCTTGTTGTCGGAATCCTGTAAGAAGAATGCTTCTGCCATGGACTCGTCCACCTCGAAGAAGCTCTCGTCGATGGAGTATTGGTCGATGTGTGGCGAATAATGGGAGAGCATCGACATCACTCTGTTTGACAGGGAGCCATAGAGGGTGTAGTTGCTCGAGAAGATGGCTACGCCTTCTGCCTCGAGCTTGCTCTTCACCTGATAGAAGGGGTCGCCCATCTTATAGCCCAATGCCTTGGCTTCTTCAGAGCGAGCGATGACGCACCCGTCGTTGTTGCTCAATACAACCACGGGCTTTCCTGTCAGGTCGGGGCGAAACACTCGCTCGCACGAACAGTAGAAGTTGTTGCAGTCTGCCAGTCCTATCATATCTTATCATTAACACCTTTTGTTATCACCAGAAATCCTGGTATGATGTGCAAAAATACAAAAAATAATCCGAAAACGATAGTTTTTCATTCAAGTTTTTTGTCGTTTCATGATTTATTCTTACCTTTGTGGTCATAAGCTAGTATTGAAACATCATAAAACTGAACGATATGAATCATAAGAATAACATGTTGGCATTGAGCCAGGAGCGTTTTTCGGCTCGCAAGTTTACTCCGGAGGCGGTGAGCCAGGAGGATCTGGACTATATCATGGAGTGTGTGCGCCTGGCACCATCGGCAGTGAACAGGCAGCCTTGGCGCTGGCTCATTGTGCGCTCAGAAGAGGCGAAGAAGAAACTGCAGGATTGCTACGACCGCGAATGGTTCAAGACGGCTCCTATATATATTATAGGTATGAAAAACGTGAATGAGAACTGGGTGCGCAGATATGATGAGAAACCGCATGGCGATATTGATGTGGCGATAGCGGCAGAGCATCTCTGTCTGGCTGCCACCGAAAAGGGACTGGGCACCTGCTGGGTCTGCAATTACGATACGGCGAAGATGCAGCTGTTCTTTGCTCGCGAGGGCTATGAGGCGGTGGTAATTATCCCTGTAGGTCATATTGCTGAAGACTGTCCACGCGCTGAGAAGAAGCGCAAGGAGATGAGCGAAATCACGGAAGAAATCTAGTTCTAAATATAAGTAGAAATCTAGAGCTGTTATAAAAACTGGTATAAAACGAAGCTGTATGGAAATGAACGAAGAATCCATCCTGGCATGGAATATCATAGAAAAGACAAATGCCAACCTCTTCCTTACCGGAAAGGCGGGCACAGGTAAGACGACCTTCCTCAAGCGATTGAAAGAACTGTCACCCAAACGAATGATTGTGCTTGCTCCTACGGGCATTGCAGCCATCAACGCCGGAGGAATGACCATCCATTCGTTCTTCCAACTTCCCTTCTCGCCATACGTGCCGGGCACGACCTTTGGCAGTGGCGAACAGAAACGCTATCAGTTCAGCAAGCTCAAGCGCAATATCATCCGCAGTATCGACCTGCTCGTTATCGACGAAATCAGTATGGTGCGCAGCGATCTGCTCGATGCTGTAGATTCTGTGCTTCGCCAGTATCGCAAGCGCCACGATTTGCCTTTCGGTGGTGTGCAGCTCCTGATGATAGGCGATTTGCAGCAGCTGGCACCCGTGGTTACGCCACAGGAAGAGCATCTGCTGGGGCAGCATTATGATACTCCTTTCTTCTTCAGCAGCAACGCTCTGAAGCAGGTGGGTTATCTCACCATCGAACTTAAAAAGGTGTACAGGCAGCAGGATGAACAGTTTATCTCGCTGCTCAACCAGATTAGGGAGAACAAGGCTTCTGAAGCTACGCTGCAGGCTCTGAACCAGCGCTATATTCCAAATTTTGTACCACCTAAGGAGGGCAATTATATCAGGCTTACCACCCATAATGCGCCTGCCCAGTATATCAACGAACAGCAGCTTGCTGCCTTGCCTGCGCAGTCATTTTCTTTTACAGCAGATATAGAGGGCGATTTCCCTGAAACATCTTATCCGGCCGATTTCAAGCTCACATTGAAGCCGGGAGCCCAGGTGATGTTCATCAAGAACGACCCGCAGCACCGTTTTTATAATGGTATGATAGGCGAGGTGATAGGGGTTAGGACCGATGAAGATGGCAGCAAGATTACCGTTCGCAGTAAGGATTCGGGCGAGGAGTTTGACCTGGAGAAAATGGAGTGGACCAATGCGAAATATACGCTGAACGAGAAAACCAAGGAGATAGAGGAGACGGTGGAAGGAAAATTCATGCAGTATCCTCTGCGTCTGGCGTGGGCGATAACTATCCACAAGAGTCAGGGACTTACTTTCGAACATGCCATCATCGATGCTTCTCATTCTTTTACCCATGGTCAGACCTATGTGGCACTGAGCCGCTGCAAGACTTTGGAGGGCATGGTGCTCAGTCAACCGCTTTCTCGCGGAGCCATTATCAGCAGTCAGACGGTGGATGCATTCACCAGCCAGCTTGCTGCGCCTAGTCAGGAGCAAATCAGCAGTCTGGAGCTGCAATACATCATTTATTGCATCAGCGAACTCTTCGATTTTTATTCCATCAGAGCCAGCTATGAGCATCTGATGCGCTGCCTGGTAGAGTTCTTTAATGGTAAATATCCGCGCGTGGTAAGCGAGTATCAGAAGCTGCAGGTGGTGCTGAAGAGTCTGATAGCCGTATCGGATAAATTCCGTGTGCAGTATACGGGTATGCTTGCCCGGAATCCTGATGTAAGACAGGCTGAACTGCAAGACCGTATTCATAAGGGAGCTATGTATTTTCTTGACAAAATCGGCATTCTGAGTGATTTAATCAGAAAGTCGAATCTTGATACAGACAACAAGGTGGCTAGGAAGCAGTTTGAAGACCGCTTCTCTGTTTTCTCAGAGGATGTAAAATTAAAAGAACGGCTTTTGAAGTATGAATGTAGTGCAGAATTCACGGTAACAGATTATCTGAAAAAGAAGGCGCAGTTCTTGCTGTTGGATGCTGATGCCTCATCAGATAGCGGTTCGGGCAGAAAGTCAAGGAGACAGAAGAAACCGAATGAACCGAAGGAACCGAAGGTGCCGAAAGTCGCTTCGAAGGAGGTAAGTTATGATTTCTATATGCAGGGAATGACGGTAGATCAGATTGCTGCTAAGCGGGGTTATACAAAAGGCACCATTATTGGTCATCTTACTCCTTATGTGAAAGAGGGAAAGATTGGTTTGCGGGCGCTGATTTCAAGTGCCCATGAAAAGAAAATCCGTGATTTCATGAAGGCTCATCCTGAATTGGAGCATTTTAGCGAAATAAAGGAAGCTTTGGGAGCAGGTATTGATTATTACGAAATCAAACTGGTTCATGATTTGATGGAGGGGGAATAAAGCATTCTTCCACCATATTATAATAGCCGTAACTATATTTGCAGTAGTTACGGCTATTTTTTTAAAAATTATCTAGAGTTGGCTCACAGCCTCTTCCAGCTGCTGCAAAGCCTGTTTGATAATACTTCTTGGTGCAGCTACATTCAATCGCATGAATCCTTCTCCGCCAGGACCGAACATCTCTCCATCATTCAATGCCAGATGCGCCTTGTCGATGAATAGGTCGAGAAGTGCATCGTGAGAAAGATGCAGATCACGGCAGTTGAGCCATACGAGGAAGGAAGCCTGTGGACGCAAAGGGCGAATGCCCGGAATATGTTCACGGCAGTAATCTTCTACAAATCGGATATTGTCCTCAATATAGGCAAGCATCGCCTTGCGCCATTCTTCTCCCTTGCGGAAGGCTGCGATGGTAGCGATAGGAGCAAAGAGGGTTGGCTCATCCAACTCGTTAGCGCTTAACCATTTGTAAAACTTATTCCGAATATCTTCGTTTGGAATAATGGCGTAGCTGCTCACAATTCCAGCTATATTGAAGGTTTTGGAAGGAGCCTGGAAGGTGATGCTGATGTTGCGTGCCTTGTCAGAAACCGAAGCAAACGGGATGTGCTTGTGGCCGAAGAGCGCCATATCCGCGTGAATCTCATCGCTGATAACGAGCAGATGGTGCTCATAGCAGAAGTCGGCAAGCTGCTGCAGGGTTTCTTTGCTCCAGGTAATACCGCCCGGATTATGAGGATTGCAGAGAATGAGAATCTTGCATTTCTCATCGCAAACCTTCTCGAGATTTTCGAAATCCATCTCGTAATATCCGTCTTCCCTCATCTTCAGCGGATTGAAGACCACCTCTCTGCCATTACCCTCTGGGGTGAGGCGGAATGGGTGATAAACGGGTGGCTGGATGATGACTTTTTCGTCAGGCTGGGTAAAGACATTCACCACGAGTCCGATGCCTTTAACAATACCAGGAATGAATCTTATCCACTCTCGCTTCACATCCCACTGGTGGTGGTCGCGAACCCAGTCGATGATGCTAGGCAGGTAATCTTCCGGCTCCATCGTGTAGCCGAAAAGAGAGTGTTCCAGACGTGCCTTGAGGGCATCTGTAATGAAAGATGGGGTCTCGAAATCCATATCAGCTACCCAGAGTGGCAGCAAATCATCTCGCCCCCAACGAGGCAACAGGGCGCCATGCTTCAGGTCGTCGCTGCCCGAACGGTCTATGACTTTATCGAAATTGTACATTTTACTTTGAGTCTATTAACTATAAACTGTCAATTATAAACTATCAACCGCCTGCTTGATGTCTTCGAAGAGATCATCCACATCCTCCAGACCTACGCTGAGGCGGATAGTGGTGTCTTTCACGTCCATCGACTTGCGCATGTTCTCAGAGAAAGCTCCGAAGATGGTGCTTGCCGGATGAATGGCGAGCGAACGGTTGTCGAAGAGGTTGGTGGCGCGATGGATGAGCTTCAGATTGTTCAGAAAACTGAAGCAGGCTTCCTTGCTCTCCAGGTCGATGCAGATCATGGCTCCCGCAGTTTTTCCAAACTGGCGCTGCGCCAACTCGTGATAAGGATTATCCTCCAGACCAACATAGTTTACATATTTTATCTGAGGCAGAGAGCGCAGCTTCTTGGCAAGCTCCAGGGCATTGCTGCTCTGCACACGATAGCGAGCATCGAGCGTTTCAAGTCCGATGGTTTGCATATAAGCTACCTGTGGGGTCATATAGGCTCCGAAATTGAAGAGCATTTCTCCATAAAGACGCTTGGCGAAATCGCCGTTGTAAGGAGTACCGTAGTCGATAACCAGACCGCCGAGCGAAGTAGCACCGCCGCTTACATATTTAGAGCTGGAAACTACCTCAATATCTACTCCCTGACTCTTAGCCGAGAATTGTGTGAAAGGAATCACGGTAGAATCCACCACCAAAGGTACATTTTTTTCATGTGCTACTTCAGAGATGGCTTTCAGGTCAGCAACCTCCAGCTGTGGGTTGGTCAGAATTTCGAGGAATACGCAGCAGGTGTCATCATCAATGGCTTCGCGCACGGCTTCGATATTGGTCAAATCGCGCAAATGCACCTTTACACCAAAACGACGCAGAGTGGCAACAAGCAGCGCATAAGTATTGCCGAAGAGATGCTTGGATGTAACAATATTTTTGCCTTGTGCTGCCAGCGCCATGAGGGTGTTGCTGATGGCCGCCATTCCTGAGTTGAAGGCGGTGGCATGAGCAGCATCGGTAAGGGCTGCCACACGGCGCTCCAGGTTGGTCACCGTAGGGTTCTCTACGCGCGAATAATCTGGAGCCTTGATTTTGTCGGTGAATGCTTCAGCCATGACGGCAGCATTGTCGAATTCGTAGGCAAGGGTGTTATATACTGGCACGCTCAGCGAGTCGTATGCATCGCGGCGCTCATATTCCAAATGAATAGCTTGAGTCTGTTTCTTCATCATTCTGTTATTTTATGTGATATTTTGCGTGCAAAAGTACAAAAAAGAAATCAAATAGACAATAAATCGCATAAAAAAAAATGAGTTGCGAATGCTTTTTATGCATTGCAACTCGTTGGAGAGGGGTTCAACCCAACAATAACCTACTGGCTCATCCGATTAACTTAAAGATAACATTTGTAAGGCAAAAATGCAGCAAAAAGAGCGAATTGTAACAGAAACATTCGTTTATCTCGAATTTTATTTGTAATTTCGCACCAAAAACAAAAATAAGGATATTTATGAATAAACTGATTCTGAAATCAACAAAAAGTGGACTGCTGGCAGCTGCCCTGATGGCTTCAATCTCTGCCAGTGCCGAAACCATAGAGGTGAAAACGCTGAAATATGCAGGCCCCTATGCCGTAGCACAGCCTTGGATGGCTGACAGTGTGAACATCAAGGGCGAAGCGTTCGACCTTAAGCAGCTGCTCGATTCGCCGCTGTCTTTCACCTTATTAAATAAGGGTAAGGAGGTGAGTGCAGCCCAACTCCTTGCCGACAAGCAGGATGCGCTCCATCTGGCTTCTTTCTGCGTTTCTAACACCCAGCGCACCAAAGCAACCATCGCGGTAGAAGGATTGGAGCAATACCGTCTGTTCGTAGACGGCGAACAGGTAGCGGTGAACGGCGATAAGGCTGAAACCATCCTGACTCCTTCGCAGCATACGGTTGTCATCAAATATCTTACCCGGAAGAATGCATCTTCTGATAAGAAATCTATCAAGTTGACCGTAACCGCAGCCAACGGCGCTCCGCTTTCTGTAGGCGATGCGGCAGCCAAGCGCGCCTATAACATCTATGATGTGATTTGTGCGCCCAACTATCCGAGTGTTTCTATCTCGCCAAACGGAAAGTTTATCGTAGTTCGGAAAACCTGGGTAGATAGAAAAGGTAATAACCATAGCATTAGCGAATTGCGCAACTCTCAGACTAACAGAGTGATGGCAACATTTGAGGAGAGTGTAAAATGGATGCCTGCAAGCAATAAACTGTATTTCACGCAGAAGGCGAGCGACAGCAGTATTGCCGGAGAAGAAAAGCAGGATGGCACATTGCAGCTCATCACCATCAATCCGCTGACGATGGAGCGCGAAGTGCTGGCTAGCCATCTTCCTGAAGGCTGGTTCCAGTTTACACCCGATGAAAAAACGCTCATCTATACGCTCACTACTGAAGGCAGAAAAAAGGATCCGCAAGTTTATGATGTAAAAGAACCGGAAGACAGACAGCCTGGTTGGCGCGAGCGCAGCAATCTCGCCAAATATGATCTTGCATCGGGCATTCTCCAGCCGCTCACCTTCGGTTACCACAACATCTATCTGATGGATATTTCTGCCGATTCGCGTTATCTGCTGATAGGAAAGGGAGAGGAGCGACTCACCAAGCGTCCTACAACCCTGACATCATTCTACCGCCTGGATTTGGGCAGTATGAATACATCTTCAGCCACAACGCCAAAGGTAGAAACCCTGATAGAAAAGGGCGAATTTCTGAACAGCGCCCAGTTCTCGCCAGATGGCAAGAGCATTCTCGTGAGCGCTTCGCCAGAAGCTTTCAACGGCATTGGAAAGAATGTGGAAGAAGGACAGACACCTAGCATGATCGACACCCAGCTCTATCTGATGACCTTGTCGGATAAGAAGGTTCGTCCGCTGACCAGGGATTTCAATCCGAATGTGCTGAGCACGGAATGGAGCAAGGTCGATGGAAACATCTATTTTACAGCCGAAGATAAAGACTGCGTGCATCTCTTCCAGCTCAATCCGAAATCGGGTAAGTTTACGCTTCTCAAGACTCCTGAAGAGTACATCAAGAGTTTCTCGCTTGCATCTTCTGCAGCAGAAATGGCTTTCTCCGGTCAGAGTGCATCCAATGCCGACCGACTCTATAAGATGAATACGAAGGCGCTGAAATCGCAATTGGTTGACGATTTGAGTGCGCGCGAGTTGAAGGATGTTGAATTGGGCGAATGCAAGGCTTGGAATTTCGTGAACTCTCGTGGCGACACCCTTTGTTGCCGTTACTATCTGCCACCTCATTTTGATGCTGCCAAGAAGTATCCGATGATAGTGAACTATTATGGTGGATGCAGTCCTACGAGCCGCATGTTCCAGAGCCGTTATCCTCATCATGTTTATGCGGCAATGGGCTATGTGGTGCTGGTTGTGAATCCTAGTGGAGCCACCGGATTCGGTCAGAAATTCTCAGCCCGCCATGTAGATACGGCAGGCGAGGGAGTGGCTGAAGACATCATCTCCAGCACCCAGGCTTTCTGCGATGAGCATGCTTTCGTAAACCGCAAGAAGATTGGCTGCATCGGCGCCAGCTACGGCGGATTCATGACTCAGTATCTTCAGACCAAGACCGACCTCTTTGCTGCTGCCATCTCGCATGCAGGCATCAGCGACCACACCAGCTATTGGGGTGAGGGCTATTGGGGCTACAGCTACAGCGAAGTTTCTATGGCGAACGAATATCCTTGGACCAACAAGCATCTCTTTGTAGATCAGAGTCCACTCTATAATGCCGACAAAATTCATACTCCGCTGCTGTTTGTTCACGGCACGGCAGATAATAATGTGCCTGTGGGCGAGAGTATCCAGCTCTATACGGCTCTGAAACTCCTTGGTCGTCCTACGGCGATGGTATTGGTAGATGGTCAGGATCATCACATCATCGACTACGAGAAGCGACTGAAATGGCAGAACACCATCTTTGCCTGGTTTGCCAAGTGGTTGCAGGATGATGCTTCCTGGTGGACGGAAATGTACGGAGATGAAAAGATGTAGTTGAAGCTTCGGCAGAAATGCCAGCTTCAGTCTCTATCAAAATAAGAAAAGAGATTATGTTCCTGTAAGTCGGGAATATAATCTCTTTTCTTTTATATGTTTATTTCTTGCAGTTTAGCGTGATAAGCAGAGAAATCATGGCGAAGGCGATTCCCACGATGCAGACACCGAGCCAGTCGGCTTGTGTCCAGACGTAACCGGCACAGAAAGTGCCTAGCGAACCACCGATGAAATAGCTGGTCATGAAGATGGTGTTGGCGCGGTTGGAAGCCTGCGGAACCTCCTGCAGACAACCACTCTGATTGCTGAGCTGCTGACATTGCAGACCGATGTCAACCAGGATGATGGCTGCGATGAGTCCGGCGTAAGTATCGCCGAAAAGCAAGGCTATTGCCCAGGCGATGATCTGCATTCCTGCTCCGAACAGATTGAATTTTCGAATGCCAAACCTAGGAATCAGTTTTCCCACACCACTGGCAGCAACGGCTCCCATGATTCCGCAAAGTCCGAGCATTCCTACCATATCACTTCCTGCGCTGAAAGGTGGCTGCGCCAGATGGAACGCCAGACAAGACCATATTGCCATCATACTGCCGAACCCGAAGGCTGCACGGGTGGAATAGATGCGGATAGAAGAATGGAAAAAGAAAATTTCTGCTATCGTGGTCATCAGCCCTCTGTAGGTTCCTACATAGTTGCGCTTCATTTCAGGCATCATCAGCAGCATGATTCCCATGCAAAACACCATCACGAAAGCAGCTATGATAAACATCTCCCGCCATCCCAGCCATTCGCCGATGTAACCGCTGATTACTCGTGAGGCAAGAATGCCCGTCAGCAGTCCGGAGAGTACAATGCCCATATTCCTGCTCTTGTTCTTGGGCTCCGAAAACTGTCCGGCTATCGGAATGAAGAACTGCGGAATCACCGAACAGGCGCCAATCAGCAGTGAAGCTCCCCAAAGCATCCAAACGTTTTGCGCTGCAGCCATCACAATTGCCATCAATGCAGCAATGGTCATATTGACAAGGATGAGTTTCTTGCGCGAAAGCATGTCGCCCAAGGGATGAGGAAGAATAAGCCCAGCGCATAACCTATCTGGGTAATGACGGTGATGAGGTTAGCCTTCTGCTCGGTAATATCCAGGTCGTGGCGGATGAGTTCGAGAAGCGGCTGATTGTAGTAGCAGTTGGCTACGGTGAGTCCTGCGACGATAGCCATCATCAGGAGAATGCTGCGGGGAATGCCCTGATTTTCTTTTAGCTGTATCATTTTCTGTCTGTTTGTTTCTTTGTTTTGAGTGCAAAGTTACGAAAAAATTCTCGGCAATCAAAGTTTTTGGGGACGATTTCTTGGGAAAATCTTCTGTTCTTTCCCTCGCGCGCGTACCTTATTATATGTATATAGTGCTGCTCTGAAGAGGTGTTGGCGCGCACCCTTGTTACGCTAAAAAACACCGAAAAGTGTTAAAATTAGGCTGTTTCCGAGCACACAAAAAACTTTAACCTTTGTTAGCACTTCGTAAGTAGCTGATTTATAGCGATTTGTAATTTTGTTACAAAATCACCTAAAAAAAAATCGCAAAAAAAAGAACAACGTATCAAAAAAATGCTTACCTTTGCATCGTTCAAAAGAACAAATGATTGTTTTACAGATTTTAAAAAAGCAAAGAAAATGAAGAAATTAGTTTTTATGTTCGTAGCTATCGCAGCTATCTCTTTCGCATC
>OLNF01003956.1_pt1 | contig 10412 bp, 7 predicted proteins | sample 1673061 | NCBI WGS metagenome assembly OLNF01 (sample SAMEA3136751, study PRJEB25190) | human gut metagenome | reverse complement strand
GATCGGACTCAAGCTCGCGGGCCAGAATGACCTTCTGCTGGTTGCCGCCGGACAGACTGCGGACAGTCTGCTCCGTGGACGTGCAGCGCACATCGTACTTTTTCACCATCTCCTCCGCGTACTCGTGGATAGTGGGCTTGTTCAGCAGCAGGCCGTGCCCCTTGCTGAACTGCGGCTGATCCGTTGCCTTCAGCACCAGATTCTCCGCAATGGACATGTCGCCGATCAGTCCCTGCGCGTTTCTGTCCTCCGGGACGTGGGACACATTATCGGTGATAAAGGCATTGGGGTCAAAGACCGCCACCTGCTTGTCCTTCAGATAGATACTGCCGCTCTGCGGCGCGATCACGCCGGTGATCAGCTGCGCCAGCTGCGTCTGGCCGTTGCCGTCCACACCGGCGATGCCCACGATCTCGCCCCGGTGGATCTTCAGGGACATATCGTTGACGCCGCTGTGCTTGTGCTCCTTGTCATAGTCCACATGGGACAGCTCCGCTACCACCTCTGCGCCGGAGGCGTCCTTCTTCTCGTACTGGGACTCGCTCAGTTCCTTGCCGATCATCATGTTGGCCAGCTTCTGCCCGTCGGTGTCGGCACGGTTCACCGTGCCCACCACCTCACCCAGCCGCAGCACAGTGATGCGGTCAGAGATGTGCAGCACCTCGCGCATCTTGTGGCTGATGAAGATGATGCTCTTGCCCTCGCCGATCAACTTGCGCATGATGGCGAACAGGCCCTCCACCTCAATGTCGGTCAGCGCGGCGGACGGCTCGTCCAGAACCAGCAGCTCCGCCCCGTGATACAACGCCTTAAGGATCTCGGTGCGCTGCTGCTCGCCCACGGAGATCTCCGTGATGAGCTTGTCCAGCTGCACGTCCAGGCCGTACTTGGCGGACAGCTCCTCGATCTCCTTCCGGCGCGCCGCCCGATCGATGAACAGCCCCTTGGCGTGCTTATCGCCCAGAATGATGTTGTCGAATACGGTCATGGCCTCCACCAGCATAAAGTGCTGATGCACCATGCCGATACCCAGCTTCACCGCCTGGCTGGGTGATTCGATGCGAACCTCTTTGCCCTCCAGAAAGATCTTGCCCTCCGTAGGCTGATACAGGCCGATCAGAATGTTCATCAGCGTGGACTTTCCCGCGCCGTTCTCGCCCAGCAGCGTCAGCACCTCGCCGCGATTGACGGTCAGCGTGATGTCCTTGTTGGCGTAGAAACTGCCGAAACGCTTGCTGATATGCTCCATACGCAGCAATTCGCCCAAGCTCCTCACTTCCTTCCCTCGTGTTCAGATTTTCTGCTTTCACCTGTGAAAACAGCGGCAGGCCGCGGCCTGCTTCCAATTTTTAATTGTCGCAAGTATACCATATCCATCGGTTTTTGGGAAGAATTTTTTTCTGGCCGCGGAAAATTTTTTTGTACCATTTGCGCATTGCCACGCCAGCCGCTTTCGCTTATAATCAGCGGCGAAAGAAGGTGTCGTTTATGATACACATCCGCCCCGCGACTCCCGATGACGCTCCGGCGCTGCTGGCGATCTACGCGCCCTACGTCACCGATACTGCCATTACATTTGAATATGAAGTGCCTGCGCTGTCGGACTTCCGCCAGCGCATCGAGGCGACGCTGCGCACCCACCCCTATCTGGTGCTGGAGCGTGACGGCGAGATCCTGGGCTACGCCTACACCGGGCAGCTGGGCAGCCGCGCCGCTTACGCATGGGCGGCGGAGACGAGCATCTACCTGCGGCAGGACTGCCGCCGCGGTGGTCTGGGCACCCGGCTGTATCATGCGCTGGAGGACGCCTCCCGCGCCCAGCATGTGCAGGTGCTGTACGCCTGCATCGCCGCCCCCACCGGGGCTGACGACCCGCACCTGAGCCGCGCCAGCATCGACTTCCACACACGGCTCGGCTACGCCGTTGCGGGCACCTTTCACCGCTGCGGCTATAAGTTCGGCACATGGTACGATGTGGTGTGGATGGAAAAGCGCCTGTCGGACGATGCCGTGCCGCCTGCCGTCGTTCCCTATTCCGCCCAGGTATTGTGAGGCATATTCCATAACAGATGCCGTAATGGGTCATTTCTTGTCAGCCACATGTCCAACGAGCAATTCCCTCCCGAACAGGCCAGAGCCTATTTCAGCCAGATGCTGCCGAAGCTCAGGCACTGGGGCGAATGAGAAAAGCATCCTCCTTCTGATAAAACACACAAACGCACTATGCATTTATTGTGAAATTTTGCGGTTATCCCACTTGCATTTTGGCGCGGCAGCGCCTATAATGGCAGCATATTTTTTATGAGAGAGGTGTTTCACGCATGAGCAAAGTGACGATCCCTGCTGGGTACAAAACGCCGCTGTCTACCTATGAGATGCAGCGCGCAATCGAGTTCATCAAGAGCAATTTCCAAGTGAATCTGGGGCAGGCGCTCAATCTGCGGCGCGTTTCGGCTCCCCTGTTCGTGGAGGAGAATTCGGGTCTGAACGATAACCTCAATGGCGTGGAGCGCCCTGTGTCCTTCGATATCCCCGACGTGGGCGCACAGGGACAGGTGGTGCATTCCCTGGCCAAGTGGAAGCGTCTGGCGCTGAAGCGCTACGACTTCAAGCCCGGCAAGGGTCTGTTCACCGATATGAACGCCATCCGCCGCGACGAGGAGGTGGACAACCTCCACTCCATCTATGTGGATCAGTGGGACTGGGAAAAGGTCATCGAGCGCCGTGACCGCACGGTGGACTTCCTGGAGCAGACCGTCCGCGCCATCGTGGGCGCCGTGGTGGAGACAAACGACGCTTTGCAGATCGCCTTCCCCAGCCTGCACACCGTGCTGGATCGGGAGGTGTATTTCGTCACCACGCAGGAGCTGGAGGATCGCTGGCCTGACTACACGCCCAAGCAGCGCGAGGACGCCATCTGCAAGGAGCACCACACGGTATTCCTGATGCAGATCGGCGATGACCTGCACCGCAGCGGCAAGCCCCACGACGGCCGCGCCCCCGACTACGACGACTGGGCACTGAACGGCGACATCCTCATGTATAACCCCGTGCTGGATCGCTCCTTCGAGATCTCCTCCATGGGCATCCGCGTGGACGAGGTCTCTATGGACTACCAGCTGCACAAGCGCGGCTGCGATGACCGCCGCGAGCTGCCCTTCCACAAGATGCTGCTGGCGGGCGAGCTGCCCCTGACCATCGGCGGCGGTATCGGCCAGAGCCGCCTGTGCATGCTGATGATCGGCACCTGCCACATCGGCGAGGTGCAGGCCAGCCTGTGGGACAAGGAGACGCTGGACGCCTGCGCCAAGGCCGGCGTCATGATCCTGTAAATCCTATATGCAAAAAAGAACCGCCTGCGGGCGGTTCTTTTCCGTCTTGAGAGAGTGCTCGCCCATATCATGAGAGGCATCTCCGCCTTTCGCAAAAGTCGGAGCAGCCTTCCGGCCGAAAGCATTGACTTTTCCGGGAAATTCAATATAATATATTAGTATTTTTGTATCTTCTATTTATATCTTCATACGGAGGTCTACCTTATGTCTGACGCCGCTTATTTCACCGCCATGGAGGAGAAGATCCCCACCGGCAAGGTGCGTACCCGCTTTGCCCCCTCCCCCACCGGCTACATGCACATCGGCAACCTGCGCACCGCGCTGTACACCTGGCTCATCGCCCGCTCTCACGGCGGCACGTTTATCCTCCGCATCGAGGATACCGACCAGGGGCGGCTGGTGGAGGGCGCTACCGACGTCATCTACCGCACCATGGCCGAGTGCCATCTGACCCACGACGAGGGTCCCGATGTGGGCGGCCCCGTGGCGCCGTACATCCAGTCGGAGCGCCGGGACACCTACGGCAAATACGCCCGCCTGCTGGTAGAAAAGGGCGGCGCGTACTACTGCTTCTGCGAGAAGTGCGCCTCCGAGGAGGACACCGGCGACTTTGACCGCGCCGACGATCCCTGCCGCGACCTGCCGCTGGAAGACGCTCTGCGCCGCGTGGAGGCGGGCGAACCTTACGTCATCCGCCAGCGCATCCCCAAGGAGGGCACCACCACGTTCCACGACGCCGTGTTTGGCGACATCACCGTGGAAAACAGCACGCTGGACGATCAGGTGCTGCTGAAGCGGGACGGTCTGCCCACCTACAACTTTGCCAATGTCATTGACGATCACCTGATGGGCATCACCCATGTGGTACGGGGTAGCGAGTATCTGTCCTCCGCGCCCAAGTACGATCTGCTGTACCACGCCTTCGGCTGGGAGGTGCCCACCTACGTCCACTGCTCCCCCGTCATGCGGGACACGCAGAACAAGATGTCCAAGCGCCACGGCGATCCCAGCTACGAGGATCTGAAGGCGGAGGGCTATCTCACTGATGCCATCCTCAACTATGTGGCGCTGCTGGGCTGGTCGCCCAAGGGCGAGCTGGCGGAACAGGAGGTCTTTTCTCTCGACGAGCTTGTAAAGGCCTTTGACCTGACAGGCATTTCCAAGTCCCCGGCTATTTTCGACCGGGCAAAGCTGGATCATTTCAACGCCGTGTACCTGCGCGCCATGTCCCCGGAGGACTTTGCCAAGGCCGCGGAGCCGTACATCCGCCAGAGCGTCAAGGGCGACTTCGACGTGGCGGCCATCGCCGCGCTGCTGCAGGCGCGCTGCGAGCATCTCACCGATATCCCGGAGAAGGTGGACTTCTTCGACGTCTGCCCGGAGTACGACGTGGAATTCTTCACCAACAAGAAGTCCAAGACGAACCCGGAGGTCTGCAAGGCCATGCTGGAGGCCGCCATCCCCATGCTGGAGAATCTGCCTGCATGGACGGACGAGGCCATCCACGACGGTCTGATTGCTCTGGCCGAGCAGCTGGGCGTGAAGAACGCCACACTGATGTGGCCGGTGCGCATCGCCGCCGCCGGCAAGCTGGTGACGCCCGGCGGCGCTGTGGAGATCTGCCGCATCCTCGGCCGGGATGAGACGCTGCGCCGTCTCCGCGCCGGTCTGGAGAAGCTGGCATGAAAAACCAACTCCGCGCCATCGGCGACTTCTGGCGGCAGGAGTACGGCCGCTTCGTGGGCATGACCGCCATCGCCTTTCTGGTGCTGACCGTGCTGGCCTATATCGCAGGCCGCCTGTTCCCGGATATCCCCGTGACCGTCATGTCCTACTTCAACGACATGATCGACAGCTCCGGCATCGTACAGGAGGACGGCAGCTTCAGCGTACTGGCGCTGCTGGGCAGCAATGTCCGAGCCATGGTGCTCTCCGCGCTGTACGGCTTCATCCCGTTTCTGTACCTCCCCGCCCTGTCGCTGGGGCTGAACGCCGCCATTCTCGGCATGCTGGCCGCCATGATGCAGGGTCAGTGGCTCCTGTTCGCCGCCGGTATCCTGCCCCACGGCATTTTCGAGCTGCCCGCGCTGGTGCTGAGTCTGGCCGCCGGTCTGTGCCTGTGCCAGAACATCAACCATTACATCCGCAAAAATGAAAAGGGCGTCATGAAGCCCCTGATGCTGAACCTCCTGCGTGTGATATGCCTGCTGGTGCTGCCGCTGCTGGTGGTCGCCGCCGTGATGGAATGCTATGTGACACCGCAGGTCATGCAGCTGTTTATGTAAGACCCGTTATCCCCGCGGCTATGCCGCGTATCTGAATCTGAAAGGAATGATCCCGCATGTGTGAAAAGATCACGAATGTTCCCGCGCTGTTCGGCCAGATGGTATTTGGTGAGCAGCAGATGCAGCAGCGCCTGCCCACCGACATCTATCAGAAGTGGCAGCAGTGCCTGGCACAGGGAACACCGCTGGATCGTTCCACCGCCGGGGAGATCGCCAACGCCATGAAGGACTGGGCGCTGGAAAAGGGCGCCACCCACTACACCCACTGGTTCCAGCCCATGACTGGCTTCACCGCCGAAAAGCACGACAGCTTCATCACCCGCGACGGCAAGGACGGCGTGGTCATGGAGCTGAGCGCCAAGGAGCTGAGCAAAGGTGAGGCGGATGCCTCCTCCTTCCCCTCCGGCGGCCTGCGCGCCACGTTCGAGGCTCGCGGCTACACCGCGTGGGATCCCACGTCCTACGCCTTCGTCAAGGATGAGACGCTGTATATCCCCACCATCTTCTGCTCCTACAGCGGGCAGACGCTGGACAAGAAAACGCCGCTGCTGCGCTCCATGCGCGTGCTGGATAAGGAGTGCATCCGCATCCTGCGGCTGTTCGGCAACACCGAGGCGCAGCACGTTACGCCGCAGGTGGGCCCCGAGCAGGAGTATTTCCTGATCGATGAGAAGGTGTACCGCCAGCGGGAGGATCTGAAGCTGTGCGGCCGCACGCTGTTCGGCGCCCGTCCCTCCAAGGGTCAGGAGCTGGACGACCACTACTATGGTGCCATCAAGCCCCGTGTGGCCGCGTTCATGCGGGAGCTGGATCAGGAGCTGTGGAAGCTGGGCGTGCTTGCTAAAACGGAGCACAACGAGGTGGCTCCCGCCCAGCATGAGATCGCACCCATCTACTCCGATGCCAACTCCGCCTGCGACAAGAACCAGCTGACCATGGAGCTGCTGAAAAAGGTGGCTGCCCGCCACGGACTTGTGTGCCTGCTGCATGAAAAGCCCTTTGCGGGCGTCAACGGCAGCGGCAAGCACGACAACTGGTCGCTGGCCACCGATACCGGCGAGAATCTGCTGAAGCCCGGCAGCACCCCCAGCCAGAACGCCCAGTTCCTGCTGTTTCTGGCGGCGTTTATCAAGGGCGTGGACGAGTATCAGGAGATGCTGCGCTGCTGCGTGTCCTATCCCGGCAACGATCACCGTCTGGGCGGCAACGAAGCGCCCCCGGCTATCATCTCCATCTTCCTGGGCGATGAGCTGACCGCCATTCTGGACTCCATCATTCAGGGTACGGAGTACGTGGACATCACCAAGAAAAAGCTCACCATCGGTGTGGATACCCTGCCGGAGATCCCCCAGGACACCACCGACCGCAACCGCACCTCTCCCCTGGCCTTCACCGGCAACAAGTTTGAATTCCGCATGCTGGGCTCCAGCCAGTCCATCGCCAGCCCCAACGTGGTGCTGAACACCATCATGGCAGAGGAGCTGCGCCAGTTCGCCGACATTCTGGAGAAGGCCGGCGACTTCCAGTCCGCGCTGCAAACCCTGCTGCACGACACCTTCACCGCCCACCAGCGCATTATCTTCAACGGCAACGGCTACGATGAGTCGTGGGTGCAGGAGGCCAAGCGCCGGGGACTTGCCAATCTGCGGGACACGGTGGACTGCATGCCCGCCTACATTGACAAAAAGAACATCGATCTTTTCACCAGGCACGCCATCCTCACCGAGACGGAGATGCGTGCCCGCTACGAGATCCATCTGGAGAACTACTGCAAGGTATCCGCCATCGAAGCCCACACCCTGCTTGAGATGGCTATGCGGGGCGTTCTGCCCGCCGTAGCGCGCTATTCCGGCGACTTGGCCAAGGGCATGGCGCACAAGCAGGAAGCTCAGTTTTCCGACCTGTGCCGGATAGAGAAATACCTGATACAGGAGCTGGGCATTCAGGGCGGTCAGCTTCTGGATGTCTGCCAGAGTCTCTCTCAGGCGCTGGAGAACTCCCCCGCCGCGGACAGCGGCATCGACGCTGCCCGGTATTACCGCAGCGAGATCGTCACCCGCACCCAAAAGGCCGGTGAGCTGATCGGCCAGTTGGAATCGCTGGTGGATGCCAAGGCGTGGCCGTATCCCACCTATGCGGATATCCTGTTCAGCGTGTAAGACACCGTAAAAAACACTCCTCTGCCGTATGGCAGAGGAGTGTTTTTTCTGTAAAGCGTTTTTACTTTTCAGCCGTTTCCTTTTCCTGCTTTCTGGCGCGGCAGAAGTGGATGGCCATAAACACCAGAAACGCCGCGCTGATATAACCAAAGACAGGGTAGACGGTTCCGATGATCTCCGCAAAGCCCAACAGACTGCCCGCCCATGCCAGCACGCTGATGGCCAGCAGGACGACCTTCTTGTGGGTGCGGACAAGGGCGGATTTCTGCTCGATGTAGGCGCTCAGTCCCACCAGACTTGCCAGCGCGTTGCAGAACATGGCCACCAGCAGCATGATGCCGTAAATGGTGCCCATCGTGCCGTTCAGATGGCTGGCCAGTGCCACCATGGGCAGCTCCGCCTGCACCGCCTCCGGATAGGCTGCCAGACTAGTGAGGATGCTCCCCGCCACCACCAGCAGCATAAGGCCGGCGATGATGATACCGCCGTAGATGTGCTTCTTCTCCCGGACATACTGCCCCACCGGGGACATGATGCCGATGCCGCCCAGAATGTTGTAGGCCACGAACGTCATGGTGGCAATGCCCCAATTGGGCATCAGCGGGTTGCTGTTGGTATACGCCAGGCGCAGGATGCCCTCCGTGCCGAAGGTACACCATGCGGCGATGGCAAAGCCCAGCGTGGCCAGCACCAGCAGCGGGATCAGGGCGGAGAAGGCGTTCACCATACCGCTGACGCCCAGCAGCGCCGTCAGGAACACCAGCAGCATGAACACGGCGCTGCCCAGCCAGGTGGGAACGCCGAACAGCTGCGTCAGCATGGCGCCCACACCGGCGGACATGGACACCACCACAAAGAACAGAAATACCGCGCCGATGGCGCCGGAGGCCGCCCGCAGCCATTTGATATCCCACGGCACCAGCAGCTGATCCATATCGGAGCAGCGGGTCATCTGCGTCAGGCGGATAAACAGAACGCCGATGACCACAAACAGCAGCGTCGCCAGCGCAAAGCCCACATAGCCCCAGTTGCCGAAGGCGCCGAAAAACTGCCAAAGCTCCTGCCCGGAGATAAAGCCCGCACCCAAAAAACAGCCGACGTAGGTAAACGCCAGCGTCCAAGTCTTGATCTGTTTCATGTGTCACCTCATGTCGAATATACCCATACAATATAGCCTATTTCCCTCCCCGCGTCAACCCCGGAGCGGCTGCGGGAAAGTCTGATAGGTTATGGGAATTTCTTTCACTGAATGCTTCGGTTTTCCGTTGACGGTGCCGCCGGGATGTTGTATAATATGACTGGAAAAAGTGCCGGTTCAGGCGCGTATATTGCTTTAAATAGCAAAAGAAACTGTGCAGGAGGACGATCAGCATGATACATACCATTGACGGCATCATCGCCGCCGCCAAGGGTGGCACCACCGGTGTCATCGCCGTGGCAGCCGCTCACGACCAGCCCGTGATCGAGGCGGTGGTGGAGGCTCGTAAGGAGGGCATCGCCACGCCCATTCTGGTGGGACATGTGGACGAGATCAGCGCCATGCTTACCGCACTGGGCGAGAACCCCGCCGACTACGAGATCATCGCCGGCGACACCGATCAGGACTGCGCGGCCAAGGCCGTGGCGCTGTGCGCCGAGGGTAAGGCCAACTTCCTGATGAAGGGCATTCTGGGCACCGCCGACCTGATGCGTGCTGTTTTCAATAAGGAGCACGGTCTACGTACCCAGCATCTGACCACCCACTGCATGCTGTACGAGATCCCCGCACTGGGTCGTATGCTGGTGCTGACCGACGGCGGCGTGAACACCTTCCCCGATCTGGAGAAGAAGGCGGACATTCTGGAGAACGCCGCTATGGTGCTGCAGGCGCTGGGCTATGAGCATATCAACGCCTCCTGCGTGTGCGGCGCCGAGCAGGTAAATCCCAAGGTACAGTCCACCGTGGACGCCGATGCTCTCAGCAAGATGACCGACCGCTGGGCAAAGTACAACATGGACGTGTGCGGCCCCGTGGCCCTGGATCTGGCGGTGAGCGAAGATGCCTGCCGCCACAAGCACTACACCGCCCCCGGCGCAGGCAAGGCGGACATCCTGCTGGTACCCAACTATGAGGTGGGCAACGGCATCGGCAAGGCGGCCAACCTGTTCGGCAACGCCAAAAACGCCGGCATCATTCTGGGCGCCAAGGTGCCCATCGTGCTGGTGAGCCGCGCCGACAGCGCCTACTCCAAACTGGCATCCATCGCTCTGGGCAGCGTCCTTTCCAGCCGCATGAAGCTGGCGTAATGGCGTATTGCACAAGAAATTGTTTCGTCTCGCTACGATTTTAACAAATTTTCTTGGCTTCTTTGATAAATACTTGACAATTATCACGGCAACGCCTATCATAAGTATGGTTCGACTGCCGCAGCGCGGTGTGGACATAGTACAATAACGTAAAAGAGGAGATTATGTTATGGTAAATCAGGAATACTACAATCTGGGTACGGCGCCCTCCATCATCCGCCAGCTGTTCGCCTACGGTCTGGAGCAGGCCGCCAAGGTGGGCGCTGACAAGGTGTACGACTATTCTCTGGGCAACCCCAGCATTCCCGCCCCCAAGAAGGTCAACGAGTCCATCAAGAAGATCGTGGACG
>OLNF01003954.1_pt1 | contig 10418 bp, 9 predicted proteins | sample 1673061 | NCBI WGS metagenome assembly OLNF01 (sample SAMEA3136751, study PRJEB25190) | human gut metagenome | reverse complement strand
CTCCGGAGACGTTGCCCCTTGAGGGGACTTACACAGACAATCTTACAGACCCCACGCAAATAAGGCCTTAGGCTTAAATGCCCCCGAATTCGCAACTTTTGTCACTTTTTGGGCATTCGCTTTACGCTAGGGGCTTTTCGATCCCTTTTTCGACAGTTGCAAATCGGGCGCCAATGGCGACCTTTCGTCAATAATGCAGAAGCATCGCGGGACACTCGAGTGAAATCGATAGCTTACGAGCTATCGAACTGGGATAATAGTAAACAAGCCGCATACAGCACCGATAAACCCAGCCATGAGATTCATCGCCGTATCTCGTTTAGCGCTCCACATCGTTTAGCACCTTGCCTCGTTTCGCACCTTGTCTCGCTCAACACATCGCTTCGTTCCGCGCATGTTCAGCAAAACTGCTATTATCGGACTCTTGGGCACGCAACCCGTTGGCGAGAGGAGGTGGGAGCGATGTCTGCAAAACGCAAAAAGCGCGCACCGAAATCGGGCGCCGTTTGGCGTATGTCTGCTAAAGAGGCGACCCTGGCCAAGAAGCCGCGCTACAACGGCTATGCTTGCGGCCACGGAGCACATGGCGATGCAAAATACAGCCGCACGAAATCGAAACGCGCGTGGCAAAAGCAACTCAAGCAAGAAGGAGCCCCGAGGGGCTCCTTCCTTTTTACCTTCTACCTTCATTCGGGCCGCAGAAAGCAATGGACTCATGAGCCCGAAAGAGGCCACACCGCATCCGAAACGGCCGCTGTCAGCAAAGGACGGCACCCGATTTGCCCAGAACATGAAGAAGGCATGCAGAACGCGACATGCACATGCGGTAGAAAGCGCCCCGCACGACGCGCAAACGCGAATTGGCGTATAGTTAGTCCCCCATCACGGCCGAACTTCGCCGTCCGTCCTCCAATCTAGAAAGAACTCCATGAGCACTATTCGCACCCTTGCGCCCGGCATTGCCACAAGCGCCGCGCTCGCCGCTGTCTGCTGGTTTTTGGGAACCGCCGTTCCTATCGTCGGCGGCGCAGTATTCGCCATTCTCGCCGGCATGATTGTCGGCGTATTCTGGAAAGACAAAGGCAGCGCGGCGGCGGGAATCAAATTCACATCGAAGAAGATTCTGCAGACCGCCGTGGTTTTGCTCGGATTCGGCTTGCCGCTCACCCAAATAGCCCAAGTCGGCGCAACCTCGCTGCCCGTTATCGTATCGACCATCACGGCATCGTTGCTCACGGCATTCATCCTGTGTCACGCGCTGCATGTGCCCAGTCGCACCGCAACGCTTATCGGCGTGGGATCGTCCATTTGCGGCGGCTCGGCAATTGCCGCCACCGCTCCCGTCATCAAAGCCAACGACCAAGAGGTCGCCCATGCCATCTCGGTCGTGTTTCTATTCAACGTTTTGGCCGCGCTCATTTTTCCGACGCTCGGCGACGCAATCGGCATGACCAACGACGGGTTCGGCCTGTTCGCAGGCACCGCCGTGAATGACACCTCGTCGGTCACCGCCGCGGCGGCCGTATGGGACGGCATGCACGAAGGCGCCAATGCGCTCGATTACGCCACCATCGTGAAGCTCACGCGAACCTTGGCAATTATCCCCATCACGTTCGTGCTGGCACTTTGGGTTGCTTCGCGTGAAAAGAAAACCGCAGGTGCAAACGGGCAACCCACACAAAATGGCTTTAGTCTGAAGCGCGCGCTGCCAACGTTCATCGTATTGTTCCTGTGCGCATCGATTGTCGCCACCGTGGCAAGCGCAACCGGCGTTGACATGGCCGTTTTCGAGCCCCTTAAGCTTGCAAGCAAGTTCTTCATCGTCATGGCAATGGCCGCCATAGGCCTGAATACCGACGTCGTTGGGTTGGTGAAATCGGGCGCGAAGCCCATCGTACTCGGTGCCGCCTGCTGGATTGCCATCGCATCGGTGAGCCTTGGCGCCCAGCATATGCTGGGGCTTTGGTAGCACGGAAGCCCGCCGCCCAAGAAAGTGAAACCCTTGTCTAAGGGCGGCGCATCGGACGCGAAGAGAAATAGAATCGAGTAGGCATGAACGCAAACCACGCACGGCGTATGTCAGCGCCTCTGAACGTTTCCAATAAAGACCAACTCTTCGCCGCCGATGAACGTCGCGATTGCGCGCTGTGCGGTTGCTCGCTGGCCGAACCCGGTACGACACGCTTCGCGAAACAGGGCGCCCACGACCCCACGCCCACGCCGTACTTCATTTTGGAAAACCTTTTTTCTAAACTGGATTTTTCTGAAGAATCCCACCTTCTTGACGTAGGATGCGGCACGGGTCGCGTGCTGTCGTTTTTCATCCAATCGAAGCTCGCCGGCCACGCCACGGGCATCGAACTCGACCCCGATATCGCCGAATACGCGCGCAACTGGTCGCGGCGCTTCACCAACGTCGACGTACTCTGCGGAAGCGCACTCGAAACTCCACTTGCCCCCTACACACACCTGTACCTTTTCAACCCCTTCGATACCAACGTGCTCATGCAGTTCATCATGAAAATCGAAAACGAGGTGCGCCGCCCGATTACGCTTGTCCATATGTCCGACAACGGCGAAACGTATTCCTATATCGGACGCACTGGGTGGAGCCTCGTTCGCCAGGGCGAATTCCAGGAGTACCGCACGGCGACGGGCAGAGCGATTACCGTATATGCCCATCCGCAGCACTTCTCGATTTGGAAGTACGCCCCCGAATCGTAGCAATTATGACAAGCGCGCGTGAGCAAGCGCAATGCGAACGACCCGCGCGAGGTCGACCACGACGAAGCCGATGGCCGCGCAGGTTGATAGGGCCCAACCATGACGCAGACGCCACTTGAGTCGGGCCAAACCTAGGTTGGAGACGGCGGGCGTGGCGCGCTTGCGCTTGGACCGTTCCCAGCCGACAATAGCTGAATGCGAACGGGCGCGATGTAAACACGGCGCAGGCAACAATCCGAACGCAATGCGGGCAGAAATCGGTCGTGCCGCGAGCGCAGGCCAAATATTATTTGAGCAACGATCAACCGCCAAGCACCATTCTGAAAGCGCACTTTCGAACTCATAGCAGCTCTTTCTTTCATAATGCAATCTATAGTTGACATTTCATCCCATATGCCATATATTTCTGTCATGTTGCAACGGATATATGTCCATAAAATGAAAGGAAACCCATGCCAGGCAAGAAAAACCTACGCATGAAGGCGGCACGTGCGGCAGCCGGCCTTTCGCAAACCGATCTCGCCGAAGCCGTGGGCGTTACGCGCCAAACCATCGGCCTTATCGAGGCGGGCGGCTACAATCCCACGCTCAATTTATGCGTGGCTATCTGCAAAACGCTGCACGTCACCCTGAACGATCTGTTTTGGGAAGACGACGGTGACACCAACACCAACCCCTTCTTCTTTTAGGAGCGAACCATGAAAATGCAGAACATGAAAATCGTGCAAAAATGGCGCGAATATGCAGGTCCGAAAGACGAGCGTCTGGAAGCCGAGAACGCCAAAATCTACGAGTTCGGCTTCATACTGCTTTCGTTCGGCATGCTGGCACTGCTCGCATATGAAATCATAGCCCAACAGGTTGCGTGGGTGCACAATGGCGCCAACGATGCGTTCCACCTGTTCGCAAGTCCCGTTGACGCCGCCATGTACGCGTGGCTTTTCATCGTAATGCTTATATGCGCCGTGCTGCAAACGCGAAAGGGCTACGTCGACACCAACCGTTTTGGCCAAACCGAGAACCTTCCCGCTGGTTACTTTCTGCTCATCGCCGGCATCTCGGGTGCCGCAAGCGCGCTTGCCATTGCCGCCATGCGATGCATTGCCGAAGCGCAAATCGTACCGTTCGAAGACATTTTTTGGGCAGCAAATCTGGCGACAGGCGTGGTTTTCGGCGTTACGATTTTCGCCGCCACGTTCGGTGCGCTGTGTCTGGCGTTCTACGAGGCGAAACATCGCCGCGCTAAAATCGAAGCGGAGCTTGACGCAACCGACGAACGCTAACGCATAGTAGAGCTCGACGCCGCCGACGAACATTAACGCAGAAATTACCGAAGCAAAAACGCTCACGGCAGCGTGCCGCGTTATTATGGAGGGGGTTGCTCAAATCCCCTCTTTTCCGCATTCGGCCAAAGGGGGCGCTATGCCCGAGCGTACATACAGTTTTATCGAAATGCGGCTTCCCATGCCGCTCATGTCCGCTGCCGCCGAACCAGGCAAGCTCGATGAAGCCGTAGCGCATATCGCCGCGCACGATGCCGAACTGGGCCGCATCGCCCGAGCGGAAGCGCATTATTTCCGCGGACAGCCCGAAGAAGCGCACGCCAACGCGGCGCCATTCTTGGACCACTCCGATCCCGCTTTGCGCATCTCGGCGAATTTCATTTGCGCGTACGCAGATCTTACCCTGGGAAAAATTTGGGAAACGAAAGAATGCCTCACGAACATCGCAGCAATGCGCAATGATGAATCAATCAAGGCGACACCGGCACTGCATGCTTCATACGTACTCTTCTACGCTGCGTCGAGCGTTCTTCTCCATCTGTCAACGCCTTACCCACCGGGCACATTCGCGAAGCACATCGCTGCCCTACCCGAAGGCCTGCGCCTTTTCGGGATTTACGCGCTCGCCCACCACGCGTACCTTTTTGGCGAATACGGCCGCTGTGTGGGCATGGCCGAAACCGCGCTCATGACGAAACAGAGGCGCTACCCCATCGCGGAGCAGTTTCTGCACCTTGTCGCAGCCATGGGCCAGGTGAACCTGAGAGACGCCGAAGCCGCACGACGCCATTTTATGGGCGCGTGGGACATTGCCTTGGCCGACAACCTGATTGAAGAAATCGGCGAGCACCATGGACTTTTGCAGGGCGTGCTCGAAACGTGCCTGAAGGAAGACTATCCCGAGCACTACGCGCGCGTGATCGATATCACCTATCGCTTCAGCGAGGGATGGCGGCGCCTGCATAACCCCGAGACGGGCGCGCACGTGACGAGCGACCTCACCACCACCGAATTCAGCATCGCCATGCTCGCAAGCCGCGGGTGGTCGAACACCGAAATCGCCAATCATCTGGGCGTTTCCACTGGCACCGTGAAAAACCGCCTGTCGATGGCATACGCGAAGCTCGGCATCGCAAGCCGCGCAGAACTCACGAAATACCTGCTGCAATAGCGGACGGAAGAACGGCGGCTCCGCAAAACAAGCGACCGAATCGCCAATCAGCGTCACGATCGCACCACCGCATTCCCCGCCTTTCATGCTGCTCCGCGCAAGCGAATCGACGCCACCTCGCTAGAATCGGCACCTATAAGCACTCATCGGCCTGGATCCCGCCACCACTGGGACCGTTGCGCTCCAAGCCGCCCAGGTCGATTTGCGCTTGGCCTTCGCCCAAATCGCACCTCTGACATTTCGCGCCCCGCCTAGAACGGCATGGCTTTCGCACCATCAAGGTCGCCCTTTACCCGGTTTTCGTTTAAATCCCGCCCCTAACACTTCGCATTCCATTCAAATCAGCACGGCTTTTCGCGAAAGCGCATTCCGACCCACGCAGCCCCTTCCCCGCCACACGCCGTCGTCGTGGCATAATCAATAAGAGAAAACGACACGAGCCCTAAGGCAAAGGAAATCATGCAGAACATCGACCACATTGAAGTGCGCGGCGCCCGCGTGCACAATCTGAAGAACGTGAACGTGGATATTCCGCTCGGCGAGCTCGTGGGCATCGCAGGCGTATCGGGTTCAGGCAAAAGCTCGCTCGCGCTCGGCGTGCTCTATGCCGAAGGCTCAAGGCGCTACCTCGAGGCGCTTTCCACCTATACGCGCCGACGTATCGCGCAAGCTGGCAAGGCCTCAGTCGACGACGTTCGCTACGTGCCCGCTGCGCTCGCGTTGCACCAGCGCCCGGCGGTGCCGGGCGTGCGTTCCACATTCGGCACTTCAAGCGAGCTTTTGAATAGCCTGCGCCTTCTGTTCTCGCGCGTCGGCAGCCACATGTGCCCGCACTGCGGCGAACATGTGCCCCCAAGCCTTAACGTAGCTGCCGAGCTGCCCATTTCGTGCCCACATTGCGGCAGCGAATTCTTCGGCCCCGGCGCCGAATCGCTCGCGTTCAACAGTGAAGGCGCCTGTCCAACTTGCAGCGGAACCGGCATCGCACGCACCGTGAACCGCGCCGCGCTCGTGCCCGACGAAAGCAAAACCATCGACGAGGGCGCCGTGGTGGTATGGGGCGCGCTCATGTGGGACCTCATGAAGCAGGTGTGCGGCGCCATGGGCGTGCGCACGAACGTGCCGTTTCGCGAACTCACAGACTCCGAACGCGACATCGTCTTCAACGGGCCGGCCGAGAAGAAGCACATCCTCTACAAGGCGAAGAAGGGCGAGAACTTCGCCGAACTCGACTTCACCTACTACAATGCCGTGCGCACCGTGGAAAACTCCCTCGCCAAGGCAAAAGACGAGAAGGGCCTGCGCCGCGTGGCGAAGTATTTGACGGAAGGCCCCTGCCCCGACTGCGCTGGCACACGCCTATCCGTGGCCGCGCGGCAGCCGATCGTTCGCGGCATCAATCTGGCACAAGCAACGGAAATGACGCTCGAGGAAGCGGTGGCATGGGTCGCAGGCGTGCCTGCAAGCCTTCCCGAAGAAATGCGCCCCATGGCGAAATCGATTTGCGAATCGTTCGAAAGCACGGCTCAACGCTTGCTCGAGCTCGGCTTGGGCTATTTGTCCCTCGACCGAGCGGGCGCGACCCTCTCCACCGGAGAGCGCCAGCGCGTGCAACTTGCGCGCTCGGTGCGAAATCGAACTACGGGCGTGCTGTACGTGATGGACGAGCCTTCCATCGGTTTGCACCCCGCCAACATCGACGGGCTTTTGGGCGTTATGCGCGACCTCATCGCCGACGGCAACTCGGTGGCAATGGTCGATCACGACACGCGCATCCTTCGCGCGGCCGACCATCTTGTCGAGATGGGCCCCGAAGCAGGCGCCCGCGGCGGCGCCTTGGTAGCGCAAGGCTCGGTTGAAGAAGTTGCAAACGATTCCGAATCAATTATCGGCCCCTATCTTTCGGGAGCCGCGCGCGTCGCAGCCCGGCCGAAAACGCCTGCGGAACAGATGTTTGACCTGGGCCGCATCCATCTTGAGTCAAGCGGACTTCACACCGTGAAGCCCTTTGCGATCGATATTCCCAAAGGCCGGCTCATTGCCGTGACGGGTGTATCGGGCTCGGGCAAAACGACGCTCGTACTCGAAACGCTTATTCCCGCGCTTGCCGCAGCGGCAACAGGCCAAACGCTTCCCGAGCATGTCACCACAATTGAGGCCGAGGGCATTCGCCGCGCGAACCTCATCGACGCCACCCCCATCGGCATCAATGTGCGCTCGACGGTCGCCACGTATTGCGGCGCACTTGACGATATGCGCCGCGCATACGCGCGCACCGATTCCGCGAAAGCGGCAGGGCTGAAGATGGGCGATTTCTCATACAACACGGGGAGCCTTCGCTGCGCGACATGCGACGGCACAGGCCAAATCTCACTCGACGTGCAATTCCTGCCCGACGTCGACATCGCCTGCCCCGACTGCCGCGGATCACGCTACGACACCGCTGCCGAGAAAATTCGTCGACCTGAAAAAGGCGCGCCCGATGACCAGGCGCTCAGTTTGCCGCACCTGCTCGCGCTTTCCGTCGACGAAGCCCTTCCGCATGTGGCCGACGTCAAGAAGGCGCACGAAAAGTTGCAAACCCTGCATGACCTGGGCTTGGGGTATCTCACGCTCGGCGAAGCCACGCCCGCGCTTTCGGGTGGCGAGGCGCAGCGTTTGAAACTCGCAAGCGAGATGGGCCGCGGGCAGGCCGATGCCGTGTTCGTGTTCGACGAGCCCACTATTGGCCTGCACCCGCGCGATGTGGAAACGCTCCTCGGCGTATTTCAGCGACTCGTTGAACAGGGCGCTACCGTGGTGGTGGTCGAGCACGACCTCGATTTCATCGCGAACGCCGATTACGTGATCGACATGGGTCCGCAGGGCGGCAAAGCGGGTGGACACATCGTGGCGTGCGGCACGCCCGAGGAAATCTCCGCAAACAGGGAAAGCATCACGGGTCGCTATTTGGAAATCTAGGGCGCAACCGTCACGACGACGCCTTTGGCAAAGCTTGGCAGTACGCAGAATCTTCTTCAACCCTTCCGCATTGCGCGTTTCTTCGCCGCAGGCATGCTAGAATCGTGGGAAAAGAACAGCTTCGCGCCATCGCAGCTGAAGCAAATATTTTCTAGCACGGCGCCACACCGGCCCGCTCGCAGCATCAACCGCGAACGGGCCCGATTGGGCCAAAGCGGAAGCCGCATCGGGCCTTCCGCAAAACCCTTTCACCGCGACAACAGGCACTTGGAGGTCACAAATTGGTTCGAATCATCACCGACTCAACCTCGTCCATTCCCCAGGACATTCGCGCCGAGCTCGGCATCGAAGTCACCTCGCTCATCATCAATAGGAATGGCGAAGAGCTCGTCGAATCGGAAACCGACCTCGATGCTTTCTATGAAGATATCTACGAAATGGCCGACAGTATTCCCACCTCGAGCCAGCCGCCCTTGGGCAAGGTTCGCGAAATTGTCGAAAGCATCGCGAAAACGGGCGACGAAGTGCTCGGAATATTCATCAGCAGCAAAATGTCGGGCACGTTCGAAAGCTTCGTCCACACGGCCAAAGAGGTCAAAAACGACCTCCCCAACTTCCGTTTCGCCGCCATTGACAGCATGACCAATTGCATGGAGATGGGTTGGCCCGTTATCGCCGCTGCGAAAGCCGCCAAAACGGGCGCCAGCCTTGACGACTGCATTCAGGCGGCGAACACAAGCCTGCATTCCACGCGATTCGTGTTCGCCCCCGAATCGCTGCTGTTCTTGCAGAAGGGCGGCCGCATCGGAAAAGCCGCCGCACTCATCGGCAATATGATCAGCCTCACGCCCGTGCTCACCGTAGACGATGGCGAAGCGAGCACCTTCTCGAAGTGCCGCACGCAGAAAAAAGCCCTTGCAAAAATGCTCCAGGTGCTCGGCGAAGATACGGCGCCGAGCGGCCTTAAGAATCTCGTCGTCCATTACATTGGTAGCAAAGCGCCGGCTATGCAATGGGCCGAAGAGAAAGTGGCACCGCTTATCGGGTTCATGCCCCGCGTTGTGCCGGCGAGCCCTGTCATTGGCGTGCACGTCGGCCCAGCCATGGGCATAGCGTATGAATGCAACGCTCCCATTCCGAACAAGTTTCACAACAGCGAACCGGAAATCATCGTATGCTAGCGATCGCGCCGCATAAACGCGGCGCGATTTTTCTATCGACAGTTGATGGGCGCGCCGGCTACGCGTAAAACAGCCCCAAACAAGGGGTGTCGGCATTCAAGGAGCGCACGAACGAAGGCTTGTTTGAATTTGAAAAGGTTGCAGACAAACGACCTGCGAACTAGGCATATTCCGATCAACCGCTTGCAAGCCCAGAAAGATGCGAGCAAACGCGTTGCAATCAGAGACGCAATTCCACCAACAGAAAGGCCACCGTGCTTTACATTCTTACAGGCGATGTACAAATCGGAAAAACTCGCTGGCTGCAGGCGCTCGTAAGCGACCTCGAAGCGCGTGGAGCCGTATGCGACGGCGTAATTGCGCCTGGCGTATGGCGCGAAGACGAGACGGGCGGCTTCGACAAGCTCGGCATCGACAACGAGCTTCTGCCAACGCATGAGGTGGTGCATTTCGCGCGGCGCGACGATTTGGCTCGCGCCGAGGGCACGTTTGACGCCAATGCGCAATCGGCCAAGGCAATGCTTCGCTGGCACATCTCAGACGAATCGATTCGGAAGGTGAATGCGCATTTCGATGCGCTCATACAAGCAGCAGAGGTACCTCAAAAGCTTGACGCGTCAGAATGCGCGCGCCTCCACGCGGGCCCGGCAAAACGCATGCTTATTGTTGACGAGTTGGGGCGTCTCGAACTCTTGCGCAATGAAGGCCTCACGAGCGCCATGGAGCTGCTGAAGCGCGGCCCAGGGGAGCGCTATGAATGCGCCCTGCTCGTTGCGCGCGACATGTTCGACTTGCCCCGCCGAGCCGAGATGCGCTTTGCGGCCGCTTGGGGCGGCTCCAAGCGCATCTCCCCCACCGATGAAGCGCACGACGAGATCGTCGCTTCCGTTTTAGGGCGCTAGGGCGAACCGGCGCCCCAAGCGCTCCTTCTGGGCACCCACAGAATGCCCGAACGGTTCCTGGACAGACTAGAGGCGTCCAGGACAGCTAAGGCTCGGCCAATAGGCTTGCCCCCTAGTTGCGGTTTTCCACCTTGACGAGCTTTTTATTTCGTCCCAAAACAAATGCAACCAAGAAGAAAACGACAAAGACCCCCCG
>OLNF01003952.1_pt1 | contig 10420 bp, 10 predicted proteins | sample 1673061 | NCBI WGS metagenome assembly OLNF01 (sample SAMEA3136751, study PRJEB25190) | human gut metagenome | reverse complement strand
ACAAGGCCTGTTGTCATTGCTGTCTCGCAGGCAACGCGGCGCCGTTTTATTGGGTTCTACCGAAAGCACCGTTGTCCCAAAAAACAGAGTAACCGTTTCCGGGAAATCCTGCACAAGTGCAGCGGCGTATTCCCCTCCGGTAAGTCCGGCGCCAAAACCGGGATGGCTGCATTGCAGGAGAATGCCGCCCAGCTTTTGTTTTCTCTCCACCAGCGCAATGCTTTTGCATCCGGCATCCGCAGCGGCTCTGGCTGCAGCAATTCCCGCTGCACCACCGCCGATAATCAGGATATCAAAGTGCCCCATGCCTGACCTCACGGAGTATCTGCTCGATGGCAAAGCTGCATCGGCTGCCCTGGCAGACACCCATACCGCTTCCCACTCTCCGCTTGACCCCATCCACCGTGGAAGCTCCCCTTCGGATTGCTTCCAGAATCTCTCCGCGGCTGATGCCTTCGCACAGGCAAATGATTTCGGGGTCATTTGTTTTGGCAATGGCCTGCCTGTGGGGCGTGAAGCGTGGATTCGGGTGTGCATCCAGAAACACCGCCGTTTTCTCCGCAAGGTACCTGCCCAGTTCGTTGGCACAGGTCAGCCCCGGGGTTTTGATTCCGATCAGACTGAAAAATCCAGGAGCCGGGTACGCAATGGAGAAATCGTGAATGCTCTCGCCGTCATCCCGCTGAGGATTTGGCCGTGCGGCGGCGAATGAGCGGATTACCTGCTGCATATTCAGATTCGGAAACAGCGATACCGCACTTGTCTTCAACTCCGATATTTCCTCTTTTGTTGTGGCAAAGGGTTCTCCAACGGGCTTGCGTACCCCGCTGAGCAGCAGATTCCCTTCCACACACGGGATAGCGGTGATGCCTTTTCCGCAGGACTGTGCCTGCTGAAAGATGACCCGCTTCGGCTTCCGCGCCTGTTTGTCCAGGACCAGGTATTCTGCTCCATCTATCAGAAGATGCGTGTCTGAGGGAAAGCACAGCTCCTGTATCCGATCCGCGGAAAGTCCTGCACAGTTGATGACAGCCCTGCAGCGCAGTTCGCTGCGATCTGTTTCCACCAGATAGCCAAACTTGGTTTTCCGGATTCCCACCACAGTGGTTCCCAGCATGGGTTCCATCCCATTGGCAGCAGCGTTTTCAAAGGCGGCAATGCCCAATTGCCAGGGGTTCACCGTTCCGGTGGTCGGGGCATAGAGCGCGCCTGCCACACCCGGTGCCAGCATAGGCTCCATTGCCTCTGCCTCCCCCCCGGTCAGAAGCTCCAGACCCGGCACGCCATTGCGGATACCCTGCTCCCATTTTTTCCGGAGCTGGGCCAGGCTCTCCTTGTCATAGGTCACCAGCAAGGAGCCGCAGCGGGAAAAGGGAACTTCCAGTTCACGGCACAAATCATCAAAAGAGGCATTTCCACGAACCGTCAATTCCGCCTTCAGGGAACCGGTTTTGTTGTCATATCCCGCATAGACGATTGCAGAGTTTGCCCGGGTAATGCCTGTACAGATATCCAATTCCTTTTCAATCAGCACGACAGACAAATTCCAGCGCATCAGATTCCGGGCCGCAAAGCAGCCCAGAATCCCTCCCCCAATAACCGCAACATCTACGCTTTTCATAGGGGGATAATCTGTCCGGGGTTATCCACGGTATAGCCGCCGAGGGACAGGATTTTTCCCCGGAACGCATCGCTCTTCAGTATGCGCAAAAGCGCCTGAACCATAGGGGTATCCCAAGCATGGTCAGGGACAATGAGGTCATACTCCTCAATACAGATGGGGATAAAGTCCAGATCATAGAGCTTTGCCGCGGAGTAGATGCCCATACCGACATCAGCACTGCCGCTGGCGATCTGGGCAGCAACAGAAGTGTGGGTCAGTTCTTCCCGATCGTAGCCGTAGACAGAAGCAGTATCCACATTCTCCCGCATACACAAATAGTCCGCAAGGATCCGGGTGCCGGATCCCTTCTGGCGATTTACATAACGCACGCCATCCTTTGCAATATCCGCGAATTTCCGGATCTGGAGGGGATTGCCCTTTGCCACCATCAATCCCTGCTGACGACCGACACAGGACACCAGCTTCACACCGCCTTTGGGGAAATACTTGCGAATAAATGCCTTGTTATAGCTGCCGTCAGCCGTATCCAGCAGGTGGCAACCAGCCATGTGCGCCTCACCACGGCGGATTGCCATTATACCGCCCATGGAACCCACATGGGAGGAGCTGATGTACAAGGCAGAGTCCTCCAAATGGAGCATATCTGCCAGCTCGTCCAGCAGCGGATCATGGCTGCCGATAACCACCAGCGTATTGTGCAGCTTTTCTAAGGGGCTCAGCAGGCGGACACTCACTTCCTCTCCCGCCTCGTAGCCCTCCAGTCCCTGGGGTACTTCCAGAATGCCATCGGCCTTCATAAAAGAAGAAACCACGCCGCTGCCCCGGCTCAGGGGGCTGGCCATCAGCCTGCCGCCTACGCAGCCCATGCGAACACGGACAAACTCCTGATATTTCAGACCGCTGACAACAGGCCGGGTAAGGGTTGCGTTCACATATGTGTCAGTGGCTGCCGGTGCTTTCAGCCAGTGGTCAATCAGGGGCTTCAGCAGCTGCTCAATGACGATGATGCCGGACACCGGATAACCGGGCACTCCAAGAATGACCTTCTCTCCCCGGCAGCCCAGAATGGCAGGCTTGCCGGGCTTGATGGCGATGCCATGGTACAGCACCTCCCCCAGTTCCCGGATGACCCGAGCCGAGAAATCCTCCCGTCCGGCAGAAGAACCGGCATTGAGAATTACCATATCGCACTCGTCTGCCGCTTTGGCAACCATTTCTTTGATCTGGTCAAATTTATCCGGAACAATGGGATAGACCACCGCCTCTGCGCCCCAGGAACGCACCATTGCGGAAAAAATGGAGCCATTGAATTCCAGAATATCCCCTGGCTTCGGGTCTGTACAGGGCGGGATAATCTCGTCCCCTGTGGGGATGATGCCCACCACAGGTTTGCGAATCACTTCAATTTCCAGCACACCGCCGGCAATCATCGCACCAATGGCAGCCGGGGAAACGGTCATATGGCTGGGCAAAATCATTTCCCCGGCGCATACATCCTCGCCGATCTGGCGGATATGCTGCCACGGGGCTGCGGCTGCGTGAATGGTGATGGAACCATCTCCATTCTTCACAATGTCCTCCACCATGATGACTGCATCTTTGTCCTCCGGAATCGGGTCGCCGGTGTCCAGCACAAGAAACTGATCCGGCTTTAGAGTAACAGGGGTCGTTTCCGTCGCGCCGAAGGTTTCTTTTGCGGAAACCGCCACACCATCCATGGCACTGGCGGCATAGTGCGGGGCGCAGATGTGGGCATAGACTGCCTTTGCCGTCACCCTACCGCAGCTTTCAAAGACAGGAATGGTTTCTGTCTTTGACCCAAAACCGCCGCTTACCAGCCGCTCCAGATATTCCTTCCGTGCCTGCGCAAGCGGCACATTGGTCAAATATTCAAATCCCATAAAATCACACTCCTGAAGTAATCGTTACCTGAATTTCCGCTCCCTGGGGTAAGCCTTCACAATCCCGACTGATGCAGAAATAGCCGTCGGTCCCTGCCAGAGTGGTGATAAGGCCGGATTTTCCCCGAATGGGTTGGGCATAAAGCTCGCCGCCTGTTCCTGTCAGCCGGCAGCAGTGATACTGGGCTCTGCCATGGTTGGCACTGATGCTCTCTGTAACCCTGGCAGTAACGGTATAGGCAGTCATGTCCCGATCCATCAGCCGTCCCAGCAGGGGCTGTACAAAAAGTTTTGTGATAAAGTAGGCAGCCACCGGATGCCCGGGCAGACCCACAATGGGCTTTTTCCCGGCTTTTCCCAGAATGGTTGGTTTTCCGGGCTTAATGGCAATGCCGTGAAGCAGAAGCTGGCCTGCGGATTCAATGATGCGGCAGGCGGCATCCTTCACTCCGACACTGCTGCCTCCGGACAGCAGCACGGCATCACATTCCGCAATGGCCTGATTGACCTTTTGAGAAAGCAGTGCCTCATCATCCACCACAATCCCATAGTTGACAACATGGCACCCAAATGTGGAGAGCATTGCCTCCAGCATGGGACTGTTCACGTCCCGCACCTGTCCGGGGCCGGGCTGCGCCTCCGGAGGAACCAGCTCGTCACCGGTAGAAATGACGCCCACGGTCACTTTTTTCACCACCGGCACCTGCACCCGGCCAATGGCAGCCAGCGCACCAATGTCGGCAGAAGACAGGGAGCGGCCTTTGTGCAGAATCACCTTTCCGGGATACACATCATCCCCCCGGAAAATCAGATTCATGCCCGGCGCCGCAGGTTTGGCAACACCGATGGTGCCGTCGCCGTAGTCCTCCGTGTATTCCACCATCACCACACCGTCAGTACCCCTGGGCACTGCGCCGCCGGTGGGAACGGCTACACATTCCCCCTCATTCAGCAGATAATCGGCGCCTTCGCCCATCAGTACCGTGGCCTGCAGGGGCAGGATCGCCGGGATGGCATCGCTGCAGCCGAAGGTGTCACTGGCGCGAACCGCAAAGCCATCCACTGTGGAGCGGTCAAAATCCGGCACATATTCCCGCGCCGCAATATCCTCCGCCAGAACTCTGCCCACAGCCTCAGACAGAGCTACAAATTCTGCCTGTTCAAGCGGGGAAAACTCCGATTCTATCAGCGCAAGAACTTCTTCCGGCGTTTTTACATACAGCATACTAGACCTCCATAATGATCTTACCCAGGTCCCGGTAGTCATTGCCGGAGAAGTGGGCCACCTCCCTGCGGAACACAGGTGAGGACAGGATTGCAAGCATTTTGACTACAGCCGGATTTTCCAGCGATTCCTTCTGCAAAACAAGATCGAACCGTTCCTCCAGCAGTGGGATGAAGTCAAGCCCCTCCAGCTGATGCGTTATCCGCTCCGTGCCAATGGCAAGATCCGCATCCCCTGCGGCAATGGCAGATGCCATCGTAAGGTGAGAACTCATAATATTGTCGTAGCCCTTTAGCTGTCCGGAGGGGATTTCCAGTTTTTTTAGCTGGGTATCCAGCAGGATCCTGGATGAGGAACCAACCCGGCGGTTGAGGATGGAGATGTCAGCCCGGCGCAGATCCTCCCACCCAGTTATGTGCTTGGGATTGCTTTTGAGAACATAAAAGCCCTGGGTGCGGTAGGACAGGTTCACCAGCACTGCGGACACCCCGGGCATCAGGCTTCGCACAAAGGAGGCATTGCACTCTTTTCCATCATACAGATGGCAGGCCGCAGCGTCCACCTTTCCCTGATACAGTGCCAGCAGACCTTCAAAGCTAGACAGATATGTACGACCGGCGTTGATATTCTCCTGATGAAGATAATTTGCCAAAATGTCCAGCACAACATCCTGCCCGGAGATGATCATCTCCGGCGCCTTTTCCTCAGCAGGTGTCAGCAACGTGGAGTGGGTATCGATGCGCTGCACCGGGGCAGTGGAATGCTCATGCCGGGAGCGGGCAATATAGGCATCCACATCCTCCTGCGTAAAACGAACCTTTCGCCCGATTTTATAGGAATAGATTTCTCCCTTGCGAATCAGGTCGTAAATGGTGGACTTGCTGACATGGAGAATGTCTGCAACCTCCTGAGTAGACAGGGACTGATTCTGCGCCATACTGCCGCCTCCTTGCAGTCGTTTTCTATTGATTATACTTCACCTTTCCAAATTGCACAAGTGCTTGGTGCAATATTTCAAGTATTTTGTGCGATTTCACGCCATTTTGTACGGCATCTTGTCGAAGTACTAAAATCTCTTCGCATAAAATGATACAGTTTCATGCGGTTTCACACAAAAATGCACATCTGCTCTTGATACCCCTGTTATTTCCACTATAATAAACATATACAAAACATATACAAATTGTAAGCTCAATTTCAAATTTTTATGGAGGTATTGCATATGGCTGGCGCATACTACGAAAAAATTGCCCGCATCAATCTGACCACCGGCAAGATCAAAGTGGAACCTCTGGATCTGGAACTTGCCCACAAGTTCATTGGCGGCCGTGGTCTTGGCACCAAGATGCTCTATGACGAGGGCATTGCCACCGTCGATCCCCTGTCCCCGGAAAACAAGCTGATCTACATAACCGGTCCTATGACCGGCGCTGCCGCCCCTTCTACAGGCCGCTACATGGTCTGCACAAAGTCCCCCCTTACCGGCATGATTGCCTGCTCCAACTCCGGCGGTATCTGGGGTGCCAAGCTGAAGTACGCCGGTTGGGATGCCATCATTGTGGAAGGTGAAGCTCCCGACTGGACCTACATCAACATTGACGACGATAAGATTGAGCTGCTGGATGCCCGGGAATATGTAGGTGTCATGAGCGAAGCCATTGACGAGCAGCTCAAGGCAAAGCACGGTGCTGACGTTTCCGTTCTGAACATCGGCCCCGCCGGTGAGAAGAAGGTGCTGCTTGCCGCCATTATGAACGATAAGGACCGTGCCGCCGGTCGTTCCGGTGTCGGTGCTGTCATGGGCAGCAAGAAGCTGAAAGCCATCGTGGTCAAGGCAACCCGCAAAAAACTGGACAACATTGCAGACCTTGATGCCCTGAGGGTGGCAGCCAAAAACGCTATGAATGTTCTGAAGGCCAACCCCGTTACCGGTTCCGGCCTGCGGCAACTGGGTACCGCTGTTCTCGTGAACATTGTCAACAACATCGGTGCTTTCCCCACCAATAACTGGCAGAGAAGCTATTACGACAAGGCTGACGATATCTCCGGCGAAACTCTGGCTGAGAAATACCTGGTCAAGCCCGGTGCCTGCCATCTCTGCCCCATCGGCTGCGGCCGCGTGATCAATGTCAATGGCAAGGTCGTCGGCGGTCCTGAATACGAGCCCCTGTGGGCCTATGGCGGCAACTGCGGCAACAATGATCTGAACGTCATCGATGAGTGCAATATGCTCTGCAACGAGTATGGTCTGGATGCTATTTCCGTCCCCTGCACCATCGCCGCTGCCATGGAGCTGTACCAGAGAGGCTACATCAAGGAGGAAGAGTGCGCCGGTGTACCTCTGGAATGGGGTTCCACCAGGGCATTGGTGGAGTGGACCAAGCGTATGGGCAATCCTGAAACCGAGCTTGACTGGCTGATGAGCTCCGGCTCCGCCCGCCTGTGCGAGGCATACGGCCATCCCGAGTATTCCATGAGCGTCAAAAAACAGGAGATCCCCGCCTACGACGCCCGCGCCATTCAGGGTATCGGCATCACCTATGCCACCGCTAACTGCGGCGCGGCTCATGTCCGCGGCTATATGATCAGCCCCGAGGTTCTGGGTCTGCCCCAGCAGCTGGATCGTACCGTTACCAACGAAAAGGCAGCTTGGGCCAAGACCTTCCAGGACCTGACAGCTGTCATCGACTCCATGGGTCACTGTCTGTTTACCTCCTTCGCCATGGGCGCCAAGGAGTACACCGAACTGCTGAACGCCGCCACCGGCACCAACTGGACCATCGAACAGGTTCTGGAGATTGGCGACCGTATCTACAACATCGAGAGAATGTTCAACAAGGCTGCCGGTATGAAGCCTGAGGACGATCGTCTGCCCAAGCGGCTGCTGGAAGAGCCCATTGTAAACGGCCCCTCCACCGGTATGACCTCCAAGCTGCCTCTGACTCTGCCCGAATACTACGAAGCTCGTGGCTGGGTCAACGCATTCCCCACCGATGAAACCCTGAAGAAACTGGGTCTGGACGAGTGTGTTGGCAAGTGATACAATATAATTAATGGGGAGGGGGCAAGCCCCTCCCCGATTTCTTTTGCAAAGGAGAATTTTCATGATTGAAGTTCGCGTTTTTGCAACCTTGCGCCAAGGCAGGGATAAAGTCACGCTGCTATCGCCGGAGGGTATCGCCTGTGCTGGGGATATCCTTGACCGGATGAACATTCCCCAAGAAGAAGTGTCTATTCTGCTCATCAACGGTTTTCATCACAAGCCGGAATCGGAAGTGAAGGACGGGGACATCGTGGCTCTGTTTCCCCCGGTGGGAGGCGGCTGAACGATGGATCCCAGATATGCGCGCAATGTCCCCGCCCTGAGCGAAGCGGAATGCGAGCTGCTTCGGCGCAAACGTGTTCTGGTGGTTGGCTGCGGCGGTCTGGGCGGGCATCTCATCGATATGCTTGCCCGCATTGGCATAGGCTCTCTGCGGGTGGTGGACGGTGATGCATTTGAGCCCTCCAATCTGAACCGTCAGCTGTTGTCCGAAGTTTCCTTGCTGGGCGTTGGGAAAGCACAGACCGCCGCGGAAAGAGTCCGGCGTGTGAATCCCGATGTTGCGGTTCATGCCGTGGTGGAATTTCTTACGGAAGAAAACGCAGCCGCCCTTCTTACAGACTGTGATGCGGTTCTGGACGGTCTGGACAATATCCAGTCACGGCAAATCCTCGCGAATGCCTGTGAACGTGCTGGAATTCCCCTGATCTACGGTGCCGTCAACGGCTGGGTCGCCCAGGCCGCAATCTCCTGCCCCGGCGATCATTTGATAGACTTACTGTACCCCGACGGGGCTGCACTCAAAAATAAGAGCGTTCTGAGCTTCACTCCCGCCCTGTGCGCCTCGATGCAGGTTTCCCTGTGCGTAAAGTTTCTCACCGACCGCCCCGTCAGAACCGGAACACTGTATTTTTTTGACTTACTGAATCAGGAATTCGAGGTCATCCCCATGACATAAGCGCCAGACAGAACACTGCTTCCAAGATTCTATGATAGACCTTCTTGCGTCCTCCGGAATGCGTGTTGGTGAGATGGTTGCCCTTAACCGCGATGACATCAACTTCAATGAACGGGAATGCGTTGTTTTCGGAAAAGGAAGCAAGGAACGGATCGTTTATTTCGATGCCAGGACAAAAATCCATCTCCAAAACTATCTGGAAAGCCGCACAGACACCTGTTCAGCGTTGTTTGTCTCGCTGACCGCACCGCATGACCGTTTGCAGATTGGCGGCGTAGAAAGACGGCTTCGAGAACTGGGGAAAAGACTGAATCTGCCTCGTGTCCACCCGCATAAGTTCCGACGGACATTGGCAACATCTGCCATAGACAAAGGGATGCCCATAGAGCAAGTCCAGCAGCTCTTAGGGCATCAGAAAATCGACACGACCATGCACTATGCTATGGTCAAACAGCAAAACGTCAAGCTGGCACACAGAAAATACATAGGGTGAGGTGTCACAATGAAAGAAGGATATAGGCTGCTTGGAGACTTCATTCGCCAAGTCGATGTCAGGAACACAGACGGAAAAGAGGAAAACCTTTTAGGTGTTTCCGTCCAAAAGATGTTCATTCCCTCTATTGCAAACACGGTTGGTACCGACTTTACGAAATACAAGGTAGTCAAACGGGGGCAGTTTACCTACATTCCAGATACTTCTCGGCGTGGAGACAAAATTGGTATTGCTCTTCTAACGGATTATGATGAGGGGCTTGTCAGCAATATCTATACCGTTTTTGAAGTAAAAGATGAAAACGAGCTACTGCCCGAATACCTAATGCTCTGGTTCAGCAGACCGGAATTTGATCGTTATGCACGTTTTAAGTCTCACGGCAGCGTCCGGGAAATTATGGACTGGGATGAAATGTGCAAGGTTGAACTGCCTGTCCCCTCTATCGAGAAGCAACGCAGCATTGTAAAGGCATACAATACGATCACGGATCGGATTGAACTCAAGCGGAAGATAAATGATATCTTTTATTATGAATTTCAATTCAGCTCATCCTCTTATCTAAATTTTTCTTATGCCTCTACTGCTTCTGTATTTTCTGCTGCAGCTTCACATGCGCACTCAGCAGTTTCTTCTGCTGTCTCTGCAGGAATATCTTCTACAACGACATCTTCTTCTGCTTCACGATCTGCATTGATCTGCTTAGCGCCCTGGTAAATGTCATCTACATTTTCCTGAATGGTTGTAGCTGTGTTCATAACACACTTCTTTGCACGAAGAGCCGCTGCTGTACAGTTTGTGTAAACCTTCTTTGCATCCTTGCTTGATAATACCTTGATACCTGCCGTACCAAACAATAAACCTGCTGCAAATATTCCAACTTTCTTAATATCCATGATAATTTACCTCCTGATTGTATTAATATATTTTGAAGCACATTATAGCATCATTTCTTTTTTTTGCATGTATATTATCATTTTATTCACATATTTTTTACATCTGATCATTCGCAAACATGTACACTTGTTCTACTCGTGAACTATCATCTTATGTTGTCTGTAAAACCTTCGATAAAACATAAATCCTACTATAGTAGTGATTACCTCTGTAATCGGGAAAGTCAGTTAAGGCAATCAGCTCATTACCCATTGTAGGTAAAATATTTTTTACTGCCTGGGG
>OLNF01003951.1_pt1 | contig 10424 bp, 5 predicted proteins | sample 1673061 | NCBI WGS metagenome assembly OLNF01 (sample SAMEA3136751, study PRJEB25190) | human gut metagenome | reverse complement strand
TGTGAAAGCCGTTGTTCGGGAATTCCCCGGCGGACCAGACGGACTCGCTGCACTGCAGGCGGTAGCCGACGGCATCCGGGCGCAGGGTGCGCGTCATGCCGTCAAAGACATGGAATTCATACTCCGGTCCGATGATCATCTCGTCCGCGACGCCGAGAGCCTGCATGTGGGCGATGGCGCTCTTGGCGACATTGCGCGGATACTGGTCGAACGGTCGGTTTGCCGGATGGTCGATGACCATGACGTCGCCGATCATCGTGAGCGTCGGCGCCTTGACGAACGGGTCGACGACCGCCGTCGTGATGTCCGGCAGGAAGACCATGTCACTGCGCTCAACCTGGGCATAGCCGTAGTTCGAGCCGTCGAAGCCGATGCCGTGCGTCATGATGTCCTCGTTGAAGCGGGCTGCGGGGATGGACAGGTGCTTCCACCTGCCGCGAAGGTCGATCATCTTGAAATCGAGAAATGCGATGCCGTTCTGGCGGATAAAATCCTGGATCTGCTGTACATTCTGAAACATGAAGGTTCCTCCTGCTCACATAATTTCCGCGGGGATAGTCCGAACTCGGAAAGACTGCGATTGGTAAAAATGACGGAGATTCTGGACTTGTGCTCGTCTGCATTATAGTAAATTCACGAAGGAAAAGCAAGCCCATTCCGGGCCCTGTGAAAAATTTTGTATATCGCTATGAATATACACGGACGAATGTCCGCGGGCGGTGTAATTTCCGGAAAAACCTTGACACCGCGGACCCTTGATGGTAATATAATACCAATAATATAGGCGTTGTGACCGGGAAGAGTAGCCGGGCCGTCTGCCGCAGAGAGCGTCCGCCATTGGCTGAGAGCGGGCGCGGCGGACTCCGTGTGAAGTGTGCGCCCGCGAGCGCCGGGGAGACCCCGTTGGCCGCGTCAAGGCCAAAGTGAGAAATCAGAGTGGAACCGCGAGTTTTTGACCCGCCTCTTGAAGTTTGTTCAAGAGGCGGTTTTTTATTTCCGCTGTGCAGGCCGCGGCAGCTGCATGCACGGCAGCTCCGCATTTTTACGCAGCCATAAGTCTGGAGGAACCGTTTTTGCATATCATTGAGGACATTCGGGCATACAAACGAAACGATCCCGCCGCGCGCAGCGCGCTGGAAATTTTGCTGCTCTACAACGGCCTGCACGCGACGATCGATTACCGCATCGCGCACTGGCTGCACCGGCATGGATGCCGCTTTCTGGCGCGCGCGATCTCGCAGTGGTCGAAGATGTGGACGGGCATCGAGATCCACCCCGGCGCGCAGATCGGCCGCCGCCTCGTCATCGACCACGGCACCGGCATCGTCATCGGCGAGACCGCCGAGATCGGCGACGACTGCCTGCTCTATCAGGGCGTGACGCTCGGCGGCACGGGCAAGGACGTCGGCAAGCGGCATCCGACGCTCGGCAACAACGTCATGGTCGGCTCGGGCGCGAAGGTGCTCGGCCCGTTCAAGGTCGGCGACAACGCGCGCATTGCGGCCAATTCTGTCGTCCTGCGCGAGGTGCCGCCCAATGCGACGGTCGTCGGCGTGCCCGGCCGGATCGTCCGCCTCTCCGGCGAAAAGCTTGACCATATCCACACGCCAGACCCCGTCATGCTGGAGATCGAGGCGCTGAAAGCGCGCGTAGAGCAGCTGGAAGCGGCAAATTCGAAACAAACGGAAGGAGAATGAACATGTATCTGTACAATTCCGCAACGCATAAAAAGGAAGAATTCAAGACCCACACACCGAACCACGTCGAGATGTACACCTGCGGCCCCACAGTCTATCACTTTGCCCACATCGGCAATCTGCGCTCGTACATTATGGAGGATGTGCTCGAAAAATATCTGCGCTATGCGGGCTACAGCGTCAACCGCGTCATGAACATCACCGACGTCGGCCACCTGACCTCCGACGCCGACGAGGGCGAGGACAAGATGCTCAAGGGCGCGAAGCGCGAGCATAAATCTGTCATGGAGATCGCCAAGTTCTACACCGACGCCTTCTTTGAGGACTGCCGCAAGCTGAACATCAAGCGCCCGGACGTCGTCCAGCCCGCGACCGGCCTGATCGACGATTACATCAAGATCATCACGAAGTTGCTGGACACGGGCTACGCCTATCTTGCCGGCGGCAACGTGTACTTTGACACCAGCAAGCTCGACCGCTATTACGTCTTCAACGACCACAACGAGGAAGACCTCGCCGTCGGCGTCCGCGAGGGCGTCGAGGAGGACACGAACAAGCGCAATAAGAACGACTTTGTCCTCTGGTTCACAAAGTCAAAGTTCGAGGATCAGGCCCTGAAATGGGACTCTCCGTGGGGCGTCGGCTATCCGGGCTGGCACATCGAATGTTCCGGCATTTCGATGAAATACAACGGCGAATACCTCGACCTGCACTGCGGCGGCATCGACAATGCCTTCCCGCACCACACGAACGAGATCGCGCAGTCTGAGAGCTACCTCGGCCATCCGTGGTGCCCGCAGTGGTGCCATGTGGCGCATTTGAACACCTCAAGCGGCAAAATGTCCAAATCCAAGGGTGAATTCCTGACCGTTTCGCTGCTCGAAGAAAAGGGATATGATCCGCTGGCCTACCGGTTCTTCTGCCTGCAAAGCCATTACCGCAAGGGCCTTGTATTCACGTGGGAGAATCTCGACAACGCTGCGGGTACGTTCAAGAAGCTGATCGCGAAGATCGCCGCGCTCGACCCGGCGGAGGCCCCCATCGACGAAGACGCCGTCGCCGCGCTGCGCGAAAAGTTCCACAAGGCGCTCGGCAATGACCTGAACACCTCGCTTGCCATCACGGCGCTCTATGATGTGCTGAAATATCAGACGAACGACGCGACGAAGCGGTATCTGCTGAACGATTTTGACCAGGTGCTCAGTCTCGACCTGCTGAAAAAGGCCGACGAGGAGCGCAAAAAGCAGGCGTCCGCGAAGGCCACTGGCGGCGACTATTCCATCATCGCCGAGGATGGTACGCCCGACGCCGAGATCGAGGCGCAGATCCGCGCGCGCTATGAGGCAAAAAAGGCAAAGAACTTTGCCGAGGCCGACCGCATCCGCGAGGCCCTGAAGGCCGCGGGCGTCGAAGTGACCGATGTCCCCGGCGGCGCGAAGTGGAAAAGGATTTAATAGAAAATCCCCCCGCAGACGCTTTTCCGTCTGCGGGGGTTCTTCCTTTGTAGGGGCGGACGACCCTGTCCGCCCGTCCCCGCCGCAGCGGAAAAGCCTTCCCCGGAGGGGAAAGCGTTTGGGCCGATGCCCTCATCGGCCCCTACAAATTTTCCAAGGGACTGACATAGTTCGTATTTCAGAAGAAAAGAATCCGCGCCGGCTGATCCATCAGCCGGCGCGGAATTGTTTTGGTTCTTACTGATAGAGATAGGCGTATTTGCTGCGGATCGTGAGGATGAGCTGCTCGATCTCCTGCGGCAGCGCGTTCGGCTGAGACAGGTCATAGTCCTGCACGTCGGCCAGACGGACACGGATCTTGTCGCCGCCGAGGAAGAGGACGCCCGCGTTGCGGCTGTCGGCCATGTCCTCCGCCGTCTGGAAGAGCGTGAACTTGTCGCGGCACGGCTCAGAAGCGTACGGGCAGAACTGCGTGCAGTTGCCGCACTCGTTGCACATCTTGTCGATGTGCAGGATCTCGTGCCGCCCATCGGCCATCTTGATGACGACGTTCGCGCGGTTCGGGCAGGAGTCGGCGCAGTTTTCGCAGACCGTGTTGCAGTCCAGGCAGCGCTTGCCCTCGCAGCACGCCTGTGAGGACTTCATCAGGATGCCCTTCTTTTCGATGGCTTGTGCCTTGCTCGGGTAGGCGGTCTCAGGGATCTCGTACGTCCAGGCCTTGCCGACGACGGCTTCAGCAAATGCTGCCGCGTCCGCAATACCCTCGACCACGGTCGCCGGGCCGCGATGCGCGTCGCCCGCGCACCAGACGCCGTCCACATTGGTCTGGAAAGCGGGACCTTTGCGCCCCATTTCGATGCCGTTTGCAGCCATCAGTGCACTGTCGACCTTTTCGCCGACGGCGGAGATGACAAGATCGCACGGAATTTCCACAAATTCGCCTGTGCCGACCGGTGCACGGCGTCCGGATACGTCCGGCTCGCCAAGACGCATTTTCTCGCAGCGGAGCACACCGTTTTCCTGCGCGACGGGAGCGGCAAGCTCGAGCATCTGGACGCCCTCGTCGATGGCGAGCTTCAGCTCATGTTCGTCGGCGGGCATTTCCTTCTTCGTGCGGCGATAGACGATGGTCGCGCTCTCTGCGCCCATGCGCTTTGCGACGCGCGCGGCGTCCATCGCGGTGTTGCCCGCGCCGACGACGGCCACATGACCGGTCAGGCAAGGCTTAACCTGCTGCTTCATTTCCTTCATCCAGCCAATGACACCCTTGACGTTGCCCGGAATATCGAGCTTGCCCGCCTGCCAAGCGCCGGTCGCGATCAGGATGTGCGTGTAGCCGAGCTTTTTCAGCTCGTCGACCGACGGAGCCGGTGCACCGCACTTGACTTCGACGCCGTAGCGCTCCATCAGGGCGACATCCTTGTCGATGGCCTCATCGGAGATGCGGAACGCGGGGATGACGTAGCGCGGCACGCCGCCGAGCTTCGCTTCGCGCTCAAAGATCGTGGTCTCAATGCCTGCGCGGCCGAGGAAGTAGGCCGCGGCAATGCCGGTCGGGCCGCCGCCGATGATGGCCGCCTTCTTGCCCGCGACTTTCGCCGGAGCTTGGATGGAGGCCATCAGCGCGCCGTAGCCGTGCTCTGCGGCGATGAGCTTTGTGTCGCGGATCTGGACGGACTCTTCGTAGAAGTTGCGGGAGCACTTCGTCTGGCAGCGGTGCGCGCAGATCGTGCCGGTGATGAACGGCAGCGCGTTCTTCTCGGTGATGAGCTTCAGCGCGGGACCGTAGAGGCCCTTGCGGCAGAGCTCGATGTATTCGGGGATGTCCTGATGGATCGGGCAGCCGCCCTTGCAGGGCGCGGTGAAGCAGTCGATCCAGGGCACCTTCTCCTCCGACTTGCGGGAGGCGACGGGCTTGATGGGCTTGCGGTGGTGCGGGTCGGAGTGGCTCGCCGTGGAAAGAGCGGAGATCGCCGCGGAGTCCGTACCGGCGAACGCGCGGTAGGGGAGACCCTCGACCTTTTCGACCATCTGGGCAAGGCGGTTATATCCGCCGGGTTTCAGGATTGTGGTGGCCACGGTGATGGGCCAGATGCCGGCCGAGAACAGCTTGTCGCAGTTGAAGGCGTCCGCTCCGCCTGCGAACGAGATGCGCATCTTGCCCTCGAACGCGCGGGAGATGCGATTGCACATCTCGATGGTCAGAGGGAAGAGGCTCCGCCCGGACATATACATTTCGTCGTTCGGCAGTTCTCCGCGCGTCGTGTCGACCGGGAAGGTATTCGACAGCTTCAGGCCGAACTCGAGGCCCTTGGAATCTGCCAGCGCCTGCAGCCGGTGGAACATCGGGACAGCATCCTCCCACTGGAGATCCTCGTTGAAGTGGTGCTCATCAAAGACGATGTAGTCATAGCCCATCGAGTCGAGAATTGTGCGGGCGGTCTTGTAGCCGAGGATCGTCGGGTTGCATTTGACGAACGTGTGCAGACCCTTTTCGGTCAGGAGATAGGACGCGATGCGCTCGATCTCCTGCGGAGGACAGCCATGCAGTGTGGAGACGGTGACGCTCCGGGAAACGCGCGGCGAGATGTTCGCGATGAACTCTTTTTCCTCCGGGAACAGCTCGGTCAGCACCTCGAGACATTCTTGGAACTGCGGCGTGTTTTCTGCGTGCATCATGTTGTCGATGTAGCTGTTGACCTTCACACCCTTGATGCCCTCAAGATCATAGCCGACGGACATATTGAACACGAAGCCGTCGGGATCTCCGAAGCCGTAGACCTTCGAGAGGACCTTCAGCGCGCACCACGCCTTGATATACTCGTCCTGCGCCTGCCGGACCTCCAGCTCGGTCGACCACTCCTGGTTGTAGCCTTCGTCCGCGGCCAGGATGCAGGGACGCGGCACGCAGCGGGCCAGCTCCTCGCCGTCCATCTTCTGGACGGTCTTGACCTCGAAGAAGCGCGCACCGGCCATGTAAGACGCGATGATGTTCTGCGCCAGCTGGCTGTTCGGGCCGGCGGCGGGGCCGAACGGCGTCTCAATGCGCTCACCGAAGATGGGGAGCGTCTTGCCCGAGGCGTGATACGGCACATGAACGCCGAAGATTTCGCCCTCACGGGCGTATTCTGTGACGATCCAGTTCATCAGAGACCGGAACGGGATCGGATACATTCTTTCAGACATGAAATTTCCTCCTTCACGTGTGTTGTGGTTTGCTGAAATCTTTGTAGGGCGGACGACCCTGTCCGCCCAAAGGCCCCCTCTACCAAGAGGGGGCTGGCCGAGCGAAGCGAGGTCTGGGGGAGTTTGAAAAACCTTCTCCCCCCTGATCGCCTTCGGCGATCTCCCCCCCCCTCTTCATAGAGGGGGGCTTTGCCTTTATGTCAAATCAATATTCCCGATGATTCAGCGCACCCCAGAGTTTTTTGGCTTCCTCGAGGATATGCGCATTTTCGGCCTCCTCGTCGATGCCGACGAGCTCACGATCGCGCATTAAGATCTTGCCCGCGCCGATCGTTGTGCGGCAGAGCTTGCCGGTCATGCCGAACAGGATGTGGCCGTCGATGTTTTCATCGGAGAACGGGGTGAACGGCTTGTAGTCCATGACGATGATATCCGCGGCGGCTCCGGCCTTCAGCACGCCAAGCTCGTCCGGGAAGTATTTCGCGGCGATCTTTGCATTGTTCTTGAAGAGCATGTCCGTCACTTCGCACCACGCGACGTTCGGCAGGCAGGCGTTCAGGCGCTGCACGCAGAGCGCGGCCTTGAGCGATTCAATCATGTCGTTCGTCCAGGCGTCCGTGCCAAGGCCGAGCAGAATCCCTTCGCGGCTCAGCGGGAGCACTGGGCAGACGCCGACGGCATTGGACATGTTGGACTCGGGGTTGTTGACGACCATCGTGTTGGTGTTTTTGATGAGTTCAATTTCCGCCGGGTTCACATGGATACAATGGCCAAGGACGGTCTTTTCGCCGAGGATGCCGTGGTCGTGCAGGCGCTGCACCGGGCGGCGGCCATAGTTCTGAAGGCTGTCGTAGACGTCGTTCATGCCCTCGGAGACGTGGATGTGATAGCCGGTACGGCCGTTGTTGGCCTCGACCATGCGGTCGAACGTCTTGTCCGAGATTGTGAACAGCGCGTGGCCGCCGAACATCGCGGCCAGCATCGGGTCCTTTTGCTGTTCGCAGTAGGTGATCCAGTCGGCGTTTTCCTTCACGGCCTGAATGCTCTTTTCCTCGCCGTCGCGGTCAGAGACCTCGTAGCAGAGACAGCTGCGGACACCAAACTTCTTCGCGCTCTCGCCGATCTGGAAGAGGGAGCCGGGGATCTCGCAGAAGGAGGCGTGGTGGTCAAAGATGGTCGTGACGCCCTGCTTGATGCAGTCGATGTAGAGCGCGTCGGCCGAGGCGCGCGTGCCCGCCAGCGTCAGCTTGCGATCCATGGCCCACCATGTCCCGTCGAGGACTTCATAGAAATTTGTCGGGTTGTTGCCCACGATGGAAAGGCCGCGGGCCAGCGCGGAATAGATGTGTGTGTGCGCGTTGATGAATGCCGGCATGATCACGCCGCCCTTGGCGTCGATCTGCTCGGCCTGCGGGTACTTCGCCGTGAGATCGGCCTCATTGCCGACTTCGACGATCTTCGTGCCCTCAAACGCGACAGCACCGGTTTCATAGTAGCCTTTTCCGTTCGGGTCGCGCGTGATGACGCGGCCATTTGTGAGTAAATACATCAATGCTTCCTCCCTTTTGTGTTGGGGAACCTCTGAATCGATCATCGCTGATTGAATCAGAACTTCCCGAGATGTATCACCCGATGATGCAAAAAGTGCTTCAAACCTCAACGGTTTGAAACACTCAACCAGCAAGCCGAGTGATAGTTGCAGCCCGTGTGCGAAACACTTCCTTACAGCTACCAATCTTAGATTGTATCTCTATTATAATCGTGGAGCAAAAATTTTTCAAGCATCCCGAAAAATTTTTGCTCCACCAAATTCAACAAAAATATAGCGCAGTTTTGAGCGGAATCACGAAAACGAAGGAATACAGAATGGGCCTTCTCGTCACATTGCCAGATATGCGGAGCATTTCCGCTGTGCGTCCTCGGCAAGCTTCGCCTCGTCCACGCGCACGAGCCGCCCTTCTGCAACCGTGACGACACCGTTGACGACGGTGTAATCGACCGGGGCCCGCAGACCGACCGTCGCGAGCACCGCGCCTGCGTCATAGCAGCTGCCGACGAGCTCCAGCCGCCGGTCGTCGACCAGGAAGAGGTCGCAGCATTTGCCGACCTCGAGCGCGCCGATGTCCTCACGGCCCAGCAGCGATGCGCCGCCGCGCGTCGCGATCTTCAAAAGGTCATATCCGCTCGGCGCGGCCTTGCTGGAATTCAGCCGGTGCAGCAAGAACGCCACGCGCAGTTCCTCGAGCAGACTCGAGCCGTCGTTCGACGCCGAGCCGTCCACGCCGAGGCCGACATGGACGCCGAGCTTCAGCATCTCCGGGATGCGCGCGATGCCGGACGCGAGCTTCATATTCGAGATCGGGCAGTGGCAGACGCCCGTACCCGTTTCGGCGAGCAGCTTCAGTTCTTTCTCGTTGAAGTGGATGCCGTGCGCGTACCACACGTCCGGGCCGATCCAGCCGAGCGTCTCCATGAACGCCAGCGGGCGCAGCCCTTCGCGCGCGAGCATGTAGTTTTCCTCATCCTTCGTCTCGCAGAGGTGCGTATGTAGGCGGACGTGATACTGCCGCGCCAAGATCGCGCTCTGCCGGAGCAGCTCCGCCGACACCGAGAACGGCGAGCACGGCGCAAGCGCCACCTGCCGCATCGAGCCGAATGACGGATCGTGATATTTCTCAATGACCTCCATCGAATCGCGCATAATTTCGTCCACCGTCTGTACGACCGAGTCGGGCGGCAGACCGCCGTCCTTGACACTCAGATCCATCGATCCGCGCGACGAGATCATCCGCATGCCGAGCGCGTCCGCCGCTTCCATCTGTGCGCCAATCAGGTCGCCGGAGCCGGCGGGGAATACGTAGTGGTGGTCAAAGCACGTGGTGCAGCCATATTTCATCAGCTCGCCCATGCCGGTCTGGCTGGACAGGCGGATGACGTCCGCGTCGAGGTTCTTCCAGATCTCATAGAGCGTCTTCAGCCAGTCGAACAGCTCCATATCCTGCACCTGCGGCAGGTTCCGCGAAAACTGCTGATAGAGGTGGTGGTGCGTGTTCACGAGGCCAGGATAGCACAGCATATGCCGCCCCGAGAGGACGACGTCCGCTGTTTTGCCGAGATTCGGGCCGATGGCCCGGATGACGCCGTTTTCCGCATAGAGGTCGACGTCCTGCAAGATCCGGTCATTGCCGTCACAGGTCACCAGCTGCGCGATGTGCTCGATCAGTAAACTTCCCATATCCGCCGCTCCTTTTGTTTGTCAGATAGTTTCATTATACGGACTGGCTCAGAGAAAAACAAGAGCCGGACAGAATTTCTGTCCGGCTCTCAAAATTTAAGACAGCTTCAGATCCCCGTCCTTGACCCAGCCGAGTTTCCGGCAGATCATGTTCAGCAGCGGTGTGATGACCGCGGGGAGCACGATGGCGATGAGCGCGAGCCCGATCCAGTCGAATGCGGTGGGGGAGATGGCCTGCGCGCCCTTGGCGATGGCTTCCTCCGTCGGGGCCAGCCAGCCCGTCCACACGCCGATCGGCCCGCAGAGGCCGCAGGTGCCCATGCCGGAGTTGATCGGCGCACCGTTCATCTCCAGCTTGAAGATGCACGTCGCGATCGGGCCAGTGATCGCGGAGGCGACTGTCGGCGCGATCCAGATGCGCGGATTGCGCACGATGTTCGGCATCTGCAGCATCGACGTGCCGAGGCCCTGGCTGACCAGACCGCCCCAGCGGTTTTCTTTGAAGCTCATTACGGCGAAGCCCACCATTTGTGCGCAGCAGCCCGCCACGGCTGCGCCGCCGGCGAGGCCCGTCAGGCCCAGCACCGAGCAGATGGCCGCCGACGAGATCGGCAGCGTGAGCGCGACACCGACCAGCACGGAAACGGCAATGCCCATCCAGAACGGCTGCAATTTTGTTGCTTGGTCAATGACGATGCCGAAGGCTGAGGCCGCCGTCCCGATGGGCGGCGCGATCCACTTTGCGAGCGCCACACCGATCAGGATCGTCACCGCGGGCGTCACCAGAATGTCGATCTTTGTCTCCTTGCTCACGGCCTTGCCGCACTCGGCGGCGACAATGGCGATGATCAG
>OLNF01003947.1_pt1 | contig 10429 bp, 8 predicted proteins | sample 1673061 | NCBI WGS metagenome assembly OLNF01 (sample SAMEA3136751, study PRJEB25190) | human gut metagenome | reverse complement strand
ATATGAGAGATAACTGAGCAGCAAAGAGACAAGCAATCATGGTATTGTCTCAATATTGATTGTTCTACCAGCAAAAATATGTTTAAATGAAACAGATGGCAGACATCTTATCTTTCATCTCTCATTTATCTCTAATATGAGAGATAGCAGTAAGATGAGAGATAATTACGAGAGATAACTGAGAGACGAAGGAAATCTATTCGCGGCATTCTCCGCCGGGCCGAGCGAAGGGACGTGCAGATGAACGAAAACGAGCTGGCCGGTCTGCTCGAGTCATTAAAGCGCATGGGCTCGGATGACCTTAGCGTCGAAGTGAAAGAGAGCGCCACGACGCTTTCCCGCGACGTATGGGAAACGGTCAGCGCTTTCGCAAACACCGCCGGCGGCATCATCGTGCTCGGAGTGAGCGAGCGCGCGGGTTTTGTTCCAGTTGCAAACTTTGAGACCGAGAAAGTGCTCAACCAATTCGTGGCGGGCATGGGCGATGCCGGCGGTCGCGGAAAACTGGCCAATCCGCCCAAATACACCATTGAACGCGTGGAACTCCAGGGTACCGTGGTTCTGGTCATCACGATTGAGGAGCTCGACCCGTCGAGCAAGCCCTGCTATGTAATAGAGCGCGGTGCTCAAGGCGGCAGCTACAAACGCATCGATGACAAAGATGTTCCGCTTTCGTCGACTGAGGTCCTGTCCTTGTCATCGTATGAACGGACGAGCCCCAGTGATCGCGATGCAGTGCCCGGCGCGGTCGCAGGCGATCTTGACGAGGCCCTGGTCGACCGCACGATGGAGCGTGCTTTCTCGCTGACACCTCGTGCAATGCGCGGCGCGCCGGACAAGAAAACGAAGCTGGAGCGCCTGAATTTCCTCGACTCCCAGGGCAATGTTACTAAGGCCGGGCTCCTGGCCGCGGGTGCCTATCCCCAACAGTTCTATCCCAAGCTCTTTATCGATGTGGCGGTCTATGCCGGAACGCAGAAGGGCGCGGCGGGGCCGTTGAGGTTCATGGACCGTACGATCTGCGAGGGAACATTGGGCGAAATGATCTCGGATGCCGTCGCGGCAATCGCCAAGAATTTGCGGCGAACCTCGACGATCCAAGGCGTCTCGCGTGTCGACTCGCTGGAGATTCCCGAGGAGGTCCTGCGCGAGGCAATCGCCAACGCCGTAATCCACCGAGAATACGGAGACCGGTTCTGTGGGCAGTCGATCGCCGTTGACGTCTTTGATGACCGTATCGAGGTGACGAACCCCGGCGGCCTATACGGAGGAAAGACTCGCGAGAACCTGTTTGACGGCAGCTCCCGATGTCGCAATGCGACGCTTGTGAAGCTCATGTCGCTTGTCCCATTGCCCGACGGTGCGGGCTCTCCTGCCGAAGGCAACGGGTCGGGCATTCCAATGATGCTCGATGCCATGCGTGCGCATGGTCTGGCCGAGCCCCTGTTCTGCCCGGGGTTCGATCGGTTCAAGGTCGTACTTTACCGTTCAAAGATCGAGCCGGTCGATCATGGCGGGGGCTTAATTGTGACGGCACTCAAACACTACGGCGAGCTGGGGACGCGTGAGCTGGCAGAACGTACGGGGCTTACAATTTCCCAGGTAAGGTCGCGCGTCAACGCGCTCATTGCTCAAGGCGAGCTTGAGCCCACGGCGCCGGCGACGAGCCGCAACCGCAAGTATCGACTGTCAGAGCGCGTGGAATAAATGCGCTAGTGGACGAGGCGACCCAATAATCGACCCTCAATTGGCGCCCACTAAGGTAAAGCGGTTGTTGCTCAGTCGACGGTGATGCTAAAGACTCGGCTTACGCTGGCATGGCCCCGAACCCGTCCATCAAGAACAGCCTAAGAACCAGCTTGATGACATATCCCGGTTTGACTTCTGCCGCGTCAAAGACGTGGCGCTCGGCGAGCTCGCTGCAGTATGCATAGATGTCACGGATAAGGTCCGCGCCCGAAAGCGTAAACATGTAGCCTGCGTCTGAAAGCGCATTGGGTGCGGCGGGCAACTTGGCCATGTGGCAGAACGTTTGCAGGTCGGGCGCCATAACATTCTGGTAGTCGAGGTGGCCGCTGGCATCCTGTGCGGCAAGCTCCAATTGGCGCACGAAATCCAGCGCCGCTGCCAGCACAAAGCTCGGCGTAGGCGCGTTGACGTCCTCCGTGCTCGCCACGAGCCTGCCCGCTGCCTGCGTGACAAGCCAGGCGACCTCGCGCTGGCAGCGCACGGCCTTGCGCGTAACCGGCTTGATGGACGAAGAAGAAACGCTCCCCTTAGGCGGATTCGAAGCAGCCATAAGACCCTCCCATGAACAATCCGGCCCAACAGGCCCGGACGAAACACGTGCTACATCAGTATACAGGGGAGTGGGGTGGCGGGGTACGAGCGCGCCAACGGCAAACCGAGAGCATCAACGATGTGCCGATCACGGAATGAGATCTCGTAATAATTGACTCTCGGTCATATTATTGAGGGGCATGACTCGCGTTCGTATGGTTGTAGGTGCTGGCGATGAACGACATTGACCTTGCTGTTCCGTTGATGGATGGACCAAGCTATGACCGTGCCTGCAGTCTTGTGCCTTCTGAATACGTTGAGGCATGGGAGTGGTTTCTGGGTGAGGAGCAGCGCGGCGGCGTTTGGACCAGCCTTCCGCACCACACCAAGGAAGATAGCCCTCAGTATCAGTATCGTTTGAGAATTGGCTCGGACTTCTTTCCCGTAACGCGGGATTCAGGGATCTTCTGGCCGGGCCAGGATCGGGTGAAGCAAGATCCCAATAAGATCTTTGCGCTCTCGGTCCATAACTCCAAAAAGAGCTTCTACACCGATGTGCCTCCGCTCTATTTGGACGATGGTACGTGGGTCATTAAGTACTCGGTTCAAGCGCCGGGTACCGTTGGTTTTCGAGACCAGAATTACAACCGTAAAATGCTCAACTGCATGGAATGTGGCGTCCCAGTCGGAGTCATATTTGCAACCGAGGTGGGCTATAAGGTGCTCGGCCTTGCGTTTGTTGAGCGGTTCGAGCCCGAAAACGGATGGTTTGTTCTGCACGGTCCTGTTCATAAAGGCGGACCGGACCCACGTTTTGCACCCGACATGAGTTATCTGAAGCGCATGCCCGTCGATATTGAGTTTGCCGGACAGGGTGCGACCGACGACGAAAAGGTCCGCTATGCGTTAAGGCGCGAGCGATTGGGGCAACAATGGTTCCGCAAGCAGCTCGTTGCCGCCTATGACGGCCGTTGTGCGGTGTCGGACTGCGGCGTCAGCGAAGCTCTGGAGGCTGCGCATATCGAGAATTACTCGGGACCCAAATCGCAGGTTGCCAGCAACGGCATTCTGCTTCGGCGCGACCTTCATTCCCTATTTGATGCTCACCTGATTTCGTTTGAGCCTGTTTGTGGTGAATATCGGCTGTGTGGATCGTACCTGCTGGATAAGACTGACTACGTTTCCTTTGCGGGTGCGACGCTAAGGCAGCCGAATGAGCATCAGTGGCGACCCAATACGGTGTTTCTTGAGGCCCATCGCATTGAGTTCGATCGCTCGGAAAAGAAGCGTGAAAAGGCGGGGCTTCTGCCGTATTAGCGTATTTGGTTTTGGCATTCTTTGACGATCGTGTCGTTTGATCGGATCGCGTGGCGATGCAATCTCGCGCACGCCCGTCGGTGCATGCTCTTCCTGATTTGTATAGCGAGAGGGGAGCGTGTATGAGCTGGCGAGGCGATGTCGCGATGGGGAAGTACGGAAAACTGCCGCGTGCCCTTATCGACAACAATATGTTTCCGAGCGTAGAGGTTGATTGCGGGTCGTTTGTCGTTGCCTGCCCTTGCTGCGGCTCGCAAATACCGTGTCTCGACATTCGGTTCATCGATGCGCACGACAAACTCAGTGACGAAGTGAGGAAACGCACGGGCGTTCATATGCCGGTGTATCCGGAGAAATGCTCTGTTTGTGGCCTCGATATCGTGTACGACGCCGGCGACGAGGGATAGGTGATGCGGAGGAGCTGGCTGTGAAGGCCTCTCCGTCTCTACAAATAAACCCCCTCACCGAGTTGCCTGTGGAACTCGGCGTGATGGTCGCGTGCCCAGGTAAAGAGCGCCTGGTCAAAGTCGGTGCGCGTGGCTGGGATGCCAAAGACGCCGGCAACTTCGACGCGAACAAACTCCAGTGCCGGCAGCTTGTTGATGGCGGTGAGGGCAAACGGGGACGAGGGCTCTTCGAGCAGATAGCGACTGCCTTGCAACGCGTCGCAACTGGTGCACGTGTTGCCGAGCGACGGGGCTTTGGAGGCTCGCGCGCCTACGGGCTTGTAGCCGCAGCGCTTATGAAGGTAGTCGCGGATCTCGCCCGGCACGCAGCCAAGAGCGGGCACGATGGCGAGTGCGTTGGCGTTGGCCGTGTCGATGACAATGTGCCCGGCTTCGTTGGGCGCGTGTGCGATGGCGATGCTCTCGTCGTTATCGGTTCGATAGGGAATGCCAAAGGCCGCGACCGAGGTCTCTTTGTGACACTTCCAGCACTCGCGCTTGCCCAGTACTAGAAATATATACGGCGCAGAGGGGTCGGATCGGTCAACACCGGGCAGCCACTCGGCAAAGGGCTCGGGGTTGACGCCGCTGGGTACATACCAGATCTTCTTGGTCCGGTCCCATTTGGCGCCCAGCGCCTTGGCTTCTTCTTTGTGCGAAAAGGGAACATCGAGCTCGGTGCGCATGGCGGCTCCTTGGTGCTGCAGGTGCAAGTGGCTCAAGGATACCGCAGGGGGCAGACATCGCGGCGTTTTGCTGAGAAGTTGCGTTGCAGACTGATTGGTTATGCCGATGGATAGATCGGTAAGTAGATGGTCGGCTTATGGGCCAGTTGGGCGGCTGGAGCAGCTTGCGGCGCAGTTTTGTGCCTGGCTATTGTTGATGTTGGGGTATTGAGTTTGTTTGGCTGCCATTCGTCAGGTGAATTGATGTTACGGTGCGATGACGGTTGGAGCTGCCAGCGAAGTTGGCGACATAAAACAAAACAGCCCAGAGGACATAGCCTCTGAGCTGCGAACATTTGGTGGGCGTTAGAAGATTTGAACTTCTGACCTCTTCCGTGTCAGGGAAGCGCTCTCCCCCTGAGCTAAACGCCCGATCAAGGGTGCGCAAGTGCGCAAGGGATAATATAACGGAGCCTGAACTCGGTGGCAAGAACATTTTTAAAAATCGCTTACATTGTGGAATTCGGGGGCTTTGTCATATCTATTTCAAAAGAGCCTGCTGCCGCGATTTGGCTGTCGCATAATGCAAGGCCATTGCGGTATCGAGCTATGGAAAGACGCCTGCGGAATTGTCCTACCGATAAGCGGACAAGCCTCCAGCTGGTGCCTTCGCCGTGGTAAGGTAAGCCGAATTGTTTCCAGGCCGTTTCGGGGGAGTGGAATGAGCAAAGAGTGTGTCGAGCAGGTCGAAGGCGCAGGGGCTTCGGTGCCGATGACCGATATATCGAACATTGATGTGCCCGAGGGCACCGACGAGCTCAGCCGCAGCACCCGTCGCGCCTGGCGCGACCGTCTCAACGACGCCCAGACGCGCAAGATGATCACGGGTGTTTTAGCCACGCTGGTGGGCGGTTCGTTTTGGGGTTTCTCGGGTACCAGCGCGAGTTTTTTGTTCGATACCTACCATGTTGATACGCTGTGGCTTATGAGCATACGGCAGATTCTCGCCGGCCTGCTCTTTATGACTGTGGTTGTCACGCGCGACCGCGCACGCCTGGTCAAGCTTTGGACGACGCCCGCCGATCGCAAACAGCTGCTGTTCTTTACCGCCTTTGGCCTGCTCTTTAACCAGTTTTGTTATCTTTCGGCCGTGCGCCTGACCAATGCCGGAACTGCGACGGTGCTCCAGTGCCTGCAACTGGTCATCATTATGGGCTACACCTGCGTGGTCGACCATCGCATGCCTCGCGTGCGTGAGGCCGTTGGCATTGGGTTGGCCCTGGGCGGCACCTTTTTAATCGCTACCGGCGGCGACCCGACCAGTCTGAGCATATCGCCGCTTGGCCTGGTCGCAGGCCTTATGTGTGCGGTCAGCGCCACCTGCATGGCGGTGATTCCCGCCAAGATTCTGCCCGAATACGGCAGCCCTATTGTTACGGGCTCGGCTATGCTCACGGCGGGTGTCGTTTCGAGTGTCTTTGTGCAGCCGTGGGCTCATATGCCGGCCCTCGATGCTGCCGGCGTCGAAGCGCTCGCGGTGTTTGTGATCGTGGGCTCTTTCCTGGCGTATATGCTCTATATGGAGGGCGTCAAGGATATTGGCTCCGTACGCGCGAGTCTCATCGGAACTGTGGAGCCGGTCTCGGCAACCATCACCAGCGCCGTTATGCTGGGCACGGTGTTTTTGCCGACCGACCTAATTGGCTTTGCCATGATCATCGTGATGATGTTCCTGACGGTATAGCTCACGCCGCTTCCAAGACGGACACGGTGTTGCACCACAATTCCGCGAATTGGTGCCTGCATCTGGAGTTTAACTGACGATGCCAAATATGCCATAAACTAATAGCGTTATTGACTTTTAGTATTGCGAGGACTCCTCTATGGCTGGTAACCACTTTAAGAACGGCGACGGCGAGCGCTCTGCAGTTCCGCCGCGTTCAAATGGGGCTGGAAACGCTGGCGTACCGAGTGGATCCAGCCAAAACGGTGCGGGCAACCGTACGTCTCCGGGCGAAACGGCGATGTTTGCCGCTCTGTACGAACAGTCTCAAAAGGCAAAACAGGCTGGTCGCGTAGGCAGGCAGGCATTTCCGGGCGGGGCGGGCTCTGCGGCTTCGTCGGCCGGGGTCCGTCCGGCGCCAACGGGCGGTGCGAATGTTGCCGGTCCCACTGGCCCCGCTAACAACGCAAATCGCGCCCACAACGCCAGCCCCATCAACTCTGCCAATCCCGCCAATAGTGCTTCTTCTGCTGGAGACGCAGGGCTTACGGGTAACCTAGGCACCATCTATACAGGCGCTTCCGAAACCGGCACGTTTGCCCGTCTTGATGACGACGGTGCCGAGTTTAAGGGTTCGGGCTCTAAAGAAGATTATTACGATTTTGGCTTGAACTACGGCGGCGATTCCTCGACGAGCTCGACCTCGAACGGCCTGGTTCGTCATCGCCATCGCAAAGGCGAGCGCAAGAAGCGCCGCGTTACAGCCGTTGTCGCTGCCATCGTTGTGGTGGTTCTTGTCGCGTTTGGCGTGAGCGGCTTCATGCTGCTTAACTCGGCAAAAACCGTGAAGAGTCAGGCAAAGGAAACTGTCGAGATTGTCGGTGGCCTTAAGGACAAGGTCACGTCGGGCGATTTTTCGACCCTGCCCGACGATGCGAAAAAGATCGACGAACTCTGCAGCAGCATGAAGAAGGAGACCTCGAGCCCGGTGTGGACGATGGCTTCGTTCATCCCCGTGTACGGCAGCGACATTAACGCCGCCCGCACCATGGTCGACGCTCTGTCCGATGTTTCGAGCGGCGCGCTGGTCCCCATGGCCGATAATCTCGCTCAGGCAACGCCCGGCAAGCTGTTCCAGAACGGGACAATCAACGTGTCCGCGCTGCAGGCGGTCGCCGATTCGCTCTCCGATAGCTCAAAGGTGTTCAAGAGCGCCAACAAAAAGGTGCAGAGTATTGGCGATACGCATATCGCCCAGGTGACCGAGCTGGTCGATAAGGCAAAGGACGGCTTTGCCGTCCTGGACGGTGCAGTCGACGCGGCGGAGAAGGTCGCCCCCGTTCTGCCCCAGATGCTCGGCGCCAACGGCCAGACGCGCAACTATCTTGTGTACGCCATGAACAACGTCGAGATCCGTGCTTGCGGCGGTTTTGGTGGTTCGCAAGGTTTGATTTCAGTCACCGATGGCCAGATGTCAATCGGCGACTTTGTTCCCCGCATTGGACTCAGTGAGGACGAGGCGGTCGAGAGCGTCGACGAAGAGGACGAGGCGCTGTTTGGTGACCACAGTAACCTATACAACTCTGGTAACACGTATTCGCCCGATTGGCCCCGCAACTCGCAGCGTGTTGCCGCACTGTGGAAGTCCCAGTATGGGCAGGACGTCGATGGCGTCGTCGGCATCGATCCGGTGTTCTTGCAGTACCTGCTGGGCCTTGTCGGTAATGTCTCGCTGCCCGATGGCACGGTCGTCGACGGTACCAACGCGGCAAAGGTTCTCATGCACGACGTGTATTGGAACTATCCGGTCGAGGAATCGGACGGCATCTTTGCATCTGTTGCCAGCGCTGCCTTCGACAAGATTCTCGGTGGCATCGGGGACGTCGACGTTACGAAGCTTGTCGGTGCATTCGAGCGCGGTGCCGAAGAGGGCCGTCTGATTGCTTGGATGAGAAACGATGATGAGCAGAATGCCATCAAGGAGATGGGCATTGACGCTTCGCTGCCCGATCCGGATGATCCGAGTGCCGATCCCGTTGCCGGCGTTTACTTTAACAACCTGAGCTTCTCCAAGCTCGACTGGTACCTGAACGCCGACACGCAGATTGGCCAGGGCGTGAAGAACGGCGACGGCACGTGCTCCTATCGCATTACCGTTACCCTGACGAATATCATGACGCAGGAGGAGGCTGGCAAGCTGCCCGACTACGTGGCGGCCAGTGCGTCCGGCGCCGCGCGTGACGACGAGCGCTTGTATGTATCGCTATTTGCGCCGACGGGCGGCAATATTTCGGACCTTACCGTCGAAGGCACCCAGTTTGGCCTTGGCGCTGCCACCTGGCATGGGATCCCCTTCTATTCGGGAACCGTCGATCTGCATGCGGGCGAGACGACGACGATCACGTATACGCTGACCACGTCGGCCGAGGCGGGGGACAAGCCGCTTACACTGCGTCAGACTCCTACGTGCCAGGCGGCTCGCGACAGCGCTTCGGCATAGGGTTTTTCTGGTAGCCCAGATAATCGAGTACCATTTTGGGGCGGACAGGCAATCTGTTCGCCCCTGTTTTGTAAGGAGAGCGCATGAAGTACTTTGGCACCGATGGCTTTCGCGGCGAGGCCAACGTTGGGCTAACGGTAGAGCACGCTTATAAGATTGGCCGCTTTGTGGGTTGGTATTACGGTGCCAATCGCGGCGCCAAGGCGCGCGTGATCGTGGGCAAGGACACGCGTCGCTCGAGTTATATGTTCGAGGCGGCACTGGTGAGCGGTCTGGTCGCGAGCGGTGCGGACGCCTACATGCTGCACGTCATTCCCACGCCGGGCGTGGCGCATCAGACCGTCGAGGGTTGCTTCGATTGCGGCATCATGATCAGCGCGAGCCACAACCCGTTTTGCGATAACGGCATTAAGCTCGTCAACAGCGACGGCTTTAAGATGGACGAGGACGTGCTGGAGCTCATCGAGGACTATATCGATGGCAAGAGCGAGGTGCCGCTGGCTACGGGCAACCACATTGGCGCCACGGTCGACTACATGCAGGGTCGCAACCGCTACATTGCCTCGCTCATCGCCAGCGCGAACTTTTCGCTGCAGGGCGTCAAGATCGGTCTCGACTGTGCCAACGGCTCGGCTTCCTCGGTTGCCAAGCCGGTGTTCGATGCGCTGGGCGCCGATGTGCGTGTAATCAATGCCGCGCCCGATGGCTTTAACATTAACGTCGACTGCGGCTCCACGCATATGGAGCGCCTGCAGCGCCACGTGGTGGAGCAGGGCCTGGACGTGGGCTTTGCCTATGACGGCGATGCTGACCGCTGCCTGGCGGTGGATGAACGCGGCCGCGTGGTCGACGGCGACCAGATCCTGTACGTGTGCGGCGTGTATCTAAACAAGCACGGTCGCCTTTCGGGCGGTACCGTGGTGCCGACGATTGCCAGCAACTTTGGCCTGATCAAGTCGCTGGAGCTTGCCGGCCTGAGCGCCGTGACCAGCGGCGTGGGCGACCGTCACGTGTATGCAAAGATGCGCGAGGGCGGCTACAGCCTGGGCGGCGAGCAGACGGGCCATACGATCTTTGGCGATATCGAGCGCACGGGCGACGGCATTATGACCTCGCTGCGTGTGATGGAAGTGATTCGTGCCGAGCGCGAGACGCTCTCGCAGCTTACGGCTCCGTGCAAGTTGCTGCCGCAGGCGCAGGTTGCCGTGCGCGTGGTCGACAAGGATGCCGCGCTCGAGAACATGGGCGTGCAGAATGCGATCGCCGAGGCCGAGGCCGCGCTGGCGGGCGAGGGCCGCGTGCTCGTGCGCAAGAGCGGAACCGAGTCAGTGATCCGCGTGCTGGCCGAGGCTCCGGACCAATCGGCCGCCGACGCCGCCATGAAGCGCATCGCCGCCGCACTCGAGGCTTTATAGTTACGCGGTTTTACCAAACCGCGCAACTGCTCGACGCTGCAAACGGCCCCAAGCGGCAAACTGACGTTCAATTTCAAGGGCGC
>OLNF01003945.1_pt1 | contig 10433 bp, 10 predicted proteins | sample 1673061 | NCBI WGS metagenome assembly OLNF01 (sample SAMEA3136751, study PRJEB25190) | human gut metagenome | reverse complement strand
CCAAAGGGCGATCGGAAAGCCCTTTGGTCGCCTCCGCAGAGGCGATTCCCCCTGCTGCAAGAAAATCCAGCAGCGGATAAACCCAAAGCCACGGCGAATCCCCCACGATCCTATGACCCGCTGGTCATAAAATAAAAGGAGGCAATCTCATGAAACGGTACCTTGCTCTGTTTCTCTCTCTGGTGATGATTCTCTGCGCCCTGCCGCTGGCAATTGCAGAAGACGTCGAAAACCCCTACGAGGATGACGGCATCGTCATCTACCGCGACGCGGACGGCAACGTCATCGACCTCGGCGGCATGGAAATCACCGTCTGCGACTGGTGGTCTTCCGACTGGCACGACGACGAACCCACCACGGCGGCGGGCGAAGCGACCTACGACTACCGCACTTGGCTGGAAGAGACCTACAACTTCAAGATTGTGCAGCGCAACGCCACGACTTGGAACGACTCTCCCTCCGACTTCACCAACTTCGCGACTACGGGCGGCGACGAGAACTATGTTTGGATTCTCCGCGCCGGCGCGTACCTCGCGCCCTTCAAGGCGGGTCTCTTCTATGACCTGTCCACGCTGGACTGCCTCGACTTCTCCGACGAGAAGTGGAACGGCACGGTTACCGGTCTGCTGAGCAAGGACGGCGGCATCTACGGTATGCGCCCCGAAAAGGCTGAACCCCGCAAGGGCGTGTTCTTCAACAAGCGGCTGCTCAACGATGCCGGTGTTGACCCCGAAGAGATCTACGACCTTCAGGCAAAGGGCGAATGGACGTGGGAAGCCTTTGAAGCGCTCTGCGAAAAGCTGACCCGCGACACCGACAACGACGGCGTGATTGACCGTTATGCCATGATGTCCTTCTCCTCTCACCTGCTTCCCGCCGCCCTCGTTTCCAACGGCGCTGGCTTCGTTCAGGTGGATGAAAACGGCAAGTACTACAACGCGGCGGAAACCGATGCTTTCCTCGAAGCCATGAACTGGGTCATGGACATGGTGTCCAAGTACGAAATGAAGGCGCCCGAAGGTGCGGAATGGAACTACTTCGAGAGCGCGTTCATCAACGGCGAAGTCGCCCTGCAGGTGCATGAAGACTACTTCGCTGGCTCTCTGGCGAACATGGAAGACGACTATGGCTTCGTGTTCTTCCCCAAGGGCCCGCGCGCCGAGACCTACCTCTACGCGCCCTCTGACAACATCATGGTCATCCCGGCTTGCTACGACGCGGATCGCGCGTGGAAGATTGCCTTCGCTTACAACCTCTTCACCAACCCCACCCCCGGCTACACCGACAGCGACGACTGGAAGAACGGCTATTATCAGAAGTACCGCGACGAGCGCGCCGTGGACGAGACCATCACCATGATGCGTGAACCGGAGCATCAGTTCGTCTGGTATTCCGACATGGTGACCGGCTACGACCTCGGCAGCCAGTACATCTGGGACGTGTACGCGCAGGCGACCACCCCCGCTGAAAAGGCGGAATCCATGCGCGGCACTTGGCAGGCGTACATCGACGAAGCCAACGCAAACTAACCCCGCAAAAACGGGTCGAGAGAAGCAATTCTCTCGGCCTTCTTCATTTTTTTGGGGAGACGCAAGGGGCGCTGCCCCTTGACCCCGCCAAAGGGTCTTCGACCCTCTGGACTCCCATTCGCGCGATTCAGTTGAGCGCATTTTCATGCTGTTCCCGCGTGTTTATTGGGGAAACCCAAGGGGCGCTGCCCCTTGACCCTGCAAGGGAGTTCCTCCCTTGACCCTTTCGCGCGATGCAGTTGGTGACTTCTGCTTACTTCTTCCGCGTGTTTATCCAAGAGACGGAGAAGCTCAGTGCCGCCCAAAGCCCCCAAACCCATTCGAGTTCCCCACAACCGTGCTGCTCTGCGTCACCGTCGCGCTGGTTGAGCCAATCGTCACCGTGTACGTTTCGCCTACCACCAAATCCGCGCTGGAGAACACCACGCTGTTCGCGCTCTTCACCGTCACGCCCGTGTACAGCACATTGCCTTGGCTGTCCGTGATGGTAATCGTCTCGCCCGCGCCGAAGCTGTTCATCGTCACAAGGAACGCGCACTGCGTGGACGTGCTGCCAAAGTTCTCCGTCATACTGCTCGTGCCCAGCGCGATCAGCGTGCCGCCAGAAATGAAGCCCACGCCGCCGTTTTCCGTGCCGATGTCCAGCGCGCCGTTGCCGCCATTGGACGGGCCGTTGATGGTAATGTCGCCGCCCTCCACGCGCAGGTCACCGTTGGAGTCCAGCCCGTCTCCATCCGCATTCACCGTGATTTTGCCGCCCGTAATCAGCAGCACCGGCTGCTTGTCGGTCGTGTCGTCTGTGGTCGTGCTGTCTGCCGCGTCCTGCCCCGGCATGGTCGGCGGATTGCCGCTGGGCGCATTGCCGTCCGGCGGGTTCTGCATGTTGCTGTTGTCCGGGGGCGTCATGTTATTGTTATCCGGAGGGGTCATATCGCCACTCTGATTGTTCGTGTCATTGCGCCGTCCGCCGAAGCTGCCGCCCATGCCGCCGCGTCCGCCGCCGAAGCCTCCGCCAAATCCACCGCTGAAGCCGTCCGATCCGCCGTTGGCGTTGATGCCGTCGTCCGACGCGGTTATATCCAGTTCACCGCCTGCCAGCGTAATCTGATTCGCTTCCAGACCCTCATAGGAGGTCAGCACGGTGATTTTGCCGTCCAGCACGGTCAGGGAAAGCGCCGCATGAGCGCCGTCGTCGCCCGTGCTGAGGATGCATTCGCCGCCGGAAATCGTCATATCGCCGTCAGTATGCAGGGCGTCGTCCTGCGCGTCAATCGTAATCGACCCGCCGGAAATCATCATCGCTTTGCCCGCTTTCAACCCCTTGCAGCTCGCGCTGTTATCGTCACTGGCGGAATTGTCGAAGTCCCACCAGTCGCGCATGTTGTCGCTTTTCTGCTGCGCGTTTGCGCTTCCACCGCCGCTGATGATGGAAACCACGCCGCCCGTCACTGTCAGCGTCGTTTCCGCCGACACGCCGTCGCCCACGCTGGTGATGATGATTTCGCCATCCTCAATGGTCACGAAGCCCTTTTCCTCGTTCTCCGTCTCGTCGCTGGTGATGCCGTCCTTGCCGGATGTGACCGTCACCGTGCCGCCGGAGACGGTCACGCTATTCTTGCCCTTGATGCCGTGCCCCAGTGCAGTCACGCTGATATTGCCGTTCTTGATTTTCAGGTCTTTCGTGCAGTGGATGCCGTTGTTAAGGTAGCCCAGCACGGTCAGGCTGCCCTTGCCCTTGATTTTCAGATCAACCTTGCTTTGCAGCGCGCCGCCGGATGCTTCTTTGCTCTCCGTGGCGGTGGCAATGTCCACTTCTTGGCCGGATTGCAGGACGTTCGTCGTGCCTTCCGCCAGCTCAATGGTCACGTCGTCGGCGGTGCCAATTTGAATCGCCACGCCGGTGCTGTTCTTGATGCTCACGCCGCCCAGCACAAGGGTGATTTTCGCGTTCTCGCCGCTTTCGACGATGAGCGCGCCGTCGTCAAGTGTCCCGGCGATTTGGTATGTGCCCGCTTGGGTGATGGTGACGTTCTGACCGTCGATGAGAACGGATGCGTCGGTGGATGTGCTGCCATCAGGGGAGAGGGTGATGCTGCCATCGGCGAGGGCTGTACTTGCCAGCAGGGCAATGGCTGCTGCAATGGTAGAAATAAGCCACTTTTTCATGATGCAGAACCTCCTTGTTGCGTAGTTGTGCTTTCTAATATACTGGTCTTTCGCATAGTTCCAGAGGGCAATGGAAACGGACGAAGTCCGCGATCGCCCTCTGGACTCCTTCGGCATCGCCCTACAAGTAACAATTCGTAGGCGATAGGTTTTTATTTTGGTTGCTAAATTATAAGCTGTCCTTATCCCCCGGATTCGTGAAGAGAATCGGGAGGTTGCCGTTGCGCTCGCGAAGGTCGTCCAGCAGCGCTTTCGAGGGGACGGCGCTCGGCAGATTCACCTGATAGGTCAGTTCAAACAGCGTGCCCATGCTTTCGGTGCGTACCTTTTCCAGCGTCGCCGTCACATGGTGCGCGCGGAAAACGTCGGGCAGTGCGGATTCGTAGTCCACATCTTCCGGCACGGTAATGCGCAGTGCCTTCGCGTTCTCCGGCATTGCGCCGAAGTGCAATTTCGTCAGCACCAGCACGGCGGCAGCGGCCAGCAGGAAGAAAACCACCGCCACGCCGAGCATTCCCATGCCCATTGCAAGGCCCATCGCGACAGCAGTGAAAATCGCCGCGATTTCACGCGCCGTACCGGGCACGGAGCGGAAGCGCACGAGCGCGAACGTCCCCGCGACCGCCAGCCCCGTGCCAATGCTGCCGTTGACCATCATAATCACCAGCGCGACCGACATCGGCAGGAGCGCCAGCGTCAGCGCGAAGGACGCGGTGTGCCTGCAGCCGCGTGTGAACACCAGCGCGGTCAAAATGCCCAGCACCAGCGCCGACGCCAGACACAGCAGCAGTGCGGAGACAGTCAGTGGTGTGGGCAGAATCGAGGTCAGCAGCGAATCAAGACGCATGTTCAATTTCTCCTTCGTTGTTCCGTTTGTGCGCCATCGGGCGAATATCCGGCGTGCGGCGCGCAAGGTGGTTCAAATAGCATGTGCCGTACTTGGAGAACGACGACATGTAGATTTTGTGTCGGCTCAATAGCCGCGCCAGCCATAGCGGGGCAGCGTTTGCGAGCTTGACCTCCAGAATCACGGGGTCATCGGGGCAAATCAGCGTCCCCGCGTCATCCGTGAAGCAGTCAAGGCGCGTTGTGCGGTAGCGCAGGTGCGTGTCCAGCGTCACCCGCAGTGCCGGGTCATCCAGCCCGTACAGCGCCACACGTTCATAGGCCAGAAACACCTTCGGGCGAATCGGATGCTCCGACAAATACCGATGCAACTCGCGCTGAATCTGCGGATTTTCGCCGTCCAGCGTTTCGCCGCGCAGGAAGCGCCGCATGTCGTCCGGGCTGACCGCAATGCGCCGCTTGTAGACCACGCCGCTGTACTTTTTCTTCAGTTCCGCGAAAATCAGTGAATTCTCCATCGGCGTACCATAGGCGCGAAGCCGAAATTTCACCTTGTACCTCGGCCTCTGAATCGACCTGCGGATCAGCGCATAATCATCGGTGTCATAATACAGATTGCGGATGGTATGCTGCCCATACTGGTCAACCGCCATATGCCCTGCGGTCAAATCCCGCATCAGCGCCTCCGCCTGCGCATGGGTGAGGACGAATTTCTTTTCCACCCGTTCAAAGGAACACTGAACGCCCGCCATCAGCGCTCACCTCCATTCGTTTTGCTTGCAGAAATGATGATACCGCCCTTCTGTGTCCGCAAAAGGTTCGCTATGTGAAGGTTCTATGAAAAAGCACGTTCTCCTGCCTTGCGGCGCGGCGAAAAATGCAGTATACTAAGGATAAACAATCACAAGAGGAGGCTTTTCTCATGAACGTATCTGCCCACCGCGCCTTTTCCTTCCTGCGCACTTACGGCTATGAGCGTGTCAGCTGTTCCAAGGAGGAGCGAACCGTCGCCGAAGCGCTGCTGAACGAATGCACGTCGCTCGGCGTTTCCGCCCAGCTGGAGGAGTTTACCGTTCCGTGCGGGCGCGTGTCTCACGCGCTGCTGCGGGTCACGTCGCCCTACGTCAAGGAATACGAGGTTACAGGCTACGAGCGCGCTGCCTCCACCCCCGAAGGCGGTCTGGACACGGAGTTCCTGTATGTCGAGAATGCCGACGAAGTGCTGCTGGAACAGGCGAAGGGCAAAATTGTGCTTGTGAACGGCTATCTGAACCGCGCGACCTACGAAAAGCTGCGCAAGGCGGAAGCCGCGGCCATTCTGACCTTTACCGGGCGCACGATTGACCGCGAGAGCGAAAGTGACCTGAACCGCTGCAAACTGCGCGAAACACTGACGGAGCCGTTCGGCGCGGTTCCCGTGCTGAACATGCGCGCCGCCTCCGCCGCCGAAATCGTCCGCCGCAGCGCAAAGACGGTGCATATCGAGCTGACCGGCGAATGCTATGACGGCACGAGTCAGAACGTCTGCGCAACCATTCCCGGCACGGACAAGGCGGAGGAAGTCATCACCCTCGGCGGGCATTACGACAGCGTGTATTTCTCTTCCGGAGTGCATGACAACCTGTCCGGCAGCGTCATCGTGCTGGAACTGCTGCGGTATTTCGCCGCCCATCCGCCGCGCCGGACGCTGCGCTTCTGCTGGTTCGGCTCAGAAGAACAGGGGCTGCTTGGCTCGAAGGCATATGTCAAGGCACACGCGGATGAACTCAAGGCCTGCGTCGCCATGCTCAATTTCGACGTCGCCGCGCCGACCCTCGGCTCGAACCACCTCGTCACCCTCGCCACGGATGATGCCCTGCACTACGTCGCGGGCGTTCTGCGCGAAGCAGGCTACGGTGTCCGCGCCAAGCAGGACACCTATTCCAGCGACTGCATCCCCTTCGCGGATAACGGCGTGCCTGCCATCAATCTCGCCCGCTTCGGCGCAAACGGCGCGGACTACATGCATAATCGGCATGACAGCCTGAAGAGCGGGTATCTCGATGAGCACGCGCTGGATATCACCCTCCAGCAGGGCTTTGTGCTGCTTGATCGGCTGGCAAACGCAGTTTCCTTCCCCCTCAAGCGGGAAATCACCCCCGAAATCCGCCAGAAGGTGGATGAATACCTGTTCAAGGCAAAGAAGGAGTAATCCCCCGATGATAGGACGTTTCGCGCCGACTCCCAGCGGACGGCTGCATCTGGGCAATCTGCTCTGCGCGATGCTGGCGTACCTGTCCGCGCGCAGTCAGGGCGGGCAGTTTCTGCTGCGCATTGAGGATGTGGATATTCCCCGCTGCCCGCGCGCGCTGGCGCAGCAGGCGATTGATGATCTGTGCTGCCTCGGCTTCCGCTGGGATGCGCCGCCGCTGTACCAGTCGGAGCGGAGCGGCGTTTATCAGGATGTGCTGAACCGCCTGCGCCGCGAAGGGCATGTGTACCCGTGCTTCTGCACCCGCGCGCAGCTGCACGCGACCGTCGCGCCGAATCTGGGCGACACGCAGTTCATCTACCCCGGCACCTGCGCGCATTTGACCCCAGAGGAAGCTGCCGAACGCGCCAAGACCCGTGCGCCTGCCATGCGTCTGCGTGTGCCGGATGAGACAATCACCTTCACCGACCGCGTTTTCGGGGCGCAGGCGGAGAATCTCGCGCGCGACTGCGGGGATTTTCTCTTGCAGCGGTCGGACGGGCTGTTCGGGTATCAGTTGGCGGTGGTGGTGGACGACGCGCTGTCCGGCGTGACGGAGGTCGTGCGCGGACGAGACATCCTCAGCGCAACGCCGCGGCAGATTTACTTGCAGCATCTCTTGGGCTATCCGCAGCCTGCTTACGCGCATATTCCCCTGCTGATGGACGCGCAGGGGCGGCGGCTGGCGAAGCGCGACCGCGATTTGGATCTGTCCGCGCTCTCGAAGCGCTTTTCGCCGGAGGAGATTCTCGGCTTCCTCGCGTGGAGCGCGGGGATTCAGCCAGAAATGCGCCCGACGACGCTGGATGCGCTGATTCCGCTGTTCTCGTGGGACAAAATTCCCCACACGGATTTGCGCCTGCCCGCCGAAATCTTCCCCGAAGGAGCTTTCGCATGACATTTGAACGGATTCCATCCCCGAATCACCCGCTGTACGCCGAGGCTATGGCGCTCTACGGGATCAGCTTTCCCGCGCATGAGCAGCGCGAAACGCCCTCGCAGACCGCCATTCTGACCCACCCTGACTATCACTTCACGGCAATTCTGGACGGCAGCCACTTTGTCGGCGACATGCTCTACTGGGAAACGCCGGATTTCCGCTACATCGAGCATTTCTGCATTCTCCCCGCCCTGCGCGGCCAGCGGTACGGTTCGCGCGCGCTGTCGATGCTTCCCAATGACCGCCCGGTAATTCTGGAAATTGACCCGCCCGTGGACGAAATCGCCATCCGTCGCAAGGGCTTCTACGAACGCTGCGGCTTCACAGCGAACCCGTATCCGCATGTGCATCCGGCATACCACAAGGGCGTTCGTGGGCATGATCTGGTGCTGATGTCGCGCCCCGATGGACTGACGGATAAGCAGTGCCGCGCGTTTCAGGCATATTTGGCGGATGTCGTGATGCGGAATGCGTATTGACCGCAAGAGTGCAAACCAAATCAAGCGAAGTCCGTCCCTGCTGTGCTATCCTATTCACAGCGAAAGGAGCGAAGGACGATGGAAAACTGGTCACAGAGCATTCAGCAGATGATTGACATCATTGACCGCTGCATCCGCCAGCAGGAGGACGAAGCGCTGACCCTGCGGGCGCTGTCCGCCGCGCTGGGGTACTCCGAATCGTATGTGTCGCGGAAGTTTCGTGCGCTGTCCGGCATGTCCCTGCGCGATTATCTGCGCTTCCGGCATCTGGCGTTTGCCCTGCGGGATGTCCGCGACACGTCGGATTCCCTGCTGGAAATCGCCGTGCGCTACGGCTTTTCCTCGCACGAGGCGTTCACCCGTGCATTCCGCGCCGCTTACGGCGTGACCCCCAGCGCGTACCGCCTGCACCCGACGGCCGTCGTCCTCCACACCATTTTGAAGCCTTTCGACTGCTATCTGCTTGGCATAGGAGGAACGGGCATGGCAACATCCACCGACCAGATCAAGACGTATTTCATCACCATTCCGGCGCACAAGTTCCTGCACATCCGCAACTACGAGAGCATCGGCTACTTCGACTTCTGGCAGAAGCAAAGCCTGATTCCGGGGCAGGACTGGGCGACCATCTGCGGCTTGCTGGAGCGCATCCCCGGCAGCCTCGATCATTTCGGCGGCGACGAGCGCAACGCATCCGCCGGGCAGCTGATGGCGTACATCAACGAACCGACCGGGCGCATTTGCAGCTGGGGGATTCCGCTGGCGGAGGCTTACGGCATTCGCCTGCCCGCGGATTACGCTGGGGATGTCCCCGCGCCGCTCCAGCTCATGGACGTTCCTGAAGGGGAATACATCGTCTTTGAGCACGGCCCGTTCGATTACGAGACGGAGAACACGCAGGTCGAAACCGAAATCGAGCGCGCGATGAAGGACTTCGACTACGCCGCGCATGGGGTTAAGCTGGACACCGCGCAGGGGCGCGTGTTCTACTTCTACCATGACTGCACGAGGTTTTGGAAGTATGTAAGACCGGTAAAGCGGGTGGAAGGTATTTTAGGGCAATAACATTCCCAAAAACGAAGCGGCAGACCACCATTTTGCAGGGTCTGCCGTTTTGCTTTTTTCCCAAAGACTTCACTGTTCCGTTTTTCCGACCACATACACCGCCAAGTCCATCTCGCCCGCTTTCGTCGCCGCCGTCAGGTCATCATGCAGCCACGAAACGTAATACGGCTGCTCGATGCAGTCATGCAGGAGCTTTTTGATGCACTCAATGTCGTTCACTGTCAGCGAAATTTGCGCGTCCGTCATCAGCTTCGCCGGAGCTAAGACAATCTCGCAGTCGGTGCCGTTTTCGTGGTCATGCAGGGCGATTTTATCCGCGAAGCCCGTCAGAAGCGTGTCGAATGCGTAGTACGCCAGCAGCATTTCTTCCTGGTGGATGCCAATCCGCATAAAGACAGCGTCGTCTTCGCGAAACGTCTCCACCCTGCATTCCAGCTTCGGGATGATAGGCACGGTTTAGTCCTCCCCCAGATGCAGATCCTTGAAGTCCCCCAGTTCGCCGCGGCGGAAGTGCTTCCGGCACAAGCTCACATACTGCCCATTGCCGCCGAGGACGACCTGCTCGCCCTCCTGTACCACGCGGCCGTCCACCACGCGGGCGTTGCACGTCGCCTTGCGCCCGCACCAGCAGATGGTCTTGATTTCCTCAATCGTGTCCGCCCACGCCATCAGCCACTGACTGCCCTCGAAGAAATTGTTCTGGAAGTCCGCGCGCAGACCGTAGGCAATTACGGGCACGTCGTAGTCATCGACCATCTCCACCAGCATTTCGACCTGCGCCTTGGTCAGGAACTGCGCTTCGTCGATGATGACGCAGCCGTAGCCCTGCGCGTCCGCCGCCGTCACGTCCTCGATGAAGCGGCAAGCCGTTTCCAGCCCGCAGCGGGAGCGGACAATCACCGCGCCGTCGCGGTTTTCGAGCTTCGGTTTGAGCATCAGCACCTTCTGGCCGCGCTCTTCGTAGTTATACTGCACCATGATGGCGTTGGCGGTCTTGCTGGACCCCATGGCCCCGTAGCGGAAATATAATTTTGCCATGATTATGTAGTCTCTTCTCTTATTGTATTTGCGTTTTTGATATTGCGCTTTATCGTAGCAGGGGATTTCGCCTCTGCGGAGGCGATCCGGTTTTCTTACAGGTCTTACAGATGGCTTATTATCATCTGTTGCTTTATTAC
>OLNF01003938.1_pt1 | contig 10448 bp, 10 predicted proteins | sample 1673061 | NCBI WGS metagenome assembly OLNF01 (sample SAMEA3136751, study PRJEB25190) | human gut metagenome | reverse complement strand
GAGACGCTCGATTTCATTCTCACAGCTGTGAAACATTCCTGAGGCAAGTTCATCAATCTGCTGAACAGGATAAGCGTCGCGGCCCATGAGCAGACCGCCCATGGATATTTGTGTTTCATCCTCGGAGTGAGCGAAAATCTCTAAGAAAATCTTTTCACGCTCGTGGAAATCGTATTGAATAAGCCTCTGTAACTGGAAAAACATTCCACTGAAGCTGTGGTAATCCTGCGATGCTGTAACGAAATAGCCTTTTGGGGCTTTTCTCGAAGCATCAAGATAACCTTCACATGTCAGTTCACTATAGGCTTTTACAACGGTATTGCGGTGCACGCCAAGCTCATCCGCGAGCTTACGCTCAGAGGGGAGTTTATAGCCGGAGACTAACTCTTGTGAAGTGATCAGTTTGATTATCGCTGATTTGATCTGCAGATAAATCGGGGTTTCACTGTTCCGGTTGAGCTTAATGTTCATTTTATTCACTCTCCTGCACTTCTGATAAACGAACAGGGCTGCAACGAAGCGGGGGGGTCTTCGCTGCGGCAGCCCATGTTTTGCTTTTCTTTATTATAATTCAGTATAATTCAGTTTTGATAAAAAGGCTATCAAAAGTTCTTTTTAAATACCAATGAGAACCCCTGCAACCATCAGAATACACTGCAGAGCGAACATCATACCGAAGAGTTTCAAAACGAATTTGTACCAATGTCCGAGGGAAATCCCCATGATACCGCATTCTGTCGCGACCGCAGTCGGCCAAATCATGTTGGAAAATCCATCGCCGAACTGGAAGGCTACGACGGACATTTCACGGCTCATGTTGACAACATCAGCGAGCGGAGCCATGATAGGCATCATAACAACAGCCTGTCCGGAGCCGGACGGAATAAAGAAGTTAATCAGGTTTTGGACAATCAACATACCGATACCGGTAAGCGTGGTCGGGAGCGAGCCAACCAAATTACCAAGGGCGTAAACAACAGTGTCGATGATGGAGCCTGCGGCCATAACCATGGAGATGCCTCTGGAAAAGCCGACGAGAAGAACGCCATACATAGCAGCGCGGGTGGATTCTACGAAGGTTTCCGCGATTTCATTCGGCCTCATCTTGTTGATGAAGGCAGTGATCAACATGAAGACAAAGAAGAGTGAAGCGATTTCGCCAAGCCACCAACCTTGACTGATGATACCCCAAACGAGGATGATAATCAGCAGCAGAAAGCCGAGCATCGAAATTTTATGTACTGTTGTGAATTCTACGTTCATACATTCTTCACGGGTCATCAGACCGGTGATATCTTCATGGTGACCGTAGAGAATACTTTTAGTCGGATCCTTTTTAATCTTACTTGCGTAATGCATCACATAGGCGATTGCCAAAGCCAAGAATAAAATGAAAGCGATTGTACGGAAAATCGTAATCTTTGTTCCGACTAACGGAACATTAGCGACATCAGAAGCAACGCCGATGGTGAACGGGTTTAGAATCGCGGCGGAAAAGCCGACGGAAATGCCCAGGTACACGATAGCGCCGCCAACAATTCGGTCATATCCGAGCGTGATAGCGATTACAATAAATGCGGGAATCAGTGCATAGGTCTCTTCAAACATACCGAAGGTTGTGCCGCCGATCGCGAAGAACGTCATAAAAATAGGGATAATCAGATTGTCATGACTGCCGATTTTACGCAGCATGGCGCCGGTCATAGCATTCATCGCATTGCTCTTGGTGAGCACATAAACGTACGATGAGGCGAAAACGATGAAGAACATGATGTCAGCAGCGTCAACGAAACCGTCAAACAGGGATGTAATGAGTTTCCAAGGACCTACCGGGGTACTTTCAATTTGCTGATAAGTTCCCGGAACAACCAGATCTCTTCCGGTGACTTCATCGAACGCGGTTTCAAATTGTCCTGCGGGGATAATCCATGTCAAAAGCGCACAGAAAATCATGATACAGAAAATAATGACGAACGCATTCAGTTCAATTTTCTTTTTTTTCTTTTCCATAAGTTTTCCTCCTGTTGTGTGCACGGCAGCAAAGACAGATTGCTTGCGTTGCTGCGTTTTTTAAGCTCTCGCGCTAAAGAAGCGCTAAGGGTTAGCCTTTCGAGTTTATTATATTGGATTGGTACCTTTTGGGTAAGTACCAAAAAAAATAACTTGCATAGTCCGAAATTTAACAATCATTTTTGTGGTTTTCCGTGCAAGAAGAAGAACATTTGGACTAGAACATTTTTTATGAAATGGTACTTGCAGTCGGTGAAAAATCTGCTATTCTGATGATAGGCACATGCACTGTTTTACGAAAAACTGCTAAAGATTAGGAAAGGCGGTACAAAAAGATGATTTTATTTAAGAATTGCAGACTGATTCCGGAGTTAACGGAAGGCTTTAACTTTGAGGCTGGCTCTTTGGCGGATATATGGGTATCTGACAACTGGGTAATTGAGAGCATTGCACCTGCCGGTGCGACAAACGCGGCGGATGCGCAGGTGGTAGACGCGGAAGGGGGAACTTTGCTTCCCGGATTTTTTGATCTGCACGCGCATTTGTGCTTGACAGATTTGGATTTTAAAGAGCTGCGGAACCGAAACTGCGAGGACAGTTGTTTTGAGATGTACGATTTTGCCAGAGAGTATCTGAAACAAGGTTATACTACCGTGCGTGACGCGGGTGGCCCGTTTACTGTAACAGCAGCTTTGAAGCGTGCGGCAAAAGGCGGGATGATTAACATTCCTGAGATTATTTCTTCCGGTCAGATTGTTACGCCGACTGAAGTTGGAAACGAAACCTTCGACTCTCTGTATATTGTGGCAGATTCTCCATACGAAGTGCGTAAGGCTTGCAGAAAACAATTTGAAGCCGGCAATGATGTCATCAAGTACATGGTTACGGGCGCGTATCTGAATGAAGCCGGCAATCCGGGAGACCTGATTACGACAGAGGATGAACTGCGTGAAGCAGTCAGAATCGCTGAAATGAAGAACAGTTATGTGATGGGACATGCACACGGCGCGGAAGGAATCAAGCTGGCAATTCGCTGTGGGTTGAGAACCGTTGAACACGGAAGCTTTATTGATGATGAGGCGATCGCGATGCTCAAAGCTTCGGATAAGACATGGCTGGTACCGACCGCGGCGATTGGCTTGGCTTGTATCGATGACGAGGACGGCGCGCTTTCGGCTGACGCGCTGGAAAAGAGCAGAAAGTATGAGAAAATGGAAAAAGATGCACTCAATAACGCGTATCGCGCGGGCTTAAAGCTAGGCTTTGGATCCGATATTGACAGAAAGAATTTCTGCGCGCATCCGGGCATGGAATTCTATGCGCGCACAGACTGGTACGATTTTGCACCGCTGGATATTCTGCTGCAAGCGACAAAGTACAGCGCGGAAATCGCCGGCCTTGACTGTCGCAAGGGTACAATCGCTGTCGGTAAGCAGGCGGAGCTGGTCATCATTGACGGAAAACCGGACGAAGATATCTACGTCATGAAGAAGATGCCAAAATTTGTATTTTATCGCGGAGAGCTGATAGAAAACGCATAGGTACGCCTGGTATATGGAGCGGACGGGCTTTGAGCGAGAAGAGAACTCCCAGTGTGCGTATCCTGCCAGGGTGTTGAAAATATCTGGAAGTAGTGACTGCCGCAATAACCATACCAGTCGTTCTATCAACTGGTATGGTTATTTTTATTCTTTTTCCAAGGCAGATTATCGGATTTCGCGTCAGCATACAAGCGGAGCAATGCTGTCAGGAGCAACAAGAAACCCGCGATGCCGCCGAGCATGCGGACGCGTGAAACAAGGTAAAAAGCGAAGCAAAGCAATGCTGCGCCAAGCAAGAATTTGTAGGTTTTTTCTAGCATAAATCAAGCCTTTCTTTGTTTAATGTATTTGTGAAGCACTGAAGTAAGTTTGTTTTGCCATTGTACCATAGAGATTGCGTAAAAGCAATGCATATCTTTTGGACGGAGAGTGTCTGCGGATGATACTGCCTTATGACGCCTGCAAACGCGATATAAAATCAGCCGGCATATCCCGCGCCGAGCCGCATATAGTAAAGCAGAGAAGAACGGGAGGACAAGATATGCTGAGTACAGATAAACTGAAGAATAAAGAGGTCATCAACATCAGCGACGGCAGGAGTCTCGGGTTCGTGTCGGACATTGAGGTCAATCTGGAAAAGGGCGCGATCGAGGGAATCATCATTCCTGCCGAGCGTGGGCTGTTCGCATGGTTTCACAAGGGCGAGGAGGACAGGATGATCCGCTGGGAGAACGTGCGGACGGTCGGGGACGATGTGATCCTGGTGGAAACAGAGCCGATGCTGCTCTGAAAAAAGTTGAACGCGGCGCGCAAATATGGTAGAATAAGTGCAGACTGAAGATACAGCGAAATCTAATACCCAAATGATAGGATACGAGGAGGTGCGCCTATGAAATGTCCGTATTGTGACCATCCGGATACCCGGGTCATCGATTCCAGACCGACCGAGGAGGGACATGCCATTCGCCGCCGCCGCGGCTGTGACAGCTGCGGCAAGCGTTTTACGACTTATGAAAAGATCGAAGTGCCGATGTTTATGGTCGTCAAGAAGGATGCCAGACGTGAGGTTTTTGATCGAAACAAGGTGCTGAACGGTATCGTCAAGGCGTGCGAAAAGCGTCCGGTTTCCATGGACCAGATGGAGGCGATGGTCAGTGAAATCGAAAAGCAGCTCAGCAACCGGATGGAAAAGGAAGTGGACAGCACTTACATCGGGGAGCTGATCATGGAGCAGCTCAAACAGGTGGACGAGGTGGCTTATGTTCGCTTCGCGTCGGTCTATCGGCAGTTTACAGACGTGAATACCTTTATCAAGGAAATCGAAAAACTCATCGGAAAGCAGGAGTAATAAATGACAACAAAGAAAATTTATCAAATCGCCATTGACGGACCGAGCGGCGCGGGGAAATCCACGATTGCCAGGTTGGTCGCGCAGAAGCTGGGCATCGACTATATCGACACCGGTGCGATGTACCGCGCCTTGGGACTGAAGATGCTGCGGCAGGGACTGCCGATGACTGAGGACGCGCGGCTTTTGGCGATGCTCGCGGATACGGATATTGACTTTGCAGGCGGCAGGGTCTATCTGGACGGCGAGGATGTCAGCGATCTGATTCGTACCCAGGAAATCTCCAAGGCGGCTTCGGACTGCTCGGCGTTTGCGGCGGTGCGAAAAAAGCTGGTGGAGCTGCAGCAGAAAATGGCAGGTGCGAAGAGCGTGATCATGGACGGGCGCGACATCGGTACGGTGGTGCTCAAGGATGCGCCTTACAAGTATTATCTGACGGCTTCGGACGAGGAACGCGCGATGCGGCGCTATCGGGAGCTTGCGGCAAAGGGCGCACCGCAGACTTATGAAGAGGTTTTGGCGCAGATCCGGCAGCGCGACTATAATGACACGCATCGTGCAGTGACACCGCTGCGCAAGGCGGATGACGCGGTTGCGATCGACAGCACCGCGATGCGCATAGAGGAAGTTGTGGACTTTATCTGCGGACAAATCGCATAAAAAAACACCTCCGGCGGGAAACTAAGTACCGGGAGGTGTTTTTTCATGGAACAAAATCGAAAGCGCATCATCGGCGGCGCGCTGTTTCTGGGCGCACTGACCCTGCTGCTGTGTGCGCGCCTGTTTTATATCCAGATCCTCTGCCATGCGGAGCTTGCGGCGGCAGCGCGTGCGCAGTATGAAACGGCGCTGGTCGGTATCGATGACCGCGGGCAGATCTTTGACCGCGATCTGCGTCCGCTGACCGGCGGCAAATACCGCTATTACTACATCATCAGCAAGGAGACCTGTAAAGCTGCGGCAGCGGGCGGGCAGCTCAATACGCTGCTTGCTGAGATCGGCGCGGAAAGGATCACCCTGCGGTCCGCGCGTTATGAGGTCTATCGGGCAGAAATTTTCGATGCGGCGGTTCATCGGCAGCTGCAGGAGCAGTTCGGCGCATATGCGTTTCGCGGCCGCACGCGCTATCAGAGCAGCCAAAGCGCCTGTCATCTGATCGGCTATCTGAATGAGGATGAGCAGCGCGGCGTATCCGGACTGGAGCTTTTGTGCGAGGAGACCCTGCAGGCGAAGGGAAGTAAATTGATATTGGAATCCGATGCGGCAGGCAGACTGCTCTTCGGGATTGCGCCGCAGAAGGTCAAAGCAGTGGGAAGCAGCGCGGCAAATGCGCGCACAAACGACGCAGATGGTGCAGCAAACGCGGGCAATGCGGCGATCGGGCAGGGCAATATCGTGACTACATTGGATCTGCGCGTGCAGCAAAAATGTGAGGCGCTGCTGGCTCGCCTCTGCGGCGCAGAGGGCGAGCCGGCGAAAGCGGACGCTGCCGCTGTCCTTGTCAGCTGCGCGGACAGCGGCGAGCTCTTGGCAGCGGCTTCTTATCCGGCCTTTGAGCCGGAGCACATTGCGGATTACCTTGCTGCGGACTGCGAGGATAATGGCTGCCTGCTCAACCGGACGCTGCAGGCAGCCTATCCGCCGGGCTCCGTTTTCAAGCTGGTCGTCGCCGCGGCGGCACTGGAGAACGATATCTGCGATCCCTCGCAGTGCTTCACCTGCTGCGGGAGTGCGGAAGTCGCTGGGATCACGCTCTCCTGCTCGACGGGCGGCGAGAGCGGCCACAGCAGATTGAACATGCAGGAGGCAATGGCAGTATCCTGCAACTGTTACTTCGCGCAGCTCGGAGAACTGGTTGGTTATGAAAAGGTGTTGGAAACTGCTCGGCAGCTTGGATTTGGGGAAACTGTGCTGGAAAACTTTCCGGGCGAGGCAGCAGGGCATGTGCCGAGCGATGCGGCATGCGGCATCTGGGATACGGCAAATCTGTCCATCGGACAGGGTGCGCTGCTCGTCACGCCGCTGCAGGTGCATCGCTTGACGGAAACGATTGCCTGCGGCGGGCTGCAGTGTGACATGAAGCTGCTGCGCACAGATGCAGCTGGCAGCGCGCAGGCGAGCACCGTCTGTACGGTGTCTTATGACACAGCGGGGCAGCCAGCGGATGTGCCACGCAGCCAGAGCCGCCGCGTACTCAAGCCGGAAAGCGCGGCGGCGCTGCAGCAGATGATGGCGGCTGTCGTGCGCGAAGGGACAGCCGCGCATCTTGCCTGGGAGATGCCCGCCTGGGGTAAGTCCGGCACTGCAGAGGCGAGCCGCGGCGGTATGCCGGTCAAGCAGTGCTGGTTTACAGGGTTCTGCGAGTCTGCGGACGGCACGCGTTATGTGATTACGGTGCTGGGTGAGAACGGACGCTCCGGCTCGTCCGTAGCCCTGCCGGTGTTTCACGAGCTGGCAGGGTATCTGACGGAATTGCAGCCGTAAGCCGGGGGACGGCTGCGGATTGTCTGTCTGCCCGCCCTGCGCGATGCACACCGCGCTTCAGCTCTGCCCTTCCTCCAGTCCACTGCGCAGCTTTTCGAGCGCCTTTTTTTCGATCCGCGAAACATAAGAGCGGCTGATGCCGAGCGCAGAGGCGATCTCTCGCTGCGGCAGGGCTTCCCCGCCGTCCAGCCCATAGCGTTTGATGATGACCGTTCGTTCCCGCGGTGTCAGCACCTTCGCGATGGTGCGATAGAGCTTAGCGACCTGAATTTTCAGACTGATATCGTCGATGATCTCATCAGTATCCGTACCGAGAATATCGTTAAAGCTGATCTCGTTGCCATCCTTATCGGTACCGATGGGTAGACTCAGCGAGACCTCCTGCTTGATGCGCTTGGAGGCGCGAATGCTCATCAAAATTTCATTTTCGATGCATTTCGCGGCGTAGGTCGCCAGACGCGTCGCGCGCCCTGCGGTATAGGTACTGACGGCTTTGATCAGGCCGATGGTGCCGATGGAGATCAGGTCATCCTGTGAAGCGCCGGGACTGGTATATTTTTTGGCGATGTGCGCGACCAGACGCAGATTATGCTCGATTAATCTGCTGCGCGCGTCGGCATCACCCTGTTGTAATTTTTCTACATACATGCGTTCTTCTTGTTCTGTCAGCGGACGTGGAAAGGAACTTGCCATAGCGGTGACCTCCTGCAAGATGCGATGCAAAAGCGCAGGCGGCATTTGCACACTTTGCTTATCTATATGCCCCGGCGCGCGGCAAAGTGCTTGGCAGGCTGCAAAACTGCAAGTACCTATTTTCTCAAGTCCTGTACAAACGCAAAAAGAGAGACGGAATTCATAGCTTCCGTCTCCCTTTCTTCCGGGCAGCTTGCGCGTTCCTTATCTTACTTCAAAAGACAGGCAGTCTGTGCACTGCTCCTGCGTCGGATTGGCCTCATGCGTCCCGACTGTGATACTATCCAGCGCGCACAAATTCTTTGTGTGCTCGTGATGCATGCACTTGTCCACCGTACATCTGATGGTTTGGTTACAACAATGACTCATTTTACATCCCTCCTTTACTTTAGTAGTATGACCGAAATCTTCACAAAATATTACGAATCCGGTTCTTGTGCTATTGCAAAAAAAATGTTATAATTTTAAGGATTCTAATTTAGGCTGGCATGAAAGCCAAGCAAAAAAAGACGGGGAACTTCATCATAGGATTTTCGGCGGCATTTTGGCGCTTGATTTTGTGCTGCATGATCGTGTGCATGCGCATAGAAAGAAAGGAGAATTTTATGAAGATCAAATCCCTGCCGGAGGAGGAACGTCCGGTCGAAAAGGCAATACTCGCAGGCGCACAGTGTCTGTCCAATGCAGAGCTTCTGGCTGTGATCCTCGGTTCCGGAACCAAAGAAAAGTCAGCGATCGGCCTCGCGGAGGATGTCCTCGCGCAGGGCAGCGGCGGCCTCGCGGAACTCGCGGACTGCACAGCGCAGGAGCTGACAAATATTTGCGGTATCGGTCAGTTTAAGGCGGCAAGAATTTTGGCGTCTGTAGAGCTCGGCAAGCGTATCGCGACCAGACCTCGCCAAAAGCGGGTGTCTGCGGACGATGCGGATCAGGTAGCCGCACTCTTTATGGAAGACATGCGCTACAGCAAACGGGAAACATTCAAAGCGCTGCTTTTAAATGCGAAAGGAGAAATCATTTCGATCGAAACCGTTTCTGTCGGTGAGCTGACGTCGACCCTTGTACACCCCAGAGAAGTATTCCATCAGGCCGTCAAAAAAAGTGCGGCAGCCATTCTTTTCGTGCATAATCACCCGAGCGGCGACCCAACGCCGAGTGCCGAAGATTTTAAAACGACCCAAATGCTGGTCGAATGCGGCAATCTGCTGCGGATCAAGGTGGTAGATCATCTGATCATCGGTGATGGCAGGTACGTCAGTATGCAGGGGATGGGATGCATGCAGCGCGCATAGCATAAAAGAAAAATTTCATTCAGATAAAACGTTGGAGGTATTAAAATGTGCAGTTTATTCAGAGCAAAAGATATGGGGATCGACCTTGGAACAGCCAATACATTGATTTTTGTCAAAGGCAGCGGCATCGTGCTCAACGAGCCCTCCGTCATCGCGGTCAACGATAAAGGCAAAACACTTGCAGTCGGCGCAGAGGCCAAGGCGATGCTGGGCAAAGCGCCGGCCAATATCTCTGTTGTCAGACCGCTGCAGGACGGCGTGATTTCTGATTTTGACAGAACTGCGGATATGCTGAAGGCGTTTCTGGAAACCGCGCTGGCGGTGAAGAAGATCCGCAACTTCCGCGTCGTCGTTGGTGTGCCGAGCGGCGTCACCGAAGTCGAAAAAAGAGCGGTTGAGGAGATCGTCAGACAGATGGGCGCGACAGAAGTCTTTATTCTGGAGGAACCGATGGCAGCGGCGATCGGCGCGGGTATGCCGGTAGACGGTACGACCGGCTGCATGATCGCGGATATCGGCGGCGGCACGTCTGACATTGCCATCATCGCACTCGGCGGCATTGTGGCAAGCACTTCCATCAGACATGCCGGGGATAAAATGAACGAGGCCATCATACAATATATGAGAAAACGTCATGCACTCCTGATCGGCGAACATACGGCAGAGGCGCTGAAGGTCAATATCGGCTGCGCCTGCATGGATGTCGACGAGAACGGCAATGAGATCATCAAGACCATGAATGCCAGAGGCAGAGACATCATTTCCGGTCTGCCAAAGACCATGGAGGTCAACAACAAGGACGTGATGATCGCGCTGCAGGAATCTATGGACATGATCGTGGACGGCGTCAAAGCGACGATCGAGAAGGCACCGCCGGAGATCGCGGCGGACATCGCAGAACACGGCATGGTGCTGTCCGGCGGAGGCGGCATGATCTATAATCTGGACAAGCTGATCACCAAACGGACCGGCATGGCGGTGACGGTAGCCGAGAACGCGTTTGAGGCAGTTGCGGTGGGGACCGGCATGAGTCTGGAAAACATCGAAAAGCTCAAGGTCTACGCGTCGAACGGCAGGAAA
>OLNF01003932.1_pt1 | contig 10458 bp, 8 predicted proteins | sample 1673061 | NCBI WGS metagenome assembly OLNF01 (sample SAMEA3136751, study PRJEB25190) | human gut metagenome | reverse complement strand
ACCCTATGGTCATGCGTCGCACCGTGAAGCTCGCCGCAGAAGCGGGAATCGCCGTCGGCGCACACCCGGGATACCCCGATCTGCAGGGGTTCGGACGCCGCAACATGGCGCTCTCCCCCGACGAGGGATATGCGTATGTGCTCTACCAAGTGGGCGCGCTCGCAGCGTTCTGTCGCGCCGAGGGTGTAAAGCTTGCGCACGTGAAACCCCATGGGCAGCTGTACAACCGCGCGGCCGTCGACGCGCCGTTCGCGCAGGCCATCGCCCAGGCTGTGGCCGATTTCAACCCCGACATCACCCTGGTAGCGCTCGCCGGCGGCGAGCTCGCACGCGCCGGGAAGGCCGCGGGGCTCCATGTGGCGCAGGAGTTCTTCGCCGACCGCAACTACACCGATGAGGGCACGCTCGTCTCTCGCACCCAGGACAACGCCACCATCACCGACGAGGAATTCGCCGTGGCGCGCGTCGTTCGCGTCATCCAAGAGGGTTCCATCGAGAGCATCACGGGAAAAACGATCAACATCGCCGCAGACACGATCTGCGTGCACGGCGACAATGCCCACGCGCTCGAGTTCGCCCGCGACATCCGCCGGGCACTCACAGAGGCGGGAATCGAGATGCGCCCGGCAAGCGAGCGATAAGCGCGCACAGGCAGTGGGGTTTGAGCAGCAGTACGACTTCAGATAAGGGCGCACGGACGGCGGGGTCAGCCCCATCTGGGGGCATTCGCGCCGCTAACACTCCCAAAACAGCCGCACAGCGCGCCGAAATCGGCTGTTTTTCTGCCTTGCACACCTTGTTAACCAAGCTGAAAAACTCTCAAGCACTACATTCTGCTAAAGTGATTCGAGTAATCTTCATATCCGCTTGTCAACGCCTCGAAAAGCAGGTCGCGACAAACGGACGAGACTCCCATGAAAGGAGTGGAAAATGGCAAGTTCGCTCAAGCAAAAGTTTAAGAACATCGGCCCTGGCGCGCTTGTAGCAGCCGGCTTCGTCGGACCCGGCACGGTTACCACGTGCACGGTTTCCGGTGCAAGCTACGGCTACACGATGCTGTGGTGCCTCCTGTTCGCCACCGTTGCGACCATCATCTTCCAGGAAATGGCCTCGCGCATCGGCATCGCCACCCAAGAGGGTCTGGGTGAGAACATCCGCGATCGCATTTCGAATCCGGCGCTTAAGTGGATTGCAATCGTGATTGTTATCATCGCGATCTTCATCGGCAACACCGCCTACGAAACCGGCAACATCACGGGCGGCATCCTGGGCATCCAGGCGGTCTTCGACGTGCCGATGATCCCCATCGTCATCGTGCTCGGCATCCTCGCCTTCGCCTGCATGTGGGTCGGCTCCTACAAGCTGGTCGAGAAGATTCTCACGGGCATCGTCGTGTTCATGGGCGTCGTGTTTTTCGTGACCGCTCTGTTCTCCCCCGTTGATTGGGGCGCGGTTGCCGCCGGCCTGTTCACGCCGCAGCTGCCGGCCGGCCAGGAAGCCTCCAAGGGCATCCTCACCGCCGTCGGCCTCATCGGCACCACAATCGTGCCGTACAACCTGTTCCTGCATGCCTCCGGCGCTGCCGAACGCTTCAAGGATCCCGAGCAGATCGCTGACGCGCGCTTCGACACCGTGCTCTCCATCGGCCTTGGCGGCATCATCTCCATGGCCATCCTCATCTGCGCTGCCGCGAACATCTACGGCAACACCGGCATCACCGTTTCCAACGGCAAGGACATGGCTATGGCGCTCGAGCCGCTGCTCGGCTCCTGGGCGACGTTTATGATCGGCGTCGGCCTTTTGGCCGCCGGCTTCTCCTCCGCCATCACGGCGCCGCTTTCCGCTGCTTACGCAGTGAACGGCGTGCTCGGCTGGGGCAAGACGCTCAAGGACATCAAGTTCAAGGTTATCTGGATGATTGTGCTCGTGCTCGGCTGCGTTATGGCCGTCACGCTCGGCAAGAGCCCCACGCAGCTCATTCTGGTCGCGCAGGCAGCGAACGCCATCCTGCTCCCGATCATGGCGTTCTTTGTGATGTACGTCGCAAATGGCAAGGCTCTCGGCAAGTGGCGCAACCATGCGTTCGCGAACATCTGCGGCGTCGTGTTCATCGTGATTACGCTGTTCATGTGCTACCGCAACATGTCGAGCTTCATGACCTCACTTGCCGCCCTGCTCGGCCTTTCGTAAGGTCGCAAGGCTGCGAGGAACGTTCTCGACGCGAAACCGCTCTCAGCGCACTCCGCCGCACAATAATTGAGGGGATCCCGTTCACAACGAACGGGATCCCTTCTTTTTCGCCCTCTTAATGTACATGCACTTGAACTGCAGCGAACCCCGCCAGCAAAGCTCACGGCATGGCAAGCCTCCACTTGTAAATGTGAGGGCATTAGCTTGCAATTCTGATTCGACAGCCTGCAGACCCTTCAGAGCTGGATTCGCGCGAGACTTAACCTGTGCGCCCCCTACCGCTGGCGAACCTGCTTGCGAATCGCGTCCGCGATGACGAGCACTGCACCAGCCCAGATGCACGCGAAACATACCGCATGCGCGCTGGTAAACGGCTCGCCGAGCACGAGAACGCCCGAAAGAAGGCTGATCGTCGGGCTGATGTACTGGATGAACCCGATAAGCGAGAGCGGGGTCTTATTCGCTGCGGTTGCAAACAGGATGAGCGGCACAGCGGTAATCGGGCCGGTCAGCACCAAAAGAACGCGCGTCTGCCATGCCTCAAGCGACATGTCCGGCGAGAAAAACACACTTTGACCAGCAATAGCCACTGCAACGAGAGCCACGATCGCAAAAGGCAGCGCAACGATTCCCTCGACCGCAATGGTGGGGACTGCCGGATATCCGCCGCGCTTCTTCACCGCTCCGTATATGCCGAACGTAAAGGCGAGGACCAGGGCTATCCAGGGAAAACTGCCGTAGTTTACCGTGAAGTAGATGACGCCCGCTGCCGACAGTACCGTAGCTGCAATCTGCAACGGCGTCAAACGTTCGCGGAATACCACGAGCCCCAGGACAATCGATACGAGCGGGTTGATGTAGTAGCCAAGCGACGCCTCCACCACATTGTTCGTCACCATAGCAACGATGTAGAGGCTCCAGTTCAGCATGATGAGAAGCCCCGAGGGAATAAGGAATCGCCGAGCGCGGGCGTCTCGTAAAAGCCCGACGAAATCGACTTTCAGGATGAATTTGCACGCAACGACAGTGAGGACGAGCGACCAGACAATTCGCTGCCCGATAATCTCGATGGAGCCCACATTGTCGAACAGCGCCCAGAAGAGAGGGCAAAAGCCCCAGAGGAGATAACATCCAACTGCAGCAAGGGCACCGCGCCCCGCTTCCGTTCGGCTTGCTTCCGCCTCAGTTTTCATCTCACATGCCCTTCTCGACGCGCTTTCCTTGAAGCCGTCTTCGCCCTTAATATACGCAGCTTCGCTTTTGCGCGTCCGCCTCTAAGCGCAAAAGAAAACGGCAGCCTGTGCGAGCTTTCGTCGCCCAAGCCGCCGCATTGCAACCTCTAGCGGATATGACCCAGGAAGTCCTTCGTGCGGTCGCTCTTGGGGTGATCGAACACCTCGTCGGGCGTACCCTCTTCGACGATAACGCCGCCGTCCATAAAGATGACGCGGTCGGCCACGTCGCGGGCGAAGCCCATCTCGTGCGTGACCACGATCATCGTCATGCCGCCGCGCGCAAGTTCCTTCATGACACCCAGGACATCGCGCACGAGCTCGGGGTCGAGTGCGCTCGTCGCCTCGTCGAATAGCATGACGTGCGGGTCCATCGCAAGCGCACGGGCGATGGCCACGCGCTGCTGCTGACCGCCGGAAAGCTGGCTCGGCTTGTAGTCGACGCGCTCGGCAAGCCCCACCTTCGTGAGCTGCTCAACCGCGACCTTGGCCGCTTCCTCTTTGGAGCGCTTGAGCACCTTCTGCTGCGCGAGCATGACGTTGCCCTTGGCGGTGAGATGCGGGAACAGGTTGAAGCTCTGGAACACCATGCCGACCTTCGCGCGCACAGCGTTGATATCGGTGCCCTTGGCGGTGATCTCGGTGTCCTCGAAGAACACCTGGCCGCCCGTGGGCTGCTCAAGCAGGTTCACGCAGCGCAGGAGCGTGGATTTGCCGGAACCCGAAGGCCCCAGGATGACCACCACTTCGCCGCGCTTCACTTCCAAATCGACGCCACGCAAAACCACGAGGTCATCGTAGCTTTTATGCAAATCGCAGATGCGGATGATGGGCTTTTCGCCGTCCGCCGCCTGTCCGTTGGTCGCCACGCGCGCCACACCCTCGCTCGAGCTGTCGGCAGTTTCATTCGTCAGATTCTTCATCGTTTCAGTCATTGCGCACACCCCTTACAGACTCGACATCTGCTCGGGCGTGATGCCCGTTCCCTCGACCGCGTCGGGCCGCTTGGCTGCCACTGCGTCGCCCGTTGCCCGCGCCTCGGCGGCAGCAGTGCCCGCGCCCGAACCGAGCGCACCCGCAGCATCGCCGGTACCAATCGCATGTTTCTTGCTCTTACGCTTCTTCTTACCGCCCTTGCCCGTGTCGTTGCTGGCCAGGCGCGACTCAAGGTTGCCTACCACCTTCGCGAGCGGCAGCGTGATGATCAGATAGAAGCACGCGGCCACGACATACGGCGTGATGGAACCCGTCGACGCGACAATCGTCTTCGCGTTCATGACGATTTCCATCGTGCCCACGGCGGCGAGCATGGACGTGTCCTTGTACAGCAGGATGAACTCGCTCGTCATCGTTGGAATCACGCGGCGCACGGTCTGCGGGATGATAACGAAGAGCATCGTCTGCGCGCCGTTCATGCCGAGCGAGCGGGCGGCCTCGAACTGCCCCTTGCTGATCGACTGGATACCCGCGCGGAAGATTTCGCACAGATACGCACTCGAGTTCATCGCGAGGACGATCACGCCGAGCGGGAACGTGGGAATCTGGATGCCCGCAAGCGGCAGGCCGAAGAAGGCGATGTAAATCTGCAGGAACAGCGGCGTGCCGCGCACCACGTTCACATAGGCGGTGGCGATGCCGCGCAGCACGCGCAGCTTCGACATGCGCATGAGCGACAGCAGAAGGCCGAACGGGATAGCGAGCGGGAAAGCGCAGGCCACGATGCCGATCGCCATCAAAAAGCCCCAAAAGACCACCGGCAGGCTCGACACGAACACCGACGGGTTCAAGAACAGCTTCAGGAAAAGCACGCTGTTCCACGATTTCACCCAGTCCTGCTGGGCGAGCGAATCGGAAAGCGACTCGAAGAACGAGTGCGACTTCACGGTGATTGCAGGCAGCGTGTCCATGGCGACCTCGGTGCCGTCCGCAAGCGTATATGCGCCCGTAAGCTGCATGTCGCCGCCCATTTCGGAGAACTTCACCTTGTAGATTTCCACGCGGAAGTAGCCGCCCGCCTGTGCCGGCTCGGAGAAGTTCACGGTAAGCTTGCCATCCTTGTAGGCGGCGGAGACGTCGAGGTTCGTTCGCGTCATCAGGTCGTCGCCGGTGAGCATCGTTGCACGCGTGTCGCCCGGCTCGCAGGTCGTGCCCTCAGGCAAGGTGAAGGTGACGCCCGCGATCTGCTCGTCGGGATCGGCCTGGCCTTCCCAGGTGATGCGCGTCTCCACGCCGCCGAGCACGTCTGACGACCCGCTGACGTTGGGTTTCGCCGTGCATTTGGCGGTATCGAGCGCATACGCGTTCGTCGGGGCGACGGCAACCTGCGCCGCACCGGCGAACACGAGCGCGAACGAGACGAGCAGTGCGCAAAACGCGGTGCGCACGGTATTCGCTTTCAAGTTCTGCATGTGCATGTACGTTCCTCTACGATTAAAAAGCCCTCTCCGCCAACGCGAAGAGAGCCTCATCCAGTTCATAGCCCTAGCGGTTAACTACATGATAAAGGCCATGCAATTCTAGCACGTCCACAACCTGCGTTTTGGTATTTCCGATAACTCCAAAGGCTATTACAAAACCTATCCCTGAGCCCCCTTAGAGCCCTTGAGCGTTCGTAGTTGCTCGCAGCGGGATTTCCTTGCCAGGCAGCGCCCTACACGTCTGACCCACACACCCCGTCGCTCGGCTTGACATTGCTACAATCTCTTCGAGCATGTCGTGAGTAAAGGTCTTGTTTTGGAAATGCCTCGCACCAACTCGTCAACATCCGACCAGCCGTACTCGTCCAAGGAGATTCCGGCTTATTCCCGCTCAGCGACTGTTTGAATTCGAGCGTCGCCAATCCGTGTCACATCATGCCGCCGAGGGGTTGATTCGTGCGCAATTTGAGCGAATCAGGCCCCTGATTCGCGATTTTGGGAATGACTCAATTGATTCGCGAAACCGCAGGTCGTCCCTTTAATCACTCCCGGGTTTCCGTAGGGATTCGTAGCGAGTGGCTTGGAGAGGGATGATTCTGACGGGGTCTTGCGCGCGTAGGCTTCCTCAGACCGCAACGTCGCAAGGGGCTGGGTGCTCCTCCAGATAGTTGTCGACCGAGCATCTATTGATGCTTTCCTTGTAAACATAGCTGTGTGCAATTGGTTCAAGCTGAGCGAACAGCAAAGCGGCGTCTCGGCACAATCGCAAAGTCCCACATCCGCATCCCGCATGCGCGAAGAGGTGCTCGTGGTGGGCGGCGCGGTTGCGGATCTTGTTGATTCCCGCTATCCGTCCATTGATGTCGTTTCGGTCGGCCCCCTTCGGCCATGCCTTATGGATGATCGGAATCCCCAAATCGCGTTCATGGCTGCGGTCCGTCATGTGGGCCCAGAAGCCCAGCGTGAGGTTCGAGACGATGTCGTCTGCGGTCGCGTTCTCGCGAAGGCCGTTTCTCAGGTGGTCTATCGAGTTCCTGTTCAGTCGGTTGGCGTCGTTGACCTGTCCTCGCTTATTCGTCCTGAGAATCGGGCGCCTTACGGGAGAGGCGTCGTCGAGCAGCCAGTGGTCGGACCCGCTCCAAGTGGAGGATATCGCCCTATCGTACGCGTTCCTGAGGGCGACCTCGAAGAACGAGACGTCTTTCAAGACGGCCTGCGCAAGGCCGATGTTCCAGAGGTCGAGGGCGACGGCGTCATCGCCTTGCGTCACTTCTAGGTATTTGCTATATCGCGGTTCGGAGAGCCACGATATGACGTGCGCCCGGTCTATCTTCGGGGCGTTCGGCATGGGAGACCTTTCCTCAGAAAATAATTGAGCCCCGGCGACTTGGATCAGCGGTCGTACCGGGGCTAACTAGCTTGTAATTATAGCACATGAATTCTGCTTGCGAAGTCTTACTCGAGTGCGTCCAGCACGCAGGCGGTCACGCCCACCAGCCACAGCAGGTCGCGCCCCGCCTTCTCGCGCAACTTCAAGATGAAATCCGGCGTCGTCATGGAAGCCCTGCCTTTCAAGTGCACAGTGCGACGCGGACTCGCCATGCCATGCACTGCCCACGACTTCAGGCGCCACGCACGGAATCCGAACCTTGCTGTGCGCAAAACGCGTCGAACACGTCCAAGAGCTCCATGCGCGCGTGCGTTTCGGTCTTCTGGTAGATTTTATGGATGTACGTGCGCGCGGTCGACTCCGCGATGACCAGCTGTTCGGCGATGTAGACGGCATTGCGGCCGGAAAGCAGGTAGCCCATCACTTCCCGCTCGCGCCCCGACAGGCCGTACGCCTGCGCGAAACCATCGAGCAGCTTGTCCCGCTGGTCCAAATCCTCCAGCTTTTCCATGGCGGCGCGGTCGCCCGACAAATCGCGCAGTCCGACCACCTCCGTGTTCGTGAACACCGCAAACCCGACGACAAGCACGCCCAACACCCCCACGAACGCGGCGACGCCCGGCAGGTCGGCCCAAGCGGTCTGCGTCGGAAGCGCCGTGCCAACGCCCCAGCCTGCGAGCATGCCCGCCGAGGATGCCACGCGCGCGCCCGTCATGGCGCGCACCAAGGAAGCGTCGTTGGTCTTCACGGCATTGCAGAAGTCGTTGAGGGAAAGTATTTCGAACGTCAGGAAACCGAACATGACCAGGCCGCCCGCCGCGGTCCAGCTTTGCCCGCCCAGCATGCCCAGGCAGCAGAAGCCCGCGCCCATGGCCAAAGGCGCAAGCCGGTACAGCCCGTACATGCCCTTCGCCTGCCGCGTGAGAGCGAAGACGGCGCCCACGATGCACGCGATGACGATGCAGCAGCCCGCCTGCACGAGCGGTCCGCTCGCCCCCTGCACACCTTGTCGCACCATGACGCACGAGAACAGGGCGAACAGCGCCGCGAGCGCCGCCAAGGCGCCGTAAAGCCGGTAGACGACCGGAGGCAGCGGCATTTTGGAAGCGTCGGCGCTCGTCGCCCACGGCTCCGGCGCGTCGGAGGTCTGCGCGAACGAGCGGTAAGCCAGCACGAACGAAACCGCGGAGGCCACCGGCAGCAGCACCGACGCCGCCTGCATGGCGCCCTTTCCCATGCCGTACAGCGCGAACAGGACGACCGACCCCACCGCGTAGGAAAGCGTTATCAAAAGCGCAGTCTCACCCAGGCGCAGGTAGCCGAAAAAGCTCAGCCACCCGACAAACATGCACGTGTCCGCCACGCCGACGAAAAGCGCCGCGGCGGCGACCATGCCCGCGTTCTGCGCAAACCCCAGCGCCGCGACGCCGGCGATGCCGAACACGGCGGACAGGACGGCCAAGACCCAGACTCCCCGCGTGGTAGCCAGCTGCCGCGCGACGCCGCCGACAACGACGAGGGCGAGCAGCCGGAAGCAAAGCTCCCAAAGCTCGAACGGCGTGCCGCCGGGACCCGTCAGCTGCCCGAACAAAGGCGAGGGCGAGACCGCCACCAAAAACAGCCACGCCCAGAAAAATCCGAATCCCAGCATGCGGACTGAAAACAGCTTGCTCGTGCGCAGCATGCCGACCCTCCATGTATCGAAATGCCTCTCCCTTTGCGATGCGCCGACCTTCCATCGGCGCCGTAACAAGTATAGGCCTCTCACCGGCTTCACGCGAACCTTCTCGCTTGACGTTCGTCAAGGTACGCCTCTTACCAGGCGTTTCGCAAAAATCGACGTTTTGGTGGACCCTCTCGGCGACGGTTTCGACGCTTCGCCTATACCGCCCGGGCGCCGCGGCGCGTAGCCTGCGTGCCAGCAAGAGGAAACGAGAGGAGGATGAAATGGAAAGAACCCCGGGAGAGGCGGCGGAGGCTTCCCTGCCGCTGGACGACGCGGCGTCCGCATGCACTGCGGCGTGCGCGGAGACAGCGCAGACGGTCGACGAGCCGACGGAGGAACCGACCTTCGAAGAGCGCGTCGCGCGCGTTCGCAAGACCCTGCACAGCAGAGGCTCCTTCACCGAAATCATGCGCAAGACGCTCGTGTTCTGCGAGACGCGCCGGAGCATCGAGGACGTGGAGCAGGAAATGGCGACGTACCCGGAATTCCGCTACGTGGACCAAAGCCAGCGCAACATCGTCGCACACCTCGTGACCGCCGACGGGCTCGACCGCTTCGAACTCGACCAGGACGGCAACGAGGTCACGCCCGAGATGACGGAAGGCTTGAGCGAGGACGAGGCGGACGAGCTCGTCTGCTCCTACGCCCTGCAGACCACTGACGCCGGAAAGGCCGCGGCCAACGAGCTGGAGCCGAAAAAGCGCCTGAACGCGCTGCTCGACTCCATCGCCGCGCGCGGAGGCGCCTACCTGGACCTGCTGGAATTCTGCCGCGAACCCCGCACCTACCAAGCGGTCGCAGACGCCATGAAGGCGAAAGGGCTCGGTCTGAAGTCGACCAACGCCCTGTCCAGCCTTCCCGTCTACCCCAGCGCCCTGCTGGCGAAGCTGGAATCGACCGGCGGCCTGGTGTGGGACGAGGGATGGAAGCTCACGAGCGCGGGAGCGGCAGCGCTCAAGGCCGCCGGACGCACCGTCTGACGGACCGCACGCGCCGTCCTGGCGCGAAAGAACCGAAACCGCCGAAGAAAGGACGAGAACACATGGAAGACAAGGAGAGGACGCCGCGCGCATCCATGACGCGCCGCAGCTTCGCCAAGCTTTCGGCGCTGGCAGGCGCGGCCGGAGCGGTCGGGCTTGCCGCCCACGACTCCCTGACCGAGACCGACCAGGCGTTCGCCCAGTCGGGCGTGGAGCGCGTCAAGCACCACACCGTGTGCCACAACTGCTACAACAACTGCCCGTGCTGGGTGTACACCGAGGACGGCGTGGCAGTGAAGATCGAGGGCGACGAGAACGGCACGCTCAGCAAGGGCGCGCTGTGCACGAAGTGCCTGAACCAACTGCACCTGGTCTACAGCCCGCGCCACGTGCTGCACCCCATGAAGCGCGTGGGCGAACGCGGCACGAACGAGTGGGAGGCCATCAGCTGGGACGAGGCGCTCGACCTGGCCGCCGAGCAGCCTCGGATTTTCAGAAGCCGGACAAGACCCACACCCTTTTT
>OLNF01003928.1_pt1 | contig 10468 bp, 10 predicted proteins | sample 1673061 | NCBI WGS metagenome assembly OLNF01 (sample SAMEA3136751, study PRJEB25190) | human gut metagenome | reverse complement strand
TGATAAGGGTCTGATACGGGATTCCATCTGCTGCCGCCATAGACTTAAAATAATCTATTGTGCTGCCATCAATGTTAATAGTGATCTGCTTTTTCAAGCGACTTGCATAGGGATTTTTTCTCGGGTTCAGTTCCCTGATATTATATTCATCTCTCATAAAATCACCTCAAATTCCATCAAGGTAAGTCCTCTGCTCAGTTCTGGTTGCTCTTCTTGCCGAAATAATACGAATAACATTTTCATGGTCACGGTAGCAATGGCTCACGATACAAATTTGTTCTGCCTTGGTTTCACCGATAATAAGAAATCTCTCTTCATCATCAGAGTGATCCGGATCATCAAACAGAATGGCGAACTCGTCGTAAAAAACCTCCTTTGCCGTTTCGAAGGATAAGCCATGCTTCTTTTTGTTAGTTTCGTTTTTATTTGGGTCCCATTCAAATTTTAGCGTTTCCATAATTATATTATACATACATTGTAAGTATTGTCAACTGTACCGTTTATCCCTCGGCCCTTGCTGCAGATCTTGCATTATCCCATCATAATATTTTGCCACTGTTCCACGGTCAATCTGAAGGTCTCTGGCAATCTCTGTCTTCTTTTTTACATCCGGGTGAGAACGCATATACTCAAAAATTATCCCACGTTTGCTCGGTTGACCATTTTTGTTTCTCCAGTCTTTATTTCCATTTATTTCATCACGTACAAAATTCATCAACTTTACATGATCTGCTCGCTTTCTCCAGTTTCTTTTGTTTACTGGCATTGAAAGCCCGGAAATCTTTGCAATATCATCTCTTGGAAACGTCACATAATCCTCGTTAAACATCTCCAGGGCGCACACAACATCATCTTTTGTAAAACGGTTAATGTCCTCAACACTCATATCATCGTATCGCTGAAGCAAACCAAAGGCGTCCTCCCGCAATTCCTCCTCGTCTATGTCACACTTCTTTGCATAGATGGCTAAAGTCATAATGCCGTAAAAGCGATGTCCTACCTTGATTTCATCCGAAATGCGATGCAGCCACCAATCATAGAGATCCCGCTTCACCGTCCAACGGCCCCGGCGCTCCTTCTTCACAATCCTGCGTTCATACCAGTCAGGGTACTTCGCCTTCGCCTCGGCCAGCGACAAGCGGCTCTTTCTCATGAGTGCCTGTATACGCTGCTGTTCCCCATTACTGTCTGGGATATAGTCAAGCAGCTTCTCCAGCTCCACCGCATCACCAAACCGAAACGCTACCACAGGATAATCACGTCCTAACTTAGATCCAGAACCAACCACACGAAATCCCTGTAAAATTCCCTGCATCTGCGGCTCCCGAATAGACGAAGTAAATCTATTCCAAATCTGCCTGGTAAGAGCATACTTCAGTTCCTTCAATGTTTTTTGATTCTGCGGGTACATAGGAACCGGCTCAGTCAACACATAATACAGATGCAGGCCTGTCCCGCTGTTTACGATAAAGGTAGCTTTGGGAATAATATCCTTATTCATCTGGTGCAGCGTATCACGAAGCTGCGGCATACCGACACCATCCAAATCGAAAACGATGGCATAAAGATACCTGGCATTCTTCCCGCTACGCTGCCTACCAAAATATGAAATAGGGGACATAATTGTAAAATCTGTGTCCTGGATCTCCCCCAACTCCTGCAGTTCATCTGTAATCAAATGTCTCCGAGCTCTACCGTCGCCCTCAATCTCTAATGCTACACCATTTTCACGGCTATTTTGCTTTTTAGGAACAGTCAACGCAATAGCGTTTCCTTTGGCATCTTCATAATGGCCTTTTCGCTCAAATGAGCCTTCAGGAAAGATCTCTCGATAAAACTCAAATGGATCTACCGGCTCCAGATACTGCCGGAGATGGGCGTTCTTCTCCCTGTAAAGCGCCCGCTGACGCTCCAGAGCTGCTTGCTGATCCATCGTCATAAAAACACCTCCAATCCAAAAAAGAAAAAGAAGCAAAAAGAAAAATCCGCTGCGGCGGGGTCCGCCTGCGGGCGGGAAGGGGGAAAAGGGGAGCCAAAGAGCGCCCCCTATGGGGGCTTAAAGAGAAAGTCACCTCCCCTTTTCCCCCTCGCTCCGGGGCATGGAAATGATGGAAAACCTTACAGGTTTACCACATTCCCACACCCCTCCGCACACCCCCTTTTTCCCCCCGACTTTCTCCCTTTCTGAGAGAAAAATTTTCTTTTTGTTCTTGAGCCAAAGTCTCTTAGGGGGGCATATATTATCAATAGGTTTTTCCCTGTTTTCACCTGTTATTATAGCCTGTCCGAGTGCCGGTTGCAAGCCCTTCGGACAGGCTATTTTCACAGGCTCATATCGCCCCAGGAATGACCTCTCTCGTGCTGTTTTTCCTGCCTATAAGTCTGATGCTCCGGCAGCAGATCTCTCGCCTTATCGACGAGGTGAAGAAGCTGCTTCGGCAGGTGACGCTCCAGCATATCCAGTACACGGTCGATTCCCTCCAGCAACCGGTCTGAAAAGCTGCGTTCTTCCTCCAGCGCCTCCTTCAGTTCTTTGTTCTCCTGCCGGAGATTGAAGTTTCGGGTTTCAAGAAGCTCCAGATTTTTCTTCTCCAGTAGCCGATCCATGGTAGAGGGGATTTTCTTCTGCATCTCTGCATTTTCTTTTTCCAACGCAGCGTTTTTCTTCTTCAGTTCCACCACCGCCTGCTTCGCAGCGGCTCCGGTCATGGCTACTTTTTTGAGCTGCTGGATCTGCTCCACGGTAACGCCCTTAACAGCCCCTGTGAGCGTTTTTTCCGGTTGGATGGTATCAAAGTCCACCCGCACCCGTTCTGCGGCCTTCAGTGCCGCCACAGTGCCGGAGAGCGACTTAATCTCTCCCTTCAACTCCGTTTTCTTTTCCTGCATATCTGCCAGCTCCTGCAAAGCTGCCGCTGTCTGCTCCTGCACGGCCTCGGACTCTTGGATCGCCGCCCGGTACTCTGGCAGCTCCATGTGCCGCCGGTTGCTGCCAAGAGAGATAATTTCAAATTCGTGCTGCTGGGCGATTTCCGTCAGCACTTCCTTTTCTCGATCCATCCAAGCCTTCCACTCAGTCTGTTTCTGGCCAACGCCTGTAAAGCCCTGCTGCTTGAGCGCCTGCTTCATAGACACCCTCGTAGACAGCCCCCTCGTCTGCTCCGTTGCCACCGGGATATAGTCTACATGAAGGTGCGGCGTGGCCTCATCCATGTGCAGCACCATGTTGAACACATAGAGATGGGGATTGCGCTCCTGAAAGGTCTTTGCGAACGCTGTCAGCGCCTCCGCTGCCCGCTGGCCGCCCTCCGTACCACAGCCGCAGTCGTTTAGGTTGCCGATCTGAAAGATAGCCTCATGGAACAGCTTCTCCTGTTTGCTCTGCCGGATATGCTCATAGTAGTCTGGGATCTTATCCCTTGTCTTTTTCTTTCCAGCGTTGTACGTCTCCAGCGCCTCGCCGAACAGGTTGTTATAGGTCCGCTTCAGATCCTCGTTGACGAAAACAATATTCTGCTCCGACCGTTCACGATCTACATTTGCTGCGGTGAACTCCCGGTTGTTATGCCGGATACTCCCCTGTCCCATCATTCCAGAAATGGTTGTACCGATACCTCTCACCCTTCCTTTCTTCTGCGCTGTTCTTCTGTGTTTTATCCTGCTCCCATTTTATCATACAGCTACCGATAAGGCAACCTCTTTGTTACTTTCTGGTGAGAAAGTAACGCAAAAGCACTTTCACACCGCCGCCCCGTTGTGGCGTCAGTATGAAAGTGCTTTTGCGCGCTCCCGCGGGTTTTTCTCAATAAATCTATGTTTCACAATCTACAATTTTTTCATTAAATTGTATTGAAGATAGAGATTCTATCGTTCAGGCCATACAGGCCTAAATCAAAATTTTCAGGAGGATCATCATGAAAAAGTTTGTATCAATGGCTCTTGCCTTAACCGTGGCGGCTTCTATGGCTGTCCCCGCCTTCGCTGCATCTGAACCTGTTGCTCCTCAGAATGAACCGACAGCAGCGACTGAAAGTGTCTCCCCTTGTATCTATTGGACGGGCACTGCAAAACTCAACACCACTGATTATGTGAACATCACTTCTTCCAACAACATCTTCCCGGATTCCCCCCTGGTCACCAGTGATGCCAACAACCCCGGCAATGTCACGATCCGCGTAATCAATGAGAAGGGTGCCCAGGTCGGAGAAACCAAGACCATCGCCCCCGGCTCCTCTGTCCGCCTGGATCAGATTCCTGCTTTTAGTGGTACTTACACCATCCAGGGTAAGGCAAGCGTAGCCGGAACCTATACCTTCAACATCGACTAATTTCCATTCACTCATCACTTACTGAAATGCCCTGGCAATGCCAGGGCATTTCTTATTTGAACAGAAGCGATGCACCATAAAGAAGCGATATATGTACTGGATAAAACCAATAAAAGAAATATTTTATAGACAAATTTCCGCGTTTCCCGTTATATAACAAAATTATAAGAGCTGCAACAACAATAAAAATCGTTGGCTGATTTCCTGTTGTCACCATATACATTATGAGAAATCCTGCACTTTGTAAAAGTCTACTTTTTCTCAAGAAATATAACATGGATACATAAACAATGCCTTGGCTTCCATAATCGCACTTAACCAGTTCCGCAATTATTGCCATTATTATAACAACACCAAGCTGGCACAATATTTTTGTTACCTTGCTTTTTCTGCCGTCCCCACTTATTTTAAGAGCAACCTTCTCTATAATAACCAGCGTAAGAAGTCCCAAAAACAGTGTGAAAAAAACATTTTGGTATTGCAAGTAAAACGGGAAAGTTCCCTCAGCTATTGAATAGCGACTGAAGAATCCTATATCAAATGGCACTTCTGAGATTAGAGCGAAAGCTAACATTCCTCCAATATACCGTTTTCGATTTTTGGTATAAAAGAAACCTTCCGACAGCAATAAGCAAAATAACGGAAATGCGATTGTCCCAATTCCATTAAGAATATTCTTCTGAAAAGCATCAATTCCATAAAACTGTTCTGTTGACATTCCTCCTGCCAAATACAATGGAAACAGTTTATCATTCATAATGGATTCTAAAAAAATTTTGCTGAAATGATCTATAAGCATGGTAATACAAGCAATTATCTTTATTTTATTCCCTGTAAGACATTGTACTGCCTGCAATCTTTTATCAACTCTTTTTATCATGAATCTTTTCATTCAAATAAACGCTTCCACCAGCTTCTACGCGGTACTGTTTCTCGTTCCTGTTGAAGCTCTTCTCCCTCTCCAGCAACGAGCTGCTGTTGAATGGTACCAGCGTGAAGGGCCTGAGCCGCTACCGCTGTCTGCTGGGCGGCAGCCAACGCATCAGTAAGCCGGGTGATGGTCTGCGCCTGCTGCTCGATCTGCCGATCTTTTACTTCAAGTTGCCCTTGCAGCGTGTCGATGGTGGCCTGTAAAACGCAAACCAAATCGGAAACTTCGTGGTTTTCGGTTTGCGTTTGGTTTTCGATTTCGGTTTGCGATTTTTCAGAAAAAGCCTCTTTTATCAAGGCTTCCTGGTGTTCATCAATCGCAAACTGGTTTCCGTTTTTTCGCAAACCTGATCGCAAACCGAGGTTTGCGATTTGCTTATTTACTGCTGTCTTTGATACCCCTATCTCGTCGGCTATCTGCCGGATTGTTTTCATGCCCTCACACTCCCCGCACTATCGCTGGCTGGTGTGTCCGGCTGCTCTGCTATGTATTGTTTCAGATCTTCATCAAGCTCAAAAGGAAGTTTCCCAAGGCGGACGGTTTCTTCAAAAAATAAAATTGTTGCCTGTTCCAAAGTCAGCCCATTTTCTGCAAAAACCTTTTCCGCTTGCTCTTTCAGCGCCACGTCGATCTCCAGCGCAACTTCAACCAACTGCCCCATTCCCATCACTCCAACAGCCGACCATAATCCCGTTTCGCATACACTACACGAGCCACTGTCACCAGCTTTTTTTCTTCATCTACCCAATAAAACATCAGATAATTTTGCACCAAAATTTTTCTGTATTCGTGCTTCAAGGGACGGATCGGCTGGTAAGTCGGGGTTGCATACGGAAAGAGCAGCACACCTTCCGCTGCATTGACCAACTCCCCCGCCAAGCGATCCGCTGCGTCCGGATTTTGAAGTTCTCGGCTGATATACCGCACGATTTCAAGCATATCTTTCCGCGCCACAGGCAGATACTCTAATTTATACAACCTGTTCCCCTCCAATAGCAGCTTTCATCGCTTTCAGCACATCTTTGGAAGAATAGCGTTGTTCCGTCAACTCAGCCTCTCTCTCGGCCTCTTGCAGCTTGAAATATACCTCGCTCTCAAATTGTAGGTTTTCAAACGCCTCCATGCTCAGAACAACCATATCTCCATAGCCATTCTTTGTCAAAAAAACAGGTTGAGCCGTTTCATGCACCGTCTTTGAAATGTCCGCAAAATTATTTCTCAAATCAGAAACAGGTCTAATCATATTCATAACATCAACCTCCTATGTTTTTATTTTAGCATAATTACGCTAAAATATCAATATTCCTCACGTTAATTATTTTTCAGCTTATGTAGACATTTAGAGGTCAAAAAAGTCTTGATTTATGCAGCTTTCCGGGCGCAATAGAGAGGGGGGGTGGTATGTTTACCCTCAGAGCGCCGGAAAAACTCTCCTGGACCGTCCATGGGCCGAAAACCGCCCCTAATCCTTACCATGGCCTAATGCCTCCACCAGCAGATCACTCAACGCCTGTGACGGTCGCACCCGTGCCACCATGTGTCCATCCTCCTGCCACACCGCAGACGGCTCGCTATCCCACCATTTTCGGATTGTCTTGGGATCAAGACCAGTGTCCCGATGACAGTCCGCCTTACGTCCGTCCGGGTGCTTCTGCCTCCACACATGAACTATTTTCTCTGCCGTTGGTCTACCTTCCGCAGATTTCATTGAAATGCCTACCGCTTTCATGTCCTCTTTTCTTCTTCGAGCTAAATACAAATGCTGATCTTGTTTTAACCAGTTTCTCTTATTGACCGGCATAGTCATGCCGGATAGCTTGGCAATATCATCTCTCGGAAAGGTCACATAGTCCTCATTGAACATCTCCAGAGCGCATACAATATCGTCCTTCGTGAAGCGGTTGATGTCCTCCACGCTCATGTCATCATAGGGCTTGAGCAGAGCGAAAGCGTCCCTGCGCAGCTCTGCTTCGTCTATGCCGCACTTTTTAGCGTAGATGGCCAGCGTCATAATTCCGTAGAACCGATGCCCCACCCGGATCTCGTCAGCGATCCGATGCAGCCACCAGTCATATAGATCCCGCTTCACCGTCCAGCGCCCCCGGCGCTCCTTCTTCACCACCCGGCGCTCATACCAGTCTGGGTACTTCTCTTTGGCCTCGGCCAGCGACAGGCGACTCTTTCGCATGAGCGCCTCTATGCGCTGCTGCTCTCCGTTGCTGTCCGGGATATAGTCCAGCAGCTTCTCCAACTCCACCGCACCGCCATACCGATAGGCTACCACAGGATAGTCCTTCCCCAGCTTAGAACTGGTGCCAACCACACGGAACCCCTGCAAAATGCCCTGCATCTGCGGCTCCTTGATGGACGAAGTAAACCTGTTCCAGATCTGCCGGGTGAGGGCGTATTTCAGTTCTTTCAAAATTTTCTGATTCTGCGGGTACATAGGGATCGGCTCCGTCAGCACATAATACAGATGCAGGCCGGTCCCGCTGTTTACCACGAAAGTGGCCTTTGGAATAATATCCTTGTTCATCTGATGCAGCGTGTCCCGGAGCTGCGGCATCCCTACGCCGTCCAGATCAAAAACCATCGCATAGAGATACCTGGCATTCTGCCCCCGGCGCTGCCGGCCAAAATATGAGATAGGGGACATGATCGTAAAGTCCGTGCCTTTGATGTCCTCCAGTTCCCTCAGCTCGTCCGTGATCACATGACGGTTGGCTTTACCATCGCCCTTGATCTCCAGTGCAACGCCGTTCTCCTGCACCACTTTTGACTTCTGAGGGACTACAAGAGCGATACCGTTTCCCTTGGCATCCTCAAAATGCCCTTTGCGTTCAAACGATCCCTCCGGGAAAATCTCCCGGTAAAACTCATACGGCTCCACCGGCTCCAGATATTGACGAAGATGGGCATTTTTCTCCCGATAAAGTGCCTGTTGCCGCTCCAAAGCAGTCTGCTGATCCATAACCATAAAAATACCTCCAGTCCAGAAAAGAAAAAAGAAGCAAAAAAGAAAATCCGCTACGGCGGGGAATCGCCTGCGGGCGGGAAGGGGGAAAAGGGGAGCCAAAGAGCGCCGCCTACGGCGGCTTAAAGAGAAAGTCCCCTCCCCTTTTCCCCCTCGCTCCGGGGCATGGAAATGATGGAAAACCCGCTGGGTTTACCACATTCCCACACCCCTCCGCACACCCCCAATTCCCTTCCGACTTTCTCTTGTTTAAGAAAAAACCTTCTTTTTTTCTATAAGCCATAGGCTATTAGGGGGGCATATATTATCAATGAAGTAAATCCGCATTTTTTGTTGTAAGTATAGCCTGTCCGTACTTCTTTTTCAAGTCCTTTGGACAGGCTATTTTTACAAATAATAATCTATCCGTACTTGCATAGACTACAGCAGGCGTGGTATAATGACCATAGCCAAGAAACTGGTGAGGTATTCAAGGCTATCACGCGAAAAGCAGATTCCCGGAGAGGTAGCCACTCTCCGGGAATCCTTTTGTGCTTACTTGCCCTTGCTGTGTCGATCAAGCCACTTGCAAATATAGTAGCCAACTATACTTGCTCCGATTGACACTAAAAAACTGGTGAGGTTACTCAACGCTATCACCTCCTCTCTGTTGCCAGATTGGAGAAGGGCAGCGTAGGTATATTAGCATATATGGTCAAATTTGAAAAGCCGCCAAATGGCGGCTTTTTTCATGGTCTCATGTCTTTCGGGACCTGCGGTATCGGCTTCTGATGCACCAATATGATGTCCCAAAAGCCGGTCTTCTCCCCTCGCCGTGCCTGATAGTTTGCACGCAGCTGATACCGAACAAGAACATTTTCATTTTCCATTATTTCATTATATTCAAACGGGTCACAGAACTTCGGATCTGGCTTCTCACAAATTCCAATTCTGCTTAACGCCCACTCTTTTCCATCTTCATGCTGCATTAGATCTTCATGAATCTGATATCTGGCCTGTTCTTCAGTGAAATCTACAGAATAGGGACTCTGCAGCACCGTTTCCCATAATGTGATTGTGTAATAGCCCCGACTGTTCTTTCTCTGCAATTTCTTTTCCTGCATATTCATCACAACATATCCGGTATGCTCTTTTTTCGGTTTTAGTCCTCGATCCGCATTAGCTCTTTCCCGAGAGATCCGCAGCAGGTTTTCATTTAGGTGCCGTTGATATGCTGCATCCTTCTGGGCCTGCGCCAATGCTCCCTGCATTTCTGCGATTTCCTTGACCGCCTGATCTCTCACTTGCCTGATTTGGTATGCAGCATTGTTTTTTTCTTCGTTCATTTGACGGTCAGCATTCTGACGTTCAATGCCGACCGTTCGGATTGCCTCGTCCCTCTCCCGGACAATCTTTTTATACTCGTTCAGCGTCAGAATCACGTGGGTACAATCTGGGTCCGAGCTGCCGCCAGGAACATCTTTATAACCCACTATCGTTTTCTTTACAAACTCGCTCACGGCAGCGCACCTCCTTACAGGCCCCGAATATAGTTATCCGCTACGACGCTGATTCGGTTATGCCCCAGCGCCTTGCTGCAGATCAGCATGGCAGCCTTGTCCAGCTTCTTCCCCGCTTCATCTTTTCGGCAAGTATAAACCTCGCTTTGATAACGCCGCCCGGTGCCACGGTTTACCCGGTCATAGGGAATCTCTTCGATTGCCCTGGCATGAGCCTTGTAGATCGCCGTGGCATACTCCGCACGATAACCGTGGATGTCGGCGCAATTATGAACGTGCTGCCACACCTTTTCCTCTGACGGTGTATCAGTTATCCGTTCAATGATCTGCCCTGCATTTTTGCCTATAATCGGGCTTAAACGCTCTCGTCCGCCCTTTCCGTTGCGGACATGGATAAACCACTCCTCCGGGAACAAACGTGCGTCCTGGAGCATTTCAAGGCGCTTTGTGACACTCGGTGCTCGCTGCTCCTCCGGGATTTTCTGCAGTTCGGAGATCTCCGCCTCAATTTGCGCCCTGGGCACCAGATCCTTCCCCCGCAGCTCCTGCAGCTCCTTTCGCCGCAGGCCGGTTCCCCGGCAAAACTTTATCAGTTCATCATTGTTCGTCTTGGAGAAATGCTTGTCCCGCACCCGGTCCCCCCGGCTCCGTTTAATCTCCTCACGTTTTCGCTTGGGCGGATTAAAGTAATTCTCGTCATCCGGGGAAATCCCGTATAGCTTTCCCAGCGCTTTCG
>OLNF01003925.1_pt1 | contig 10474 bp, 5 predicted proteins | sample 1673061 | NCBI WGS metagenome assembly OLNF01 (sample SAMEA3136751, study PRJEB25190) | human gut metagenome | reverse complement strand
AAAGGGCATGAAAACAAACGAAGTTTGCGATCGCCCTTTGGAAACCTTCGGCGCGGTCACTCCCATGTTGCTTAGTTTGTATTGGAGGTTTTCTTTTGGGTTCATGCTTCTTGATTTTCACCGAAGCAGAACCGACCTCATCCGCCTTCGGCACCTTCCCCAGAGGGGAAGGTTTTGGGGGCGTGGTTGCCATCCCCGCCTTCCCCTTTGGGGAAGGTGTCGCCGCAGCGACGGATGAGGTCGGATAAACACGCGGACACTGTATGATAACGTCACCACCTCAATCGCGCGGAAGGGTCAAGGGAGGAACTCCCTTGCTTACTTCAGCTCCCCGCTGGCTTTCATGGCTTCGTATTGCTCCATGGAAATCAGACAGCGGCGGGGTTTCGCGCCGTCCTTCGCGGAAATGATGCCGCGCTGCTCCATTTCGTCTACCAAGCGTCCGGCACGCGCGTACCCCAGTTTCAGGCGGCGCTGAATCAGGCTCGTCGAGACTTCACGGTCGCGCACCGCCATTTCCACGCACTGCGAGAAGAGGTCGCGGTCAGCGGAGGAGTATTCGTCCACCGTCGAATTCGCGTCCGGGTCATCCTCGTCGCCGTCGTTGCCCATGTTCGCCAAGCGGTCGAGTTCATCCAGCACGCCGCTGTCGTAGTTTGCCGGCGAATACTGGCGGATGAAGTCCGTAATGCCATTCACTTCGTCATCGGTCAGGAAGCAGCCCTGCACGCGGATGGGGGTGAATTCGCCCATCGGCATATACAGCATGTCGCCGTAACCAAGCAGCTGTTCCGCGCCGTTGCGGTCAAGAATCGTTCGGCTGTCCACGTTCGAGGACACCTTGAAGGCGATTCGGCTGGGGATGTTCGCCTTAATCAGACCCGTAATGACGTCCACCGACGGGCGCTGCGTCGCAACGACCAGATGAATACCCGCCGCACGCGCCAGCTGCGCCAGACGGCAGATGCGCTCTTCGACTTCCTTCTTGCAGGTCATCATCAAATCCGCCAATTCGTCGATAACAATCACAATGCGCGGCATCGGCTCTTCGTCCTCATCCAGCGCTTCGTTGTAGCCGTCGATGGCGCGGACGCCTTTTTCCTGGAACTTGTTGTAGCGGTCCATCATTTCCCCAACTGCCCACGCCAGCGCGCCGCTCGCCTTGTGCGGGTCGGACACCACCGGAATCAGCAGGTGCGGAATGCCGTTGTAGCACTGCAGTTCAACCACTTTCGGGTCAACGAGAATCATGCGGACTTCCTTGGGCGAACAGCGGTACAACAGCGAATTAATGATTGTGTTGATGCACACGGATTTACCTGAACCCGTCGCGCCTGCAATCAGCAGGTGCGGCATTTTCGCGAGGTTGCACAAAATCGGCGCACCCGCGATGTCCTTGCCCAGCGCGACAGTCAGCGGGCCTTTCGCTTTGTGCATCACGTCAGATTGCAGCACTTCCTTGAGCGTGACGGTCGTGCGCGTGCTGTTGGGCACTTCCACGCCCACCAGCGCCTTGCCCGGAATCGGCGCTTCAATTCGCACGGACTTGACCGCCATGTTCATCGCGATATTGTGGTTCAGGTTCGTTACCTTATTGACCTTGATGCCGGGGGCGATTTCCAGTTCAAAGCGCGAAATTGCCGGGCCGTGGGTGATGTGGCGCACCTTCGCGGGGATGCGGAAGGATTTGAGCGTCTCTTCCAGCCGCTGCGTGCGCAGTTCGTCTTCCTCTGCGTTGACCCCCTGCTGACCCAGCGGATCGCGCAGAAGCATCATCGGCGGATAGGTGTACGGCACTTCAGGATTGAAGGTGGATGTGGCGGATGCGCCCGTTGCGCTCGGCCCGCCGGACGGTGCCTCCGTCGTTGCCTTTGCAACCTGAATGCCCGGCTGAACCGCTGCGGGGATGTTCTCCGGCTGCTGCAAAGCGGCGGGAACGTTCGTCGTGCCGCCGCTGACCGACTGCGCGGGCAGGTTCAAATCCGGCTGCCACGCGCCTGCGGGGCGTTCCTGCGTCAGCACGGGCGCAAGCACCTTCTTCGGCGCATCCTCCGGCTCTTCCCAGGGCGGGCGGTCATCCAGTTCCGCCGGGAAATCCGCGTCATCGTCGAACGCATCATCCGCGGACGCATCGACCAGTTGTTTGGAGAGTTCAGGGCGGAAGACTGCTGTATTCTCAGCGTTACACGAAATGCGGACATCAGTTTTGACGAAGAGAAATTTGACGATTTTGACGGAGAGGATTTCCGAAGTCACATGAGCAAGCTTCTGAAAAAGCGCAGGCGGCTGTCGATTATTCGTCTGGAACTCAGCAACGAACTCAGCGAGGAATTTCTTAAATTGCTGAAAAAGCGCATTCGCGTGGAAGATTACCAGATCTGCGTCGATCGGGCACCGCTCAACATGAAATATGTCTTTGCGCTGGAGGAACTGCTTCCGAAAGAACTCCGTCCGGAGCTGTGTTATACTCCTTTCCAGCCTCGCTGGCCTGAGGATCTGGATGAGAAGAGAAGTCTCATACGGCAGATTCAGGAAAAGGACCGGCTGCTCTTTTTTCCTTTCGATAAAGTAAGTCCGTTTTTGCGTCTGCTGGAAGAGGCGGCGGAAGATCCGGACGTCATTTCGGTGAAAATAACGATCTATCGTCTGGCTTCTACGTCCAAAGTCGCTCATGCGCTCTGCCGCGCCGCGGAAAACGGCAAGGAAGTGACGGTGCTCATGGAACTGCGAGCGCGTTTTGACGAGGAGAATAACATCAGCTGGTCTAAGGTCCTGGAAGATTCCGGCTGTCAGATTATTTACGGTGTGGAAGGGTACAAATGCCACAGCAAAATCTGCCTGATCACCGTGAAAAAAGGAGAGACGCTCAGCTATATCACCCAGATCGGCACCGGAAATTACAATGAAAAGACAAATCGAATGTATACGGATCTGAGCATGATGACAGCCGATCCTCAGATCGGCCTGGACGGCACGGTATTTTTTCAGAATATGCTGCTGGGAAACCTGGGAGGAAACTACAAAAAACTGCTGACAGCGCCTTCCGGCATTCGTCCGAAACTCCTGGAGCTCATCGATCGGGAGATCCAGAAGGGAAGCGACGGATACATTTTCATAAAAGCAAACGCGATGACAGAGCGGAGTATCATCGATAAACTGGCGGAAGCCTCCCGGGCAGGGGTCCGGGTGGATCTGATGCTCCGCGGCATCTGCTGTCTGCTGCCGGGAATTCCAGGGCATACTGAGAACGTGCACGTCACCAGTATCGTGGGACGATATCTGGAGCACGCCCGTATCTACTGGTTCGGAAAGGGCGAAGAAGCTCGAATTTTTCTTTCCTCTGCGGATATGATGTCGAGAAATCTGAAGCGGAGAGTGGAGATCGCGTGCCCGGTACAGGATCCGGAACTTCGAAAAATGGTGAGAAAAATCCAAAAATTCGATTTGAAGGATTTACGGACGATTGGGAACAGCGTAAGTCTGGGCAGATAGCTCCGCTTCGAGGCGGATATGCCTTTAAAAGTAATGAGTATTGCTCTGATGGTATACCCATTGTGCGTATTTCAAATATACTTTCGGATGGATCAGTGGGGGCAGATTTTGCATACTATGATGAGCAAGATACGGACGAGATATACATACTCTATGATGGGGCTGTTGTACTTGCTATGTCTGGTGCAACAACAGGAAAAGTGTCTGTACTCTGTGATGAAAAAGGTCAAAAATACTATCAAAATCAACGAGTAGGTTATTTTATACCTACAGATATTTGTGATTATAAATTTGTAAAAACGATTATGCGGTCACGGTTATTTGCAGACCAATTATCTGCAGTTCTTGTTGCCGGGGCTCAACCTAATGTATCATCAAAGGAAATAGACGGATTTAAGTTTTTGATTCCACAATCTAAAAATGAACAAAAGAAAATCGGGGAATACTTTTCCACTCTCGATAACCTCATCACTCTTCATCAGCGTAAGTGTTGCGAACTGAAAAAATTAAAACAATATATGGCAAATCATATGTTTGTCAACCAAAGTACAAAATGCGATAGGAATATCGCAACAAACCATAAAAAATTACAAGAAAGGACGAAAGAAATGGGAGAATTAGAATCAGTAATTGAGCAGAGATTAATTGACCAATTATGCGGTGGGGATTCACAGTGGACATATCGGAAGGATATTCGGACGGAGGAGCAGTTGTGGGATAACTTCAAATACATATTGGAGCAGAACAACAAGGCAAAGCTGAACGATATGCCACTCAGTGACAGTGAATTTGCAAAGATTAAAAATGATGTATCGCATGCTTCTTTTTATGATGCAGGCAAATGGCAGGTCGGTGAGAACGGAAAAGTCTATGTGCATGTACAAAGAGGCAATGAGACATTGCATTTGGTTGTGATGAACAACGAGCATATTGCCGGGGGAACGAGCGTCTACGAGGTAATCAACCAGTATCAGGCATTCAAGACAGATGAGGTGGATGACAAGCGGGACCGAAGATTTGATGTGACGCTGTTGATCAATGGAATCCCAATGATACATATTGAGTTGAAGAACAAGGATCATTCCTATATGGATGGGTATCGGCAGATAGAGAAGTATGTTTCGGAAGGAAAATTCCGCGGACTTTTCTCAAATGTGCAGATGTTTGTCGTGAGTAACGCCGTGGATACGAAATATTTTGCGGCGGCTACGGCAGCGGAGTTAGACAAAGGTAAAAAATTCATAACAGGCTGGGTAGATGAGGAGAATTCCCCGGTGTGTGATTATCTGGACTTTGCAGAAGCGGTGTTACGGATTCCACAGGCACATGAGATGATTGCAAAGTACATGGTTCTCGATAATGAAAAGAAGAAATTGCTGATTCTTCGTCCGTATCAGATTCATGCCATTGAAGCGATGCGGGCAGCCTCGAAACGTGGCATGTCAGGATTTATCTGGCATACAACCGGTTCCGGCAAGACGATGACGTCCTACAAGGCGACGCGGAATCTGTTGATGGATATTCCGTCCATAGAAAAAACGGTATTTCTGATTGACCGGAAAGATCTGGACATGCAGACGAAGATGGCATTTCAATCCTATGCAGACAATGATACGATTGACGTGGATGATACAGAAAATGTAGATGCGTTGATCCGGCGGATGGCAGATGGAAACCGGCAGATGATTGTTACGACGCGGCAGAAGTTACAGACCATGATTACTAAGAAACTGCAGGAGGGAACGAAGGAATATGAGAAGATCCGAAACCTTCGTGTTGCATTTGTGGTAGATGAATGTCACAGAGCGGTTACACCGGAGACGAAACGCAGAATCGAGCGATTTTTTGCACATTCGTTATGGTATGGATTTACCGGTACGCCGATTTTTGATGAAAATAGATATGAGCAGAAAGGCGACCTTCCACAGACTACAGAAGAACTGTATGGATCATGTCTACACAGTTATACGATAAAAGAAGCGATACATGACGAGGCGGTTCTTGGTTTTATGGTGGAGAATCTCGGACCGAAAAAAGAGGATGTGGACGATGCTGTGTTTGAGACAGAGGAGCATATGCGACAGGTCCTGGATGTGATACTGAATCAGTCTTATACGAAATTAGGCATGCAGAATGGAAAGGGAAGAACATACGAAGGCATTTTAACCGTTGGATCGATTGCAAAGGCACAGCGGTATTACGAGTTATTAAAGCGGATCAAAGAGGGAAAAGACGCGTTAAAAATCAATGAGGAAATCTGCAAAGTCGTTCCGGATTTCCCGAAGTTCGCGATTACATATTCCGTGACAGAGAATGATGAGGCGTCAACGGTAAATCAGGATAAAATTCGGGAATCCATGAAGGACTATAACGAGATGTTTGGCACGCATTACGATGTGGAGAACATCAATGCCTATAATAGTAATCTGAACGACCGGCTGGCACGGAAGGAGAAGCGATATCTGGAACGGAGCCAGCAGTTAGATCTTGTGATTGTTGTCAATCGTTTGCTGACGGGATTTGATGCGCCATGTCTTTCGACCTTGTATATGGACAGACAGCCAATGAGTCCGCAGGATATCATACAGGCGTTTTCTAGGACGAATCGACTGTTTGATGCAAATAAGACTTATGGTCAGGTTGTGACATTCCAATCGCCGAAGGAATTCAAGAAAGAAATCGACCGGGCGCTGCGGTTATATTCGCGTGGTGGCGAAGGCGTTGCCGTTTCGGAAGATTGGAATAGTGTGCGAGAGACATTTTCGATTGCAGTTAAGACGATACATGCTATGGGACGGACACCGGAAGAGATTCATCAGTTGTCGCGGGAACAGAAGAAAGCGTTTGTTTATGCATTCCGAGGACTGGATAAGAGCTTTGCACATTTGAAAGCATTTTCCAGATATCGTGAGGAGTTGCTTACAGAATATGATTTTTCGCAGGAAGAATATGAGAACTATGCGGCAATGTATAAAAATGTCATGGAAGAGCTGAAGGATCCGAAGGACAAAACTGAAAAAGAGGATCCGGTTATGGACGACTATGATCTGATTGCATACAGCAAAATGCGGGTGGATTTTGAATACATTGTAGAGTTGCTTCAAGGGTTGGTCAATTATCTGGATCAGACGCATGATGATTTTCAGGATGCGATATTTGCAAAGAACATTCTGGCATTGCGGGAGATCTCAAAGGAGTTTGCAGAGGATAATCAGCAGCTCGGTGCATTGCTGCAACAGGTGATTGATAACATCGAACAGGATAAAGCCCGATACAAAGGGCAGGATATTGGAGTCGTTATCAACCAGATGCGTTATGATGCGATTGACACGGAAATCAGGACATTTGCGAAATTGTGGAACCTGAATGAGGATGATGTGCGGTATGAGGTGTATCATTACCGGGATGGAAAAATGGAAAATGAGAATACGTTTAAAGATCGCGCGTATGCATCTTATAAGGCGGGTGTAGAGGAACCTATGCCGAAATTCAAGTTCCGTAAGATTATAGTAGAGAAGTTCAAGCATGATCTGATGGAGAATGTATTGCCGCTGCGCGATTGACGAAATGTCGGGATGCGGATATATAGGACGCTTTCTGCAAACGACGAATGAGAAATTGATAGGCTGGAATAGACTGGGAATATCTATGGATGGTATTCCCAGTTTTATTATAAATCGACGTGCATATTTGGATGCGAAGTAGTTTAATTCAGGTTCGCAAGGGAACGCATGATGATGTCAATGTCCTTGCTTTCCAATTCCTGAATAATGTGCAGATATGTTTTCTGGGTGGTCGTCATGCTGGCATGTCCGAGGCGCCTTGCCACACTGGCGATGGAAACGCCGGCGAAAAGCATGAGCGAGGCATGGGTATGACGTAAACCGTGGATAGAGATGACGGGGATTCCGGCATTTTTGCAATGTCGTTCCAATATTCCGTTCAAGGTGGAATTATATATTTTCCCTTTTGCGAAGATCGGTTCATCTTCCGGAAGCTTTTTCACCAGTCCGGCAAATTGCATAACGGTTAACCAGTCAATCTGTATCTTTCGGACAGACGATTGATTCTTGGTTGGCAGGAAGCCGCCATTTCCTTTGTAATCCCATGTCTTGGAGATCGTCAGTATTTGCCGTGAAAAATCAAAATCCCTCGGCGTCAATGCAAGCGCTTCGGAAAACCGCATTCCGGTTTTGGCAACCAGAAGGATGAACCAGTCCCATGATACTTCCGGCCCCAGATCAAGGTCTTCGATTAGTTTGTGAAGCTCAAACTGATTGAGAAATTTCTGCTTTTTCTCACGTGGCTTTTTGCCTTTGATGATCGCTTTCCGGGTTGGATCTCGCGGAATCAGCCCCTCATCCACGGCATCTAAAATGGCACATTTCACATGGTGGTGAAAATCCATCGTTGTCTGATGCTCATGTTCTTCCGCATATTCATTTAATATTTTCTGATAAGAAATCCGATCCAGTTCAGAAATCGACAGATCAGGAGCCAGCTTTAACAGCCATTGATGCGCCATGTTGTATTTGCTCATGGTGACCGGGCGGATCGCTCCTTCTTTGTAGACGTTGATCCATTGCTTGTAGTAATCACAAAACAGCATTGGATTTCTGGATGTTGGTGTGTTCATTTGTAAATCCTCCTTTTTGATAGTGGTGCACGTCGATGTATGAATGTATTAAATTAAATCTTGTCGAATTGAAGTTTAATCTTGTGTTTTTTGTAGAATATTGTAATATAAATATATGGATTTTGGTTAATGGGGATATATAACTAAATGGGGATTTGTGTTATATAGTTTTTCTGGCATATGTCTTAGTTTCTGTTACTTAATCCGTAATATTAGAGAATAGAAAAGTTGGTCATAAGGAGGAGAATATGTCACAGACAGAAAAGATTGATATTTTGGACAGGGCAAAGATTATGAGCGATATAGAGCAAATTTTAGTGCTCTTATCTGAACAAAAACAGGGGCGAGTATTTGCGCTTGATGGTAAGTGGGGGTATGGTAAAACATATATTCTGGAACGGTTAGAAAAGGAACTAGAGGGACTGAAAAATGAAGAAACACAGGACGATCGATTTTATGTGTTCCATTATAATTGTTGGCAGTATGATTATTATGAGGAGCCAGTGGTCGCAATTGTGTCAGCGATGTTGGACAAATATGGAGGAAAATCTGAGAAAGAGAAAGCTCAAAAAGTTATTAAAGAGATTGCAGGCCAGATAGTTAAAAACAAAATAGGTATAGATTTAGTAGAAATACATGATAACATATCGAAAAAAGAACAATTTCAATTTGATGAGATGTTTGGATTTAAGACAACCCTTGATTATACGAGAAATAAAATTTGCGAATTAACTAAAGACAAGACGGTATTATTAGTGGTTGATGAACTGGATCGATGTATGCCCGAATATGCAATTAAGGTGTTAGAGCGTTTACATCATATGTTTGAGGGATTGGATAATGTAATTGTTCTGTTGGCAATTGATAGTACACAATTGGAACATTCAGTGAAAGAAATTTATGGAGAGCAAGTTGATACCGAACGATATCTTAGAAAATTTATTGCCTTTCGTATAAAGCTAGACAGTGGTAAAGTTCAGAATCAAATATTGAATAATTATGGATACTATTTTTATGATTTTGAGAATTTAGCAGAATGTTGTCCAATTGTGTTAAAATTAATTGAATTATCGAGAATAGACATTAGAAATATAGATAAATTGATTGAAAAAATAGATATGATACATGGCCTGTGCAATGGAAAACATAAAAAACAACCAGGCGAGGTATTGTTATTTGAATTTATATGGGGATTGATGAAATATAAAATAAATGAAAAAATGGATAATGGTTCAAACTTAAAAAGATATGAATCGTTGGAATGGATACCTCAAATTGATCATACAGAATATACAGATTTGGTTATTGCGTTTGGAAGTGATTTAATGAAATATATTAGCACTTTGAAACAAAAATCATATTCCGCTGTGCCAAATAGCACAAAAGATATGTGCCTTATGCATGCGAATTTGAAAGGGAAACTTTGGTATTTGCTAGATCAAGTGCTGTCAAACGAAAAGTCAATTCAATTATTTGATATAAAAAAGCAAAACATTGTATATTTAGACACAGAAGAAGTTCAGATGTGCGAGAAGTTTAATGAATTAGGTAATGTTTTTATCTAAACATTCAAAGAAGAAAAGAAGGAGTACTTCATGAAAAAATTGAAATTGGGTGATATTTATGGATTTCAATATGCTGAAGAAAAGAGAATATATAAAATAATATGTGGCAAAAGTAAGAGGAAAAAGGGGAATTTGCCTGAGTGTTTTAAGTTTAATTCTTATTCTGAATGGAAAAATTATGTATGGTCAAAATATGAAACGTATAATTGTCAGCAGTTAAATAATTTTTTGCATTATCTAAAAATGCAGTTGCGCACAATCAACCCAACACAAAAGTTTAGTGATATGGTATGTGCAGCGGTTTTTGGTGTATTGATATCCAGTCTTATTAGTGTAATTGTTGCATTAAGAGAGGAATTTGAAAAAATGGGTTTTTCTATAATTAGTGTAGTTACAATTGCAATCGTAGCTATAATGGTTATTGTTTTCCCACTTTGCAGTATTTCCATGAATATATTTAATAATATGATTTGCAAAAGTGAGGACAAAGATATGTATGAAGATTACATAAGTATCATACAAGAGATAATCCAAAGTAAAGAAAATGAGGAAAAATAAAAATGAACATCCAAATCTTCGGCACAAAAAAGTGCAACGATACAAAGAAAGCAGAGCGGTTCTTCAAGGAACGCGGAATTAAATATCAGTTTATCGACATGAAAGAAAAGGGCATGAGCAAAGGCGAGTTCAATGTTGTGGCATCCGTTAATGGTGGCATGGAGAATATGATCAATCCGGATTTTAAGGATAAGGATCTGTTGGCATTGATTCAGTACATTGC
>OLNF01003923.1_pt1 | contig 10478 bp, 9 predicted proteins | sample 1673061 | NCBI WGS metagenome assembly OLNF01 (sample SAMEA3136751, study PRJEB25190) | human gut metagenome | reverse complement strand
GGAGGATCCGGGCTATTTAAAGGTAACAGGCATGCCACAGGAAAGTACAGCACAAAAAGAAGGCGAGGAAGAATTTGCTGTTGATGAAACATCATTTTTAAGCCGCATTTTGTCAGGCTTAAAAAAGGGTATGCTCTTTGAAGAAACATCATATGCTGTAAAGGAGGGTGAGACATCACCGCCTAAGCGCTATAACTCAGGTTCACTGATTCTGGCCATGGAAAATGCAGGCCAGCTTATTGAAGATGATGAGCTTCGCGCGCAGATTAAGGGAAGCGGCATTGGAACAAGTGCTACGCGTGCAGAGATTTTAAAAAAACTTGTATCAAATGGCTATTTGTCTCTAAATGCAAAGACACAGATCATAAAGCCGCAAAAGCTTGGAGAAGCCATATATGAAGTAGTAGCTGTGTCTATCAGGCAGCTTTTAAATCCTGAGCTGACAGCTAGCTGGGAAAAGGGACTGACTTATGTTTCAGAGGGTACAATCACATCACAGGAATATATGGATAAGCTGCAAAATTTTGTTGCTAGAAGAACACAGGGAGTTAAGCAGGTAACAAATCCGGGAGCAATCCGCGGAAACTTTGCAGGCTTTGAGGCTTTTTATGAGACTTCGCGCAAGTATTAAAAAAACATGGTTGCACAAAAGCAAAATATAAAGTAAACTAATGATGATAGGCAGCCTGCAAAAAACGCAGACTACGGAAAGGTATGGTAAAAAGATGGATTCAATTAAAGTATCTGCACTTTATAACACAGAAGAGACAATCGCAAAGGAGCTTTTTAAGGATGACTGCTATCCGTGGGAAATCCTTCCGAAGATTAAGGATTTTATCTTAACACTTGGCCCGACACTTCCGAAGGATAAGTTTGATGAGATTGAGAAGAATGTATGGGTAGCAAAGTCAGCTGTAGTTGCAAAAACGGCATCTATCACAGGACCATGTATTATTGACGAGGATACAGAAGTTCGTCATTGTGCTTTTATCCGTGGAAATGCACTCGTTGGAAAGCATTGTGTAGTTGGCAATTCAACAGAATTAAAGAATGTAATTTTGTTCAATAATGTACAGGTTCCTCATTACAATTATGTAGGCGATTCCATTTTGGGCTATAAGTCTCATATGGGTGCAGGCTCCATTACATCAAATGTAAAGTCTGATAAAAAGCTTGTTGTTGTAAAATCACAAGATGAAGCGATCGAGACGGGATTAAAGAAATTCGGTGCAATGCTCGGCGACAATGTAGAGGTTGGCTGTGGAAGCGTTCTTAATCCGGGAACTGTTATCGGACCAAACAGCAATATCTATCCACTTTCCTCAGTCAGAGGAATCGTTCCCGCCGGAAGTATCTATAAGCACGCCGGTGAAGTAGTGATAAAGCAGGTGGAGGAGTGATTCATCTTCGGAAAAAGAAAAAAGAAGAACATACACCTAAAGTAAAGAAAAAGACAGGTATCATTCAGTCTATTTTAAATCCTATCGGATTTGCAAAAAAGCTGTACGATGACGATCAGGTCATGACAAATGCTGCAACTATTACATTGTTTATGGTTATGTCATTGTTTCCAATGCTGATGATTTTGCTTTGGCTTATGTCACGCATGATGCTGTCGCCAGAGGTACTTCTAAAGATAGTATCCTCTGTTCTTCCAGAAGAAATGCTTGAGCTTGTAACAGGAACTGTGTCTGATTTGTATGAGAAATCGCTTAGCGTATCAGCGTTGTCGATCACAATTATCATGGCATTGTGGTCATCATCAACGGGAATCTCATTTTTAGTTAAGGGACTAAACCGCGTCTATAAAAGAGAGGAACAGCGAAATTGGTTTGTACACAGGGCATTGTGTCTTGTATATACGGGCATATTTCTAGTGATAATGCTTCTTGTAATGGCATTTCTTGTATATGGAAGCAAGTTTCGTGTGTTTTTAGTTTCGGTATGGCCGGAACTTGAAAACTGGACTGTTTTGATTACCATTTTGCAAAATGGCATTGCGATTGGAGGCATGATTCTTTTCTTTCTTGCCGTTTACAACATTTTCCCACAAAAGCGTCTGCCTTATAGAAAGCAGATGCCTGGTGCAATCGCAGCAACTATTGGATGGTACAGCTTTTCAGCGATCTACGCCACATATATACGCAACAGTAAGAATCTTGCCTTTATGTATGGAAGCCTTGCGTTAATTATCGTGTTTTTAGTATGGATGTATGTCTGCATGAATATTGTGCTTATTGGCGGCGAAATCAATTTCTTGTATAACAATCGTTATTATTATAAGCTGTATTTGCTGACAGAAAAGCAGATTGATATTCAGGAATATTTCATGCATGCTAAGTCAGAGACAGAGATATTAGAACCGGAAGTGGTGGACGAGGAAGAAAACACTAAAGAGTGGGAACAAAAAGAGCCAGAAGTGGCAGAAATACTAGAGGAGCCACAGCCAGAAGTGGCAGAAATACTAGAAGAACCGCAACTGGTAGCATCAGAAGAAATACAAGAGCAGCCAGATTTGTCGGAGAAAATAGAATAAGCAAAAGATTGCACTCATGTAAACATTTGCGTGAGTGCTTTTTTATTTTTGTCAACCGAATTTCAACTTCTTTTTGCGCAATTTCTACCTTATTTTCACAAAAATAAAAAGCAAATATGATAAAGTATAGGACAAAATACGAATTTGTTGAAAAGTAACAAAATAAAATGAGTATTTTTGAACAAAAAACCATCGCTTTTTTTGAAAAGCGTGGTATAATTTAGATGTATGCTAAGTGAAAGAGGGGATTTTAATCATGGCAAAAGAAATGATTGCAATGCTGCTTGCTGGTGGACAGGGATCACGTCTGTACGCACTGACACAGAAGCTTGCAAAACCAGCAGTACCTTTTGGCGGAAAATATCGTATTATCGATTTTCCGTTATCAAATTGTGTGAATTCAGGTATTGATACCGTCGGTATTCTCACACAGTATCAGCCGTTGGTATTAAACGAATATATTGGAAACGGACAGCCTTGGGATCTTGACCGTCTGCATGGCGGCGTTCATGTTCTTCCGCCGTATCAGCAGGCGTCCGGCTCTGACTGGTATAAGGGAACCGCAAATGCGATTTATCAGAATATTTCCTTTATAGAGCGTTATAATCCACAGTACGTAATTATCCTTTCAGGTGATCAGATTTGCAAGCAGGACTACAGTGATTTCCTTCGTTTCCACAAGGAAAAGGGCGCAGAGTTCAGCGTGGCAGTTATGGAGGTTCCGTGGGATGAGGCATCTCGTTTCGGCCTGATGGTGGCTGACGAGGATTCTCGTATTACAGAGTTCCAGGAGAAGCCAAAGAATCCAAAGTCAAATCTGGCTTCCATGGGTATTTACATTTTCAACTGGGATATCTTAAAGAAATATCTGATCGAAGATGAGGCCGATCCAAACTCTCAGAATGATTTTGGAAATAATATTATCCCGAATCTGCTTCGTGATGGACGTAAGATGTATGCATATCGTTTTGATGGATATTGGAAGGATGTTGGAACTATTTCTTCTTTGTGGGAAGCAAATATGGAGGTTCTTGATCCTGAGCACAGCGGTATCAATCTGTTCGATGAAAACTGGAAGATTTACAGCCGAAACAGCGGTATGACAGGTCATCGCATTGGTGCAGATGCAGAAGTAGAAAACTCCATGATTACCGATGGATGCCGCATCCATGGTACAGTAAAGCACTCCATTTTATTTGCAGGTGTTTCTGTAGAGCTAGGTGCAGTTGTTGAGGATGCAGTTGTCATGGGCGGCACTGTAATCAAGGCAGGTGCACAGGTAAGACATTGTATTATCGCTGAGAATGTTGTAATTGGCGAGAATGCAGTTGTAGGCGAGGCGCTCTCAGAGGGCGGCAAGGGCGTTGCAACAATCGGTGCAGGTGTTTATATTGGAGACAATGCAAAGATTGGTCCAAACGCAATGGTCAGCGAGAATGTAAAGGGTGGTGAAGAACAATGGTAAAATCAAATGTAAATGCGCTGGGAATTATCTTCCCGAACAGTTATGATAATATGGTTCCGGAGCTGGTAACAGAGCGTCTTATGGCTTCCATTCCCTTTGCAGGACGTTATCGTATGATCGACTTTATCCTTTCAAGTATGGTAAGCAGCGGAATTGATAATGTTTCTATTATTGTCCGCAATAATTATCATTCCTTGATGGATCATCTTGGTTCGGGACGTGAGTGGGATCTTACCCGTAAAAATGGTGGTTTGACAATTATTCCTCCATTTGCAGAGAAGACTGTAAAGATGTATAACGGACGTGTTGAGGCACTTGCCAGCATTCTTCAACTTCTGCGTGACCAGAAGGAAGAGTATGTTGTAATGTCAGATGCCAATGTTGCAGTTAATTTTGATTTCAGCGCAATGCTGCAGGCTCATATTGAGAGCGGTGCTGATGTAACAGTTGCATATAAGGAAGAGGAATTAGCAGACAGTCTGAAGAATTTAGATATCATGAAGGGAGACTTCTTCTATACACTTGCACTTGAAGGAGATAGAGTAAAGAAGATTTATGTAAACTCCGAAGAGTCTGGTCCACAGAAGCTTTCTATGAATATTTATATCTTAAAGAGAGAGCTTCTGATTGATTTAGTACATACTGCATTTGTTCGCGGATATGTTTACTTTGAACGTGATATTCTTGCACAGAGACTTGATAAGCTGAATGTAAAGGCATATCGTTTTGACGGCTACCTTGCAAGAATCACCGATATGAAGAGCTATTTTGATGAGAACATGAAGCTTCTTGAGGATGAAAATCTTGATGCACTGTTTGCACCAAATCCGATCTACACAAAGATTCGTGATGATAACCCGACACGCTACATCAACGGTTCTAAGGTAAAGAACGTTATGGCTGCCGATGGCTGTATCATCGAGGGAGAGGTAGAGAATAGTATACTCTTTAGAGGTGTTAAGATTGCAAAGGGCGCAAAGGTAAGAAACTGCGTACTGATGCAGGATACTGTAGTTGGTGAAGGCTGTGATCTTGAGTATGTCATCACAGATAAGAATGTAACCATCTCTGCCGATAAGAAAATCAAGGGCACAAATACCTTCCCTGTATATGCTGCGAAGTATCAGAAGATTTGATAAAAATATTACAAAAGAGGGGGTGTCATTTTGACGCTCCTCTTTTTTTACAAAAACTCTTGTAGGATCTTTTGAATTTTGGTATGATAGTAAAATATGGAGAAATCTGCTGTTTTTTACTTGACAGCTTATAGATACAGGCCTGCGGGCCGGGAGGTTAATTTTATGAAACATGCCCATCAGATCAAATCGGTGGCGCCTGGCTCAATTGCAGAGGAGCTAGAGCTAGAGCCAGGTGATAAGATCCTGCAGATTAATGGTCAGGATATCGAGGATGTCCTTGATTATCGTTTTTATATTCAAAATGAAGAAATAGATATGGTTGTCCAGAAAAAGGATGGCTCAGAGGTGGAGTGGGAGTTCGATAAGGACTTTTACGAAGACCTTGGCATTGAGTTTGAGAGCGGTCTTATGTCAGATTATCGTTCCTGCACAAATAAGTGCATCTTCTGCTTTATTGACCAGATGCCGCCTGGAATGCGCGATACGCTTTATTTTAAAGATGATGATGCAAGACTTTCATTTCTTCAGGGAAATTATATTACATTGACAAACATGAAAGAGCATGATCTTTCGCGTATTATAAAATATCATCTGTCACCTATCAATATTTCAGTTCAGACGACAAATCCAGAGCTTCGAGTAAAGATGCTTCACAATCGTTTCGCAGGAAAGATCATGGAAACGCTGAATCGTCTTCGTGATGCAGATATTGAGATGAATGGTCAGATCGTTTTGTGCAAGGGAGTAAATGACGGTGCCGAGCTAGAGCGTTCAATTCGCGATCTTGCAGGATTATATCCGCAGATGCAGAGTATGTCAGTAGTTCCAGTTGGTTTAAGCAAATATCGTGAAGGCTTGTATCCGTTAGAGCCGCTTACAAAAGAGGATGCAGAAAATGCCCTTGATATTATTGGTCGTTTTCAAAATGAAATGTATGAACGTTTTGGCACACATTTTGTTCATGCAAGTGATGAGTTTTATCTGCTTGCAAACCGTCCTCTGCCGCCTGAAGAAGTTTATGACGGCTATGTGCAGCTTGAAAATGGTGTTGGTATGCTGCGTCTTTTAATAGAAGAAACAGATTATGCATTGGAAGCGTTAAGCGGTGATGAGCGTGCCCATACACTGTCTCTTGCGACAGGAAAGCTGGCATACCCATTTTTAAAGGATATTGCGGCAAAAGTTCATGAGAAGTTCCCAAATGTGAATATTACAGTCTATGAGATTTTGAATGATTTCTTCGGACATGGTGTTACTGTGTCTGGTTTGATCACTGGACAGGATTTAATTAAGCAGCTTACAGGCAAGCCATTAGGAGAGGCTCTTCTTCTTCCAGCGAATATGTTTAGAAGTAATGAAAAAGTATTTTTGGACGATCTAACAAAGCAGGATGTCGAAAAAGCTTTACAAGTTCCGATAAATATTGTAAAATCAGACGGGCAGGAACTGATTCGTGCAATGCTGATGGAAGAAAGTGAAGAAACCAAGCAGCTTCATTCTCCATATGAGCTGTAATTACGAATGTTTTTGAAGATTTATATTTATGTAAGAAAGCGAGAAGAATATGAGTAAACCGATAGTTGCTATCGTAGGCCGCCCGAATGTCGGAAAGTCTACGTTGTTTAATGTAATTGCAGGCGATTCCATCGCCATCGTAAAAGATACGCCAGGTGTAACAAGAGACCGTATTTATGCGGACTGCAGTTGGCTGAATTATAATTTTACCCTGATTGATACAGGTGGTATTGAGCCGGATTCAAGTGATGTAATTTTGTCACAGATGAGAGATCAGGCACAGATCGCAATTGATACTGCAGATGTAATCATTTTCCTTGTTGATGTAAGACAGGGACTTACCGATGCAGACGGCAAGGTAGCAGATATGCTTCGCCGCAGCCAAAAGCCAGTTGTTCTTTGTGTTAATAAGGTGGATTCCTTTAAGAAGATGGAAGCAGATGTATACGAGTTTTATAACCTTGGAATCGGTGATCCGATCCCTGTATCTGCATCAAACCATCAGGGTGTCGGTGATCTTCTTGAGGCTGTCAGTGATCATTTTAAGAAGGACGGCAGCGAGTCAGATGATGATGATCGTCCGCGCATCGCTATCGTAGGCCGCCCGAATGTTGGAAAATCATCTATCGTAAACCGTCTTGTAGGCGAGAAGCGTGTGATTGTATCTGACATTGCAGGAACAACACGTGATGCCATTGATACGCCTCTTAAGAGAAATGGCCGCGAGTATATCCTTATTGATACAGCAGGTCTTCGCCGCAAGAGCAAGATTCACGAGGATCTTGAGCGCTATAGTATCATTCGTACTGTTACAGCAGTAGAGCGTGCCGATGTCGTCGTTATGGTAATTGATGCGGCAGAGGGCGTTGCAGAGCAGGATGCAAAGATTGCAGGTATCGCACACGAGCGCGGCAAGGGTGTAATCATTGCAGTAAACAAGTGGGATGCTGTTGAAAAGGATGATAAGACAATCTACAAGATGACAGAAAAGATCAAGCAGACACTTGCATATATGCCATATGCAGAATTTGTCTTCATCTCTGCAAAGACAGGACAGAGATTAGACAAGCTCTTTGAGCTGATTGATATGATCATCGAAAATCAGTCTATGCGTATTGCAACTGGTGTGTTAAATGAAATCTTAGCAGAGGCTGTAGCTATGCAGCAGCCGCCGTCAGATAAAGGACGCCGCTTAAAGATCTTCTACATGACTCAGATTTCAGTAAAGCCGCCGACATTTGTTGTCTTTGTAAATGATAAGAAACTGATGCATTATTCCTACACACGATATATCGAGAACCAGATCCGCAATGCATTTGGCTTTAGAGGAACGCCGCTTCGCTTTATTATCCGCGAGAGAAAGGAAGATAAGTAATGATACGCGTATTATTGCTGGTGATCGGATATTGTCTGGGAATGATCCAGACAGGTTATCTTTATGGAAGAATGAAGGGAATTGATATCCGCAAGGCGGGAAGTGGAAACTCCGGTGCGACAAATTCACTTCGAGTACTTGGCAAAAAGGCTGGTCTTATCGTCTTTGCTGTCGATTTGTGCAAATGTTTTATTCCATGTTTGATCGTAAAGGCATGGGCTGTTTCAAGCGGACAGCAGCATATGGAAGATATCTATATGCTGTATCTGGCGTTTGGTGTTATTTTGGGACACAATTATCCATGCTATTTAAATTTTAAGGGCGGAAAAGGAATCTCCAGTACATCAGGCTTTATTTTAGCATTTGATCTTCGTATCGCCGCTGTGTGTCTGGCAGCATTCAGTGTAATTGTTGGAACGACACGCTACGTATCATTAGGCTCACTGACAGTTGTTTCAATCTGCTTCGTGATGGGTGTGATTTTCGGCGTAAACGGTATGCTTAGTGTAGAGCCGGCAAATATGGCAGAGTTTATTATATTGCTTGCCCTAATTACAATTCAGGCATATATTCGCCACAGAGCAAATATCAAGCGTCTGTTAAGCGGCACTGAAAATAAAATAGGTGCTAAGAAATAAATATAAGGAAGGTTTGTGTTATGGCAAAAGTCAGCATTATAGGAACGGGAACATGGGGCATTGCCCTTGGCATGGTGCTGGCGCAGAATGGCCATGAAGTAACGGCGTGGTCTGCGCTGCCGAAGGAAATTGAGGCACTAAGGGAAAGCTATACATGCAAAAATCTTCCGGGAGTTGAGATCCCGAGAAGCATTGTATTTACAGCAGACTTACAGGAGGCATGTACTGATAAGGAGATGCTTGTTTTGTCAGTTCCTTCGGTATTTACCAGAGGAGTAGCAAAACAGATGAATCCTTTCGTAAAGGAGGGACAGCTGATTGTAAGCGTAGCAAAGGGCATTGAGGAAAAAACATTAATGACAATGTCCCAGCAGATTGAAGAAGAACTTCCGATGGCAAATGTTGCAGTTCTTTCTGGCCCAAGCCATGCAGAGGAAGTAAGTCGCGGCATTCCGACAACTGTTGTTGCTGGAGCAAAGGACAGACAGACAGCTGAGCACATCCAAAACTTGTTTATGTCATCTGTCTTTCGTGTATATACAAGCCCTGATATCTTAGGTATTGAGCTTGGCGGTGCACTTAAAAATGTCATTGCCCTTGCAGCAGGCGTCAGCGATGGTCTTGGCTGCGGTGATAACACAAAGGCAGCTCTTATGACAAGAGGAATCGCAGAGATCACAAGACTTGGTGTAGCAATGGGCGGAAAGCCGGAGACATTTTCCGGACTTTCAGGAATCGGAGATCTGATTGTCACATGCACAAGCATGCATAGCAGAAACAGAAGAGCCGGCATCCTGATCGGACAGGGAAAGACAATGCAGGAAGCCATGGACGAAGTTCAGATGGTGGTAGAAGGTGTGTACTCTGCAAAGGCAGCCCTTGCACTCAGCAAAAAATATAATGTTTCCATGCCGCTCGTGCAGGAAAGTAATCAGGTTTTGTTCGGTGGAAAAACAGCAGCAGAAGCATTAAAGGATCTGATGCTTAGAGACAGAACAATTGAGAGTGAAAATTTGCTGTGGGAAAATAAGTAACAATAAATTCCTAACGAATAAATTCCTTCATATGCGCATAGACTGACAGTAACAGCCCGGACTGTCCGGGGATGATTGTCAGGAGGCGTGTATGAAGGAATTTCACATTTATAATGATATCAGACAGCGAACAAACGGAGAGATCTACTTAGGGGTTGTAGGCCCGGTGCGTACCGGCAAGTCCACCTTTATCCGCCGTTTTATGGATGAGATGGTCATCCCACATATGGAGGATGGTCCGGCGAAAACGCGCTCTAAAGATGAGCTTCCGCAGGCAGCATCAGGCATGCCCAGATCTCAACCATTCACAGTCTCTGCTTGAAGACAATCCGTGAACATTTTGAAGTACTGGATCTGGATCCGTCCTTCAGACTGGGAGATGAAGCTGAACTGAAGCTTTTGAAATCCGATGTGGCAGAGGATGTGATGGAGACTTATTATGCATCAGAAAACAGGGCCTTCAGAGATTTTGTGGATCGCTATGCCAACGGCAAGACCGACCAGGGAATTGCAGAAATGATCATTGCACTGTATGATTATTCAAGAGGATTTCCGTGGCCGGAATATTGGCTGAAGCATTGTCTGGCGGCTTATTCGACAGATGAAGAGCATAATGGAGCCGATCAGGTGAAAGAATTTGCCATGATGCAGCTGAATAATGTTCTGACCAAATATCTGCCGCTTTTTGAGGAAGCCCGGGCATTCTGTCTTGAGCCCAATGGTGTGGAAGCCTATCTTCCGGTGATCGAGGATGATAAAAAGTGGTTTCAGATGCT
>OLNF01003920.1_pt1 | contig 10489 bp, 6 predicted proteins | sample 1673061 | NCBI WGS metagenome assembly OLNF01 (sample SAMEA3136751, study PRJEB25190) | human gut metagenome | reverse complement strand
CATCTATTATTCCGCCATCAGTCTTTCGAACCAAGTATCCATAACAATGATGAACTGGTCGGCACCTTGCCATTCTTGCAGCAAACATTCAAAAACTATATAACAAAGGGCATGAGTGATTTTTGTTTTCTCCATCAAACTGGAATCTGGTTGTATCAAATTTTGCAGATATAGTCTTATAATTCCCATTATTGCTTTCACTGTATCACCCCACTCTTCAGCATTTACATCAAATTGCCAGACATGCGGTTTTGCATCCAGCGGTTCAGCTAACTTGACGCTTTTACAAAATATGCTTCCGCAATATATACGTCTATTAGGGCTGACCCCAAGGCTCTTATAAATAAAAATCCGGTCTTCTAAGCTGTGTATACGGTTTTGCATTTCTTATTTTTAAGGATTCCTGCATATCTATGTCTACATATAAAATCTGTTCCGTATCGTCTGCTTTTGCGAGATGACAGGTAACACCAATAAAGATGGTTGACTTTATAATATATTCTTTTTATAATTATTTCATAAAAATGGTGCAGCGTGGCACATAGACAGGAATGTCTGTGTGCTTTTTTTACTTTATTCTTGGGTTATGGAGGGAAAATATGGCAGCTTTTGAGAGAATCTGTTCGGGAATTCCGGATATGGAGCAGGCACTGGATAATATCCGGCTGGGGGATAATGTGGTCTGGAGAGTTTCAAATCTCCAGGAATTCAGGTATTTCTGCGAACCTTATATAGAGCAGGCAATCAAGGACAATAGAAGAATTGTATATTTTCGATTTGCCAGTCATGAGCCGCTGGTAAAAGAATGTCCACAGGTAGAACGTATAGAAATTCCCTTATCACACAGGTTTGAGGATTTTACTGTGAAAATACATAAAATCATTGAAAAAGAAGGTTTTGATGTATTTTATGTATTTGACTGTCTTTCAGAACTTCAGACAGCCTGGGCAACAGACCTTATGATGGGAAACTTCTTTCGTGTTACGTGTCCGTTCCTTTTTACACTGGATACAGTTGCATTTTTTCCGATTATCAGGGGAAAACATTCTTTTCATGCAGTAAAGAAAATATTAAATACTACACAGTTGCTTCTGGATGTCTATTCTGACAGGAGAAACACATACGTCCGTCCTGCAAAAGTGTGGAACAGAGATTCGGAAACCATGTTTCGACCACATATTTATAACAGAGAAACAGGTGCATTCCGTCCGATCCTGGATGGAGTACAGTCCAGCCGTTTTTATCAGGTTCTTGACAAATTTCAGAGAACAGGTGAAGAGCAGTTTACAGATTCCTGGAATCGGTTTTTCAACACAGCAAAAATGTTATATGACAATCATATGAATACAGATGATGCCTGTAATACCATGTGTAATATTATGATGACCAGAGATGAAAAGATGCGTTTTATGGTGAAAAAGCACTTTACGCCACAGGATTATTTTAATGTTCGAAATCATATGATCGGAACAGGTATGATTGGTGGAAAAGCATGTGGAATGCTGCTTTCCAGAGCAATTGTCCGAAATCTGGCACCGGACATTGATGAGGTGCTTGAACCTCATGATTCCTTTTTTATCGGATCTGATGTTTATTATACTTACATTGTAGATAATGGATTCTGGGATATCCGTGTTCGTCAGAGAGAGGAAGAGGAATACTTTTCGCTGGCAGACGAATTTGCACAGAAACTGAAAAATGGTGTCTTTTCGGAAGAAATGCAAAATCAGTTTCTGCATATTCTGGAATACTATGGACAGGATCCTTTTATAGTACGCTCCAGCAGTATTCTCGAGGATGGTTTCGGCAATGCATTTGCAGGAAAATATGAGTCAGTTTTCTGCGCCAACAGGGGAACTCTGGAAGAGCGCCTTCTGGAGTTTGAAAACGCAATAAGGACTGTATATGCCAGTTCCATGAGTCTGTCGGCACTGGATTACAGAAAGCGGAGAGGACTTGACAAACGGGATGAACAGATGGCACTTCTTGTACAGCGCGTTTCTGGCTCTTACTATGGATCTTATTATATGCCATGTGCAGCGGGAGTTGGGTACTCTTACAGCCCTTATAAGTTTTTAGAGCAGATCGATCCAAAAGCAGGACTCCCCAGGTGGTGCAGGTGGTGCCCTTCTCTGGCTGCGAGGAGCAGGAGGTATTGCAGCTTGCTGCCTGTCTGGAAGAGCATTTCCCCCATTCCATGGCAAACGCTGTTGTCCGCGCCGCCAAGGAGCGGGGCATCTCCCACGAGGAGATGCACTCCGAGGTGGAGTATATCGTGGCGCACGGCATTGCCAGCCGGGTGGGCGGCACGCGGGTGGTCATCGGCAGCGCTCACTTCATTTTTGAGGACGAGGGCTGCACCATCCCGGCAGAGGAACAGGCAAAGTTCGATGCGCTGGACCCGCAGTATTCCCACCTGTATCTGGCAGCGTCCGGGGTACTGGCGGGGGTCATCTGCATCGCAGACCCCCTGCGCCCGGAGGCGGCACAGGTGCTGCATAAGCTCCGGAAGCTGGGCATCACCCAGACCGTCATGATGACTGGCGACAGCGACCGCACCGCCCGTGCCATTGCGGCCCAGGTGGGGGTGGACCGCTGCTTTGCAGAGGTGCTGCCGGAGGATAAAGCCGCCTTTGTCCGGGACGCCAAGGCCGAGGGACATACGGTGGTGATGATTGGCGACGGCATCAATGATTCGCCTGCCTTGTCGGCGGCAGATATCGGGATCGCTATCCATTCCGGTGCTGCCATCGCCCGGGAGATCGCCGACGTGACCATTCGCGCGGATAGTCTGGAAGAGCTGGTGACCTTAAAAGCCATTGCCAACGCCCTGCAAAAGCGGGTGGGCGGCAATTACCGCTTTGTGCTCAGCTTCAACTCAGCGCTCATCCTTCTGGGCGCACTGGGCATCCTGCCCCCGGCTGCCAGCGCCATGCTGCATAACCTTTCCACCCTTGGCATCAGCCTGCGCAGCATGACAGACCTGTTGGAGCAGAAGCCTTCCCTGTGAAAATGGTACGCCGGAGCGTCCGCAGATGCTCCGGCGTACCGAAATGATAGTTCTTCCCATAAAAAGCAGTGCATCTTCTACAAGAAACTGCTGGATGCTGGGATGACGCAAAGTAAAAACGATTACTTCCCCAGATGCCAGATGTCGCGGTCATACTCGGCAATGGTGCGGTCGGAGGAGAACATCCCGGCTTTGGCAATGTTCACCAGACACTTGCGCCGCCAGCCCATGGGGTCGCAGGCGTAATCGCTGAGGGCCTGCCCTTTGCGGACGACATAGGCGTTGAAGTCCGGCAGAGTCTGGAACCAGTCCTTGTGGATCAGCTCATTGTGCAGGCGGGTCAGGTTTTCGGCATGGCCGGCAGCCAGCATCTCCGGGCCGGTGAGGAAGCTGATGGCACGGCGGATGTTGGCATCGCCCTCCACCCACTGGGCCGGGTCGTAATCGCCTACGGCGTAGCGGTGGATGACCTGATCCGAGGTCTGGCCGAAGATATAAATGTTCTCTTCGCCCACCTGCTGGCTGATCTCCACATTGGCACCGTCCATGGTGCCCAGCGTCAGCGCACCGTTCAGCATGAACTTCATGTTGCCGGTGCCGGAGGCCTCCTTGGAGGCAAGGCTGATCTGCTCAGACAGGTCGCAGGCAGGGATGAGCTTTTCGGCAGCGGTGACGTTGTAATTTTCCACAAATACCACCTGCAGCCACTTGGACACCTCCGGGTCGGCGGCGATGACCTTGGAGAGGGTCAGCAGGGCATGGATGATGTCCTTGGCAATGGTGTAGGCAGGAGCAGCCTTGGCACCAAAGATGCTCACCAGCGGTACGGCAGGCAGGTGCCCTGCCTTGATCTCATAATACTGATGGATGAGGTACAGCAGGTTCAGCTGCTGACGCTTGTACTCGTGCAGCCGCTTGGACTGGATATCGAACATGGCATCGGGATTCACTGCCACCTTCTGGGTGCGCAGCAGCCAGTCTGCCAGCGCTGCCTTGTTAGCCTTTTTCACGGCGGTCAACTCGCCCAGCACGGCTTCATCGTCGGCGAAGGCCAGCAGCTTCTCCAACTCGGCAGCGTCCTTGCGGAAGCCGGAACCGATGTGCTTTTCCAGCGTGGCGGTCAGGCGCGGGTCACATTCCAGCAGCCAGCGGCGGAAGGTGATGCCGTTGGTCTTGTTGTTGAACTTTTCCGGGTACAGCTCATAGAAGCCGTGCAGCTCGGAATTTTTCAGGATCTCGGTGTGCAGCGCTGCCACGCCGTTGGTGGAATGGGTGAAGTGGATGTCCATGTGGGCCATGTGCACCCGGTCGTCCTTGTCGATGATGGCAAGGCTCTCGTCCTCGGTGCGGGTGCGGGCCAGTGCGTCCAGCTTTTCAATGATGGGCATCAGCTGGGGCACCACTGCATCCAGATAGGCGCGGGGCCACTTTTCCAGTGCCTCGGCCAGAATGGTGTGGTTGGTGTAGGCGCAGGTCTTGGTAACGATCTCCACAGCTTCCTCAAACTCAATGCCCCGCTGCCCCAGCAGCCGGATCAGCTCCGGGATGACCATGCTGGGGTGGGTGTCGTTGATCTGGATGGCGGCGTAGTCGGCCAGATCGTGGTAATTGCAGCCCCGGGCGGCGCACTCTGCCAGAATGAGCTGGGCACCGGCAGAAACCATGAGGTACTGCTGATACACCCGCAGACGGCGGCCTGCCTCATCGGAGTCGTCCGGGTAGAGGAACAGGGTCAGGTTCTTGTCGATGGCGGTCTTGTCAAAGGTAATGCCGTCATGGACGATGCTCTCGTCGATGGTATCCAGATCGAACAGATTCAGGGTGTTGGTGCGGCCCTCGTAACCGGTGACAGCCAGCTTGTACAGCCGGGCGGTGTATTCCTTGCCCGCCAGCTCCACCGGGTAGGTCACATCGGTCTTTTCAGCCCAGCTGTGGGCGGTGAGCCAGGGGTCGGGCTTTTCGTTCTGCACACCATCCTCAAAGGACTGGTGGAACAGGCCAAAGTGATACCGCAGGCCCACGCCGTCGCCGGGCAGGTTCAGCGTTGCCAGCGAATCCAGGAAGCAGGCTGCCAGACGGCCCAGACCACCGTTGCCCAGAGAGGGCTCCGGCTCCACCTCCTCAATGTCCGAAAGACGCTTTCCGGCAGCGGCCAGTGCATCCCGGGCTTCTTCGTACAGTCCCAGATTGATGAGGTTATTGGACAGCAGCTTGCCAATGAGAAATTCGGCGCTGATATAGTATAGCTTCCGTCCGGTGACGGGCTGCACGCGGTCGGCACTCTTCTGCCGCACCAGCTCCAGCAGTGCCAGATACAGCTCCTGATCGGTGCAGTCCGCCAGCAGCTTTCCGGTGAGGCTCTGTAATGTTTCGGTAAAGCTCATAATGGATCCTCCTTTGTTTTCAGATACACCTTACGGAAAACAGGTTTGACATTTATAATGCAAGATATACCAGATAAAACAATCGAAATCTTGCCTTAAAGGAGCAAATTATGGTACAATCCTATCATCTGGAGGTGAGATGATGCATAATCAGGCTTCTTTGCAGGAAACCAAGCAGCACGGTGCCGTGCGGTTCCCCTTCAATCTGTATCCCTGCACCATTCCGGGAGATTTCCCACAGGTGGCACTGCACTGGCAGGAGAGCATGGAGCTGGTCTTTGTCAAGCGGGGCGCGGGGCTGGTGCAGGTGGGCACTGCGTCCTGCCCGGCCTACCAGGGGGATATCTTTATTTTTACGCCCGGCACCCTTCACGCCCTGCGGCAGGCAGAGGGGCAGCGCATGGAATACGAGAACATCATCTTTGAGCTGGAGCTTCTGGGCGGTGCGGAGGACCTTTGCGCCGAAAAATACCTGCTTCCGCTCCAGAGCGGGCGGCTGCTGCTGCCAGCGCGGCTGACTCCCAACGACCTGTGTTATCTCCAGGCCGCCGCCTGCCTGCGGGAGGTGGAGGAAGCCAACCGTGCCAAGCTTCCCGGCTATGAGCTGCTGGTCAAAGGAGCACTGCTGCGCTTCCTTTCCCTGCTCATTGCGCAGGGGAAACAGCAGCTCCCCGCGGAAACTGCCGATACCCAGCGGCTGAAAGCCGTTCTGCAATGGATCTCTGTCCATTATGCCGAGGGGCTTCGGGTCGCCGATGCCGCCAGGGTCTGCTCCTTCAGTTCCAGCCACTTCATGCGCTGGTTCCGGCAGATGACAGGGCAGAGCTTTGTTGCCTTTCTGAACGAATACCGGCTGAATGCCGCCGCCGAAGCGCTGCATGCTACGGACGAGACGGTGCTGACGATCGCTTCCCGGTGCGGGTTTGAAAACCTCTCTTATTTTAACCGGGCATTCAAGGCGCATTTTGGCATGACTCCGCGGGAGTACCGGAAAAAATAAATATGGTCAGCGTCCTCGCCCTCTCCGTCATCGCTTGCGCGATGCCACCTCCCCCAAAGTGGGAGGCTTTGGCAGTCCTTGCAAAGTTTTCGGTTTCGCCAGAGGCTCTCCCTTTGGGAGAGCTGTCGAGCGTATGCGAGACTGAGAGGGTGAGCCAGCTAAAAAATAAAATCATCTGCAATTAAATCTCTCAGAGCTTAAAGCATTCAAGAGAAAGCGTTGCAGATGATTTTTTGTTTTTGTGTCAGACTTCCGGCGGCGGGCAGCAGTTCTCCCGGGGAGTGATGCCATGCTTCAGCAGGGACATCTGGTAGCCGCGCCTGCGCTCTGCCGAAAACAGCATGGCGTTGCTGACACCAAAATAGGCAATGCGGCGGTGGCCCATTTCATAGAGGTAATCGGTGGCTTCCTCACCGGCAAGGGCGTTGTCGTAGGAACCCAGATAACTGGCGTTTGCAATAAAGATCTGGTCCACGATGTTGTACAGGTTTGTGTTATAATAGAAAAGAACGAAAACGCGCTGGAAAGTCTGTTTTGCACAGTCTGTTCCACTTGGATGAAAGAGGAGCAATATGGTAAAGTATCAAGCAGGAATGCTCGTGGTTTCGTCTGGGAGATTTACCACTGGTTAAAATGTACCCGGTCATCCTCATAGCGGCTCTTACGCGGGGCAGTAAGGTCTGCTTCCGGGTAGCCAAGGGCGATGATGGAGTGGGGCACAATGGTCTCCGGCAGAGCGAACAGCTTTTGCTGAGCCTCTACCCGGTCCATCTGGGGCCAGGTGCCCAGCCAGACTGCGCCAAGCCCCAGCTCCTGTGCAGCCAGGCAGATGTTCTGGGCGGCAATGGCTCCGTCAATGACCCAGTAGTCCTTTGCAAAGCGGAACGCACGGTCAAGGTCGCCGCAAACGAGGATACCGGCGGCAGCTTTCCGCAGCGGCTCGGCAGGGCGGCCGTTGGCATCGGCCATCTGTGCCAGCTTTTCCGGGTCGGTCACCACCACGAAGGACCAATCCTGTGCATTGACGCAGCTGGGTCCGCTCATGGCCGCTTCCAGCAGCTGGTGCAGTGTTTCACTTTTGATGGGCTTGTCGGTGAATTCCCGGCAGCTGCGTCGGGTGAGAATGGCATCCAGAGTGTTCATAAATCAGTGCCTCCTGTTTTGATTTGCCCCAGTATAGCACAGTGATCATTCCTCGGCTTCGGCCTTTGCAGTTTCAAGGAAGGCCCGGATCTTATCCACCTGGATCTGTGCCACGGCCCGGCCGGTCTCGTAGACGCGGCGCAGCTGGTCGGGGTCACGCTCCATGGCACCGATCTCCAGCGGGATGGGCGGGCGGATAACGTAATCCTTGCCGGACTGCTCCAGCATGGAGATGTAGCTCAGGGTTTCGTTGTAGCGCTCGTGGCGGTCGGCCACAGCCTCCACAAAGGCAGGATAGCGCAGATACCGTGCCCGGATGGCGGGCAGCATGGGATTCTTCTTTTTCACAAACCCCTTGGGCTGGGTCAGGATGATGAGGTTCCGCTTGTAGCCGATGGACTCAAAGAAGCGGATGGGGATGGAATCGGCAACGCCGCCGTCCAGCAGGCCGTAATGGCCGATCTTGACGATCCTTGCGGCCAGTGGCATGGAAGCCGAGGCTTCCATCCAGCGCACATCCTCCGCATCACCGGTGCGGCACTTATAATAGATGGGGTCGCCGGTGCGGACATCGGTGCAGACTACAAAGTAATCCATGGGGGATTCCCGGAAAGCCTTGTCGTCGAACGGGTCGAGCTTTTCGGGCACCTCGTGGTAGCAGAAATCCTCGCTGTACAGGTTGCCGGTGCGCAGCAGATTGCGGAAGCTGGCATAGCGTTTGTCATTGCAGTAGGTGGTGTTGTAGCGGATGGTCCGCCCGATCTGGTGGGATTTGTAGTTGCAGCCGAACACTGCTCCCGCCGAAACACCTACCATGCCGTCTACCGTGATGCCCTGCTCCATCAGAACATCCAGAACACCGGCAGTGAACATGCCCCGCATGGCACCGCCTTCCAGGATCAATCCGGTCTTCATACGCGTGATACTCCTTCTCCTCACAATGCATCCCGCCCGAACAGGCGGCAGGATGCAGAAAACGGGCACCTTTCCCTGTGCCCGGAGCGCCCCGGAAATCCACCCGGAGCCGTTGCTTCCAGTATACTCAAATTTTGCTGAAAAACAAGAGAGAAAATGCCAAAAGACCTTGAAAACAGGGGGGCAAATCCGGTATACTAGGTAAAATCAAAATGCAGTACCAAAGCTTGGAGGAAGAGACGGATATGAAACTGCTGGAAGAACGCATTCAGAGAGACGGGATCGTGCGCGAGGGCAATGTGCTGAAGGTGGATAGCTTCATCAACCACCAGATGGACATCCCCCTGTTCCGCGAGATGGCAAAGGAGTGGAAGCGCCTGTTTGCAGGCAAGCCCGTCAACAAGGTGCTGACCATTGAGGCCAGCGGCATCGGCATTGCCGCCGTGGTTGCCAGCGAGTTCAATGTTCCTGTGGTGTTTGCCAAAAAGTCCATGAGCATCAACCTGGATTACGACAACTATGAGACCAAGATCCAGTCCTTTACCCATAAAAAGATCTACAACGTCATCGTCTCCAAAAAGTTCCTCACCGCAGAGGACCATGTCCTGATCATCGATGACTTCCTGGCAAACGGCTGTGCCCTGATGGGCCTGCTGGATCTGGCCAAGGAGGCCGGAGCCACGGTCGAGGGCATTGGCATTGCCGTGGAGAAGGGCTTCCAGCAGGGCGGAAAAATCATCCGCAATTTAGGCTATCAGTTGGAATCGCTTGCCATTGTGGATGCAATGGATGCTGCAACCGGAAAAATTCAGTTCCGTTCGCAGGAAACAGGGGAGGCAGCGACCGCAGAATGAAACAGAAAACAGAACATCAAAAGGGAACAGTAGAAAACATCTATCAATTAAATGGTACTGTTCCGATTGTAAAAGCAATTCCATTCGGGCTGCAACACATTCTGGCAATGTTTGTTGCCAATATTGCCCCGATTCTCATTGTTGCGAGTGCCTGTGGACTGAGTGACCAGAATACAGCGATGCTGATTCAAAGTGCAATGTTGATTGCCGGAATCGGAACGCTCGTGCAGCTATTTCCGATTTTTCATAAGATTGGTTCAGGCTTGCCGATTGTCATGGGCATTAGCTTTACATTCGTTTCCATTCTCTGCTTTGTCGGGACACAATACGGCTATGGTGCAATTATGGGGACGGTTCTCATCGGCGGTATTATCGAGGGCATTTTAGGCTTGTTTGCAAAGTACTGGCTGAAACTGATTGCTCCGATTGTGTCCGCCAGTGTCGTAACTGCCATTGGATTTTCGCTGTTGTCGGTAGGGGCAAACTCTTTCGGCGGCGGCAGCGGCAGTGAAGATTTCGGCTCTGTCCAGAACTGGATTTTAGGCAGTGTGACCTTGCTTTGCTGCATTCTGTTCCATATCTTTGCGAAGTCCTATTGGAAACAGCTTTCCGTTTTGTTTGGCTTGGTAGTCGGATATCTGTTGGCAATTGCAATGGGTGCAGTAGATTTTTCCGCCTTGAAAGACACCAGTATTTTTGCTGTTCCGCATCTGCTCCCATTTAAAATGGAATTCCATCCGGATGCGATTCTTTCTGTTACCTTGATTTTCCTAGTTTCCGCAACAGAAACCATCGGCGATACTTCTGCTCTGGCAGCCTCCGGCTTAAATCGAGATGTCACGAAAGAAGAAACCTCCGGTTCGATTGCCTGTGATGGTTTTGTTAGTGCGTTATCTGCCTGCTTTGGCTGTCTGCCGATTACTTCTTTCAGCCAGAATGTCGGTCTTGTGGCAATGACAAAAGTTGTGAACCGGTTTGCTATTGCGACTGGTGCGGTCATTATGATTTTGGCAGGTATCTTTCCGATTTTCGGTGCTGTGCTTGCAACGCTTCCGGATTCCGTCCTTGGCGGATGTACAATTATGATGTTTGGTACAATTGTAGTCAGTGGTATCCAGATGATTGGAAAATGTGGATTTACCCAGAGAAACATTACTATAGCTGCGTTGTCCTTAAGCGTGGG
>OLNF01003914.1_pt1 | contig 10502 bp, 10 predicted proteins | sample 1673061 | NCBI WGS metagenome assembly OLNF01 (sample SAMEA3136751, study PRJEB25190) | human gut metagenome | reverse complement strand
CGTTTTCAGAAGAAGCCTCCGTGTCTGATAAGGATACGGAGGCTTTGTTCGTTTTTGGCGGTCTCATAAACTTTTCTTATATTTGCGCCGAACTAATTTTATATCAACGTTTAAAGCAAATTGAAAGTATGAAGACTAAAGTTTTATTGGCTGCCGTTGCGGTAGCGTTTTCTTTCGCAGTGACATCTTGTGGCAACAAAAAGGCTGCAGATTCTAATGCAACTGAGGCAGATTCTTGCTGTGCTGCAAAAACAGAACAAGTATGTGACTCTGCAAAGGCATGTTGCCAGGCTGCTGATTCAGCAGCGTGTCCTAAGGCTGCATGTGATGGTGCCAAGTGTGACAAACCTTGTGAGAAGAAGTAATTCAGAACTTGTATTGAACTGATGAATAAGGAAAAGGCGTACCTCAAGGTACGCCTTTTTTGTGATATATTTCAGCGATAAATGAAAACAAACTTATAAAATGATATTTTTTATCGGAAAAAAGTAACGAATTTATTTGTATGGTACGAAATAATATCTACCTTTGCAACGTCAAAACAAAAAAGAAGATGATTCAGAACTTTACATATATTCTACTGTGTGGTATTATTATTCTACTGGCAAAGTTTAGTGGAAGTGAGTGCTGTGCGTGAATATATATGTAAGATGCAATGATATATGAAGCCTTTCTCACTTCCAAGTGTGAAAGGCTTTTTTTATGGAACATAAATTAAATACAATAAAGCAATGAGTGACAAATTATTTATTTTCGACACAACGCTCCGCGATGGCGAGCAGGTTCCGGGATGCCAATTGAATACAGTGGAAAAGATTCAGGTAGCCAGACAACTGGAAGCCCTGGGGGTGGACGTGATTGAAGCCGGATTTCCGATTTCAAGTCCGGGAGATTTCAATTCGGTCATTGAGATATCAAAAGCTGTGACATGGCCCACCATCTGTGCCTTGACACGTGCCGTACAGAAAGATATTGATGTGGCAGCAGAGGCTTTGCAATTTGCCAAGCATAAACGTATCCATACTGGCATCGGTACATCTGACTCGCACATTAAATATAAATTCAATTCCAATCGCGAGGAAATAATAGAGCGTGCAGTGGCTGCCGTAAAGTATGCACGTAAGTATGTGGATGATGTAGAGTTCTATGCCGAAGATGCAGGCCGAACGGATAATGAATATTTGGCACGGGTGGTAGAAGCTGTTATCAAGGCAGGTGCGACTGTGGTGAATATTCCCGATACAACGGGGTATTGCTTGCCTGATGAGTATGGCGCGAAGATAAGATATCTGATGGAACATGTCAACGGTATTCATAATGCCATTATTTCTACTCATTGCCACAATGACTTGGGCATGGCTACTGCCAATACAATGGCTGGCGTACTGAATGGTGCCCGCCAGGTGGAGGTAACCATCAATGGTATTGGTGAACGTGCCGGCAATACTTCTCTTGAGGAAGTGGCGATGATTATCAAATGTCACAAGGACATAGAAATCGAGACCAACATCAATACACAGAAGATTTATCCAACCAGCCGTATGGTGTCCAGTCTGATGAACATGCCGGTGCAGCCCAACAAGGCTATTGTAGGTCGCAATGCTTTTGCCCATTCGTCGGGTATTCACCAGGATGGTGTGTTGAAGAATGTACAGACTTACGAAATCATTGACCCGCATGATGTGGGTATTGATGATAATTCCATCGTATTGACAGCCCGTAGCGGACGTGCAGCCTTGAAGAATCGTTTGTCGATATTGGGAGTACAGCTGGATCAGGAGAAGCTGGACAAAGTGTATGAAGAGTTCTTGAAACTTGCCGATAAGAAGAAAGATATCAATGATGACGACATTCTGGTATTGGCAGGGGCAAATCGTACGCAGAACCACCGTATCAAACTGGAATATCTCCAGGTGACCAGTGGGGTGGGGGTTCGTTCGGTTGCCAGTTTGGGATTGAACATCTCCGGTGAGAAGTTTGAAGCCGCTGCCAGTGGAAACGGTCCGGTAGATGCCGCTATCAAGGCTTTGAAGAAGATTATCGACCGCCATATGACATTGAAGGAATTCACCATCCAGGCTATTAGCAAGGGTAGCGACGATATGGGTAAGGTACATATGCAGGTGGAATACGATAATCATATTTATTATGGGTTCGGTGCCAATACGGATATTATCGCGGCATCAGTGGAAGCGTACATCGACTGTATCAATAAGTTCAAGATGTGATTTTAATCGTAAATTGTAAATAGCTAAATTGTACATAAAGAGATGAATACATTATTTGATAAAATCTGGGATGCCCATGTGGTACAGAAAGTGGAAGACGGTCCCACACAGCTTTATATTGACCGGCTTTATTGTCATGAAGTAACCAGCCCGCAAGCCTTTTCGGGATTGCGCGAACGTGGAATCAAGTGTTTCCGTCCGGAAAAGATTTTCTGTATGCCCGACCATAACACGCCGACGCATGACCAGGACAAGCCGATTGAAGACCCGGTTTCAAAGACTCAGGTAGATACACTGGCCAAGAATGCGGAAGAGTTTGGATTGGCCCATTTCGGCATGATGGACAAGAAGAACGGAATTATCCATGTAGTAGGTCCGGAACGCGGGCTGACCCTGCCTGGCATGACCATTGTCTGCGGTGACTCGCATACTTCCACCCACGGGGCGATGGGAGCAGTGGCTTTCGGTATTGGTACGAGTGAAGTGGAAATGGTAATGGCCTCGCAATGTATCCTTCAGACCCGTCCTAAGACAATGCGCATCACTGTTGACGGCAAACTTGGCAAAGGAGTGACGGCAAAAGATGTGGCATTGTACATGATGTCGAAGATGACGACCAGCGGCGCTACGGGATATTTCGTGGAATATGCCGGAGAAGCTGTGCGCAGTCTGACTATGGAAGGCCGTCTGACCTTGTGCAATCTGAGTATAGAGATGGGTGCCCGCGGCGGTATGGTTGCTCCGGATGAGACCACTTTCGAGTACATCAAAGGACGCGAATATGCTCCGAAGGGTGAGGCATGGGACAAGGCATTGGCCTATTGGAAAACATTGAAGAGTGATGAGGATGCAGTGTTCGACAAGGAAGTTCGTTTTGCTGCCGAAGATATTGAACCGATGATTACATATGGTACCAACCCGGGCATGGGTATGGGTATCACACAACATATTCCTACTACCGAAGGCATGGGAGAAGCTGCCCGGACCTCTTTCATGAAGTCTATGAGCTATATGGGTTTCCAACCGGGAGAACCTTTGCTGGGTAAGAAGGTTGACTATGTGTTTTTGGGTGCCTGCACCAATGGGCGCATTGAGGATTTCCGTGCATTTGCCTCCATTGTGAAAGGTCGTCAGAAAGCCGGGAATGTAGTGGCATGGCTGGTTCCGGGCTCCTGGATGGTAGATGCACAGATTCGCGAAGAGGGACTGGACAAGATTTTGGAAGAGGCCGGTTTTGCCATTCGCCAACCGGGTTGCTCCGCTTGCCTGGCAATGAACGACGATAAGGTGCCTGCCGGAAAGTATGCAGTGTCTACCAGTAACCGTAATTTTGAAGGACGCCAGGGGCCGGGTTCCCGAACACTGCTTGCCAGCCCGCTTGTAGCTGCAGCAGCGGCAGTGACTGGAGTAATTACTGACCCGAGAACGCTGATTTGATGTACGATTGGACGATTTACGATTAAAATTACTTCGTAAATCAAACATCGTTCAACAAAGGTAAATCAAGAGTATTTTCAATCGTAAATTGTAAATCGTAAATACAAAGATGAAGACAAAATTTGATATAATAACCAGTACTTGTGTGCCTCTTCCATTAGAGAATGTGGATACAGACCAGATAATCCCTGCACGTTTTCTGAAAGCTACTACCCGTGAGGAAAAGTTCTTCGGAGATAATTTATTCCGCGATTGGCGTTATCATCCGGATGGTTCTCTGAACAAGGACTTTGTTTTGAACGACCCCACTTACGGCGGGCAGATTCTGGTGGCGGGAAAGAACTTCGGTTCCGGTTCCAGCCGTGAGCATGCTGCATGGGCCATTGCCGGTTACGGTTTTCGTGTGGTGGTATCGAGCTTCTTTGCCGATATACACAAGAACAATGAACTGAACAACTTTGTGCTTCCGGTGGTGGTAAGTGAGCCGTTCTTGAAAGAGTTGTTCGACTCTATCTCTGCCAATCCGAAGATGGAAGTGGAAGTGAATCTGCCCGAACAGACCATCACCAACAAGGCTACGGGCAAGAGCGAACATTTCGAAATCAATGCCTACAAGAAACATTGCCTGATGAATGGCTTGGACGACATTGATTTCTTGGTGGAGAGCAAGGGGAAGATTGAGGAGTATGAGGCGAATGGTGTGGCACACAGATGACACAGATTAGACAGATGACCACAGATTATTTATATAAAGAAGAAACGGATGGGATAATCGAAGCATTTTATGATGTTTATAATGCTTTGGGTTATGGGTTCTTGGAGAGAGTGTATCAGAATGCATTTTTTCAAGAATTGCAACGGAGAGGTTTTCTGTGTGAAGTTCAGCAGAAGATTGAAGTTTTCTTTAAAGGCTGTTTGGTAGGTGATTATTATGCTGATATAGTAGTGAATAAACACATTATTCTTGAACTGAAAGCGTGTGCAAGTCTTTGTCGTGAACATGAACTACAACTGATTAATTATCTTAAATCCACGGATATAGAAGTAGGACTTCTTCTTAACTTTGGCGAGCATCCTCAAATACGCAGAAAACTATTCACTAATGATAGAAAAATAAATCTGCGGTCATCTGTTTAATCTGTGTTATCTGTGTGCCATTATCTTAAACAATAAAAACAACAATATGAAACATCCCCGAATAGAAATCATGGACACTACGCTCCGCGACGGTGAACAGACCAGCGGAGTCTCCTTTGTGCCCCATGAGAAGCTGATGATTGCCCGTTTGTTGCTGGAGGAATTGAAGGTAGACCGGGTGGAGGTGGCTTCTGCGCGGGTATCCGAAGGAGAGTTTGATGCCGTAAAAATGATTTGCGATTGGGCGGCACGCCGTAATCTGTTGCCGAGAGTAGAGGTGCTTGGCTTTGTAGATGGCCACACGTCGGTGGACTGGATACATGCGACCGGTTGCCGTGTCATTAATCTGCTGTGCAAAGGCTCGCTGAAGCATTGCACCTACCAGTTGAAGAAGACTCCCGAAGAGCATGTCGAGGATATTCTGGCTGTAGTGGATTATGCCAATGAGCAGGATATGGTAGTGAATGTCTATCTGGAAGACTGGAGCAATGGCATGAAAGATTCTCCGGAATATGTTTTCCTGCTGATGGATGCATTAAGCCGGACGAATATACGGCGCTATATGCTGCCTGATACATTGGGAGTGCTGAATCCGTTGCAAGTTATCGAGTTTATGCGGAAGATGGTGAAACGCTATCCGCATGCCCACTTTGACTTCCATGCCCACAATGATTATGACCTTGCTGTGAGCAATGTGTTGGCTGCTGTATTGAGTGGCTGTAAAGGCCTGCATACCACAATCAACGGTTTGGGCGAACGTGCCGGCAATGCTCCGCTTGCCAGTGTGCAGGCTATCCTGAAAGACCACTTCAATGCCATTACCAACATTGACGAAAGCCGTCTGAATGACGTAAGCCGTGTGGTGGAATCTTACTCGGGCATCGTAATTCCTGCCAACAAACCGATTGTTGGCGAGAATGTATTTACCCAAGTGGCAGGCGTTCATGCCGACGGTGACAATAAAAGTAATCTCTACTGCAACGACCTTCTGCCCGAACGTTTTGGTCGCAAGCGTGAGTATGCGTTGGGTAAAAATAGTGGTAAGGCAAATATCCGGAAGAATCTGGAGGACTTGGGCCTGCAACTGGATGAAGATGCCATGAGGAAAGTAACCGAACGCATTATCGAGTTGGGTGACAAGAAAGAGCTGGTGACGCAAGAAGACCTGCCCTATATCGTTTCGGACGTACTGAAGCACGGAATGGCAGAAGAACGCGTCAGCCTTAAGAGCTATATTGTGAATCTGGCGTATGGATTGAAGCCGATGGCTACGTTGAAGATAGAAATCAACGGAAAGGAATATGAGGAAAGCTCCAGTGGAGACGGCCAGTATGATGCTTTTGTGCGCGCTTTGCGCAAGATATATAAAGTGACACTGGGTCGTAAGTTCCCGATGCTGACGAACTATGCCGTGACCATTCCTCCCGGTGGGCGTACCGATGCCTTTGTGCAGACGGTTATTACCTGGAGTTTTGAAGATACGATATTCCGTACACGCGGATTGGACGCAGACCAGACGGAAGCGGCCATCAAGGCGACGGTGAAGATGCTGAATATCATAGAAGACGAATACGAATCATAAAAAAAGGATCTCATGGAGAAAAAGAAATCGTTTTTTGAGAGGCGTCCTTATGTATGCTATGCGTTGTATGCAGGCTTGCTTTTGGCTTTCAACCTCTTTCTGCGTTGGTGGAGCGGCGAGTTGGATGCGGACGAGTATCTTATGTCAGCCATCAATACCCTTATATTGACAGCTGGTTTTGTGTGGGGTGACCGGTATCGCCGCAAGAATCTTGCAAACAAAAAGAAGATAGATGAACTTTTAAATAATAAAGAAAACAATGGATTTTAAAATTGCAGTGTTGGCCGGTGACGGTATCGGCCCCGAAATCTCTACCGTAGGCGTGGATGTGATGACTGCCGTGTGTGAGAAGTTCGGACATAAAGTGAACTATGAATATGCCATCTGCGGTGCAGACGCGATAGACAAGGTGGGTGACCCGTTTCCCGAAGCCACTTATGAGGCTTGTAAAAATGCGGATGCTGTATTGTTCTCTGCCGTAGGTGACCCGAAATTCGACAATGACCCTACTGCCAAAGTGCGTCCCGAGCAGGGCTTGCTGGCTATGCGCAAGAAACTGGGACTGTTTGCCAACATCCGTCCCGTGCAGACCTTCAAATGTCTGCTCCATAAGTCTCCCCTTCGTGCGGAACTGGTGGATGGTGCCGATTTCCTTTGCATCCGCGAATTGACCGGTGGCATGTACTTCGGTGAGAAATACCAGGACAATGACAAGGCGTATGATACGAACATGTATACCCGTCCTGAGATTGAGCGTATCCTGAAAGTCGGATTTGAATATGCCATGAAACGCAGTAAACATCTTACGGTGGTGGATAAAGCCAATGTGCTTGCCTCTTCCCGTCTTTGGAGACAGATTGCCCAGGAGATGGCACCGCAGTACCCCGAGGTGACAACCGACTATATGTTTGTGGACAACGCCGCCATGAAGATGATTCAAGAGCCGAAATTCTTTGACGTAATGGTTACGGAAAATACGTTTGGTGATATTTTGACGGACGAGGGTTCCTGCATCAGTGGCTCTATGGGATTGCTGCCTTCTGCTTCTACGGGAGAGAGCACGCCGGTATTCGAACCTATCCATGGTTCCTGGCCGCAGGCGAAAGGCTTGAATATAGCCAATCCGCTGGCGCAAATTTTGTCTGTAGCCATGCTTTTCGAATACTTCGACCTGAAAGAGGAGGGGGCGTTGATTCGTAAGGCAGTTGATGCTTCACTCGATGCGAATGTACGTACACCGGAGATTCAAGTAGAAGGTGGCGACAAATACGGTACCAAGGAAGTGGGCGCGTGGATTGTAGACTATCTTAAGAAGTCTTGATAACAGTGTCTCATTACCGTTCTGTTCATCAGTAACTTCTCACTGCAAAGTTCTGCAAACCTTTTGCAGTGTCACTGCAAAGCTATTTGCAGTAACGCTGCAGCTCGTTTGCAGTACTACTGCAAAAAGCATGCACCATCTTTGCAGTGGGAAGTCGCTGATTGTCAGATATGGTTCTTCCTCCTCATCCTGCCTTCTTCAATCGTTTCATATCCTTTCATCCTCTTTATTCGTGTTAAGCTTTGATAGATGGCAGTATAATCTTTCCTTTCCCGCACGGTTTATTTCTTGGAATTTCCATATCTTTGTCAGCATATCCATGTTACATAAGTGTGTACGGGAAGAATGTATTAGACAGTGAGATTATGGCGAAAATTGCAAAGAACCTGACGGAGTTGATTGGGCATACTCCTTTGATGGAATTGGCTGAATACAGTCGTAAATACGGATTGAAAAGAAATATTGTGGCTAAGCTGGAATCTTTTAATCCGGCGGGAAGCGTGAAGGACCGTGTGGCATTTGCCATGATTGAGGATGCCGAGGCACGTGGGGCTTTGAAACCCGGAGCCACGATTATTGAACCTACCAGTGGCAATACCGGCGTGGGACTGGCGATGGTAGCAACCATCAAGGGATATCATTTGATATTGACCATGCCGGAGACCATGAGTGTGGAACGCCGTAATCTGTTGAAAGCCTTGGGTGCGGAGATTGTACTGACCGACGGACTGGCAGGTATGGCCGGCTCCATTGCCAAAGCGAAAGAATTGCGGGATGCGATACCTGGTGCGGTTATTCTGCAGCAGTTTGAGAATCCCTCCAATGCCAAGGCTCATGAACATACTACGGGGGAAGAAATCTGGACGGACACGGATGGTAAAGTGACTGTTTTTGTTGCCGGTGTGGGCACGGGCGGTACGGTCTGTGGAGTGGCGCGTGCCTTGAAGAAACATAATCCGGATGTCTATGTTGTGGCTGTAGAACCGGCCTCCTCTCCGGTTCTGGAAGGAGGGGAAGATGCACCGCACCGCATCCAGGGGATTGGGGCCAATTTTATTCCTTCCATTTATGATGCTTCTGTAGTAGACGAGATTATTCCGGTGCCCGATGACGAGGCCATTCGTGGAGGACGAGAGCTGGCTTCTACGGAAGGCTTGCTGGCTGGCATCTCATCCGGTGCGGCGGTATATGCGGCACGGTTGCTGGCCGAACGCCCTGAATTTGCGGATAAAATGATTGTTGCCCTACTGCCCGATACGGGGGAACGCTATTTGTCAACAGAACTGTTCGCTTTCGATACCTATCCTTTGGAATAAATACTGAACTATTATATGAAGAAACTTATTTTTTCTTTCTTCTTGTGTGGAGCCACGATGTTCCCTGCCTTTTCACAAACCTATCAGGAACTGAGCGAACGTGCGGTTGCAGCCACGGAGCAAGACAGCTTGTCATTGGCCGAAAAATACATTGAACAAGCTTTGAAAATGGAGCCCGCCAATCCTCATAACGCTTTGCTGTTCTCCAACTTGGGTACGATACAACGTCGGCAGCACCGGTATGAGCAGGCCCTTGACTCGTATACTCTGGCATTGAACATTGCTCCGCGTGCCATACCTGCCCTGATGAATCGTGCCGCTCTTTACCTTGAGTTGGGGAAGGATGATTTGGTGCCACAAGTCCTTACCCGGACCGGGCGTTTGTTTATGGCGGAACCATTGTTTCCAATGGCGATGTAGGTTATCAAGGTCGACGGGAAAGGGACAGGCTGAATGCCACAGGCACCAATCACGGCAGCATTGAGCGTATCAATGGGCAGTGGTACGTGTTTTATCACCGCAATACACATAAATCTGCATATTCCAGACAGGCTTGTGCAGAATCCATCGAGATACGGTCTGATGGAAGCATTCCTCAGGTAGAAATGACCTCACAGGGCATTGGACGCTCTCTGGAAGCAGATCGAACCTATCCTGCGTCCATTTGCTGCAATCTGTACAGCGGATTGATGCCCCATATCGGCAACGGTGTCATAAAGAAAAGCATTCCTTTTATCGCCGACGAGGATGGTCGGCAAATCGTTGTGGCAACCAATAAAACCCGGATTGTGTATAAATACTTTGATTTGGCAGACGGTGAGTACATTCTCACCATGCGCTGCAAATCAGGCGGCAGTGGAAAATTAAGCGTACAAACAGGTCTTGATGAAGCGATTGCTTTGACAAAGCCATCCAAAACCTGGGACACCATGGAGATCCCCTGCTCTTTCCGAACCGGTATTCAGCCCTTGATTTTGCATTATCATGGCTCAAAGGAATTTAGAATTCAATCACTTTGCCTTCGCAGGAGGAAACGATATGAAAACGGAAATAAATAAAAAATACGGCATCGTCGCCTTGCTGTTTACCGTATGCTGCGCGATTTCTCTAATCTCAGCGGTTGCTTATTTGATCACGAGTGCGGACGGCGCGCTTTATAATGTCCTTGCGCTGGTATGGCTTGTGACGATTGCTTCCGGCTGTGTACTTGCAGTATTCTCCCATGGCCCCCGCTGGGTATCTTTTGTATACCTTTCCTGCGTGATCCTTTATGGACTGCTGCACATCGTGTCCTCCTATTTGTTGATGATCGCCATGGGTGCGATGAGCGCTGGCGGTATGGCCTATATCCTGCTGCGGGGGCTTTCTGTGTGTATGATCTTTGCATCAGGCTGCCTTATGAGCATTACGGTGTTTCCGAAGAGGCCTTCCTGGGCTGTCTGGACGAAATGGTGGAGCAAGCCTTCGACGACCAGTGCACC
>OLNF01003909.1_pt1 | contig 10507 bp, 9 predicted proteins | sample 1673061 | NCBI WGS metagenome assembly OLNF01 (sample SAMEA3136751, study PRJEB25190) | human gut metagenome | reverse complement strand
TCATTTCAACTGCTTATACCATTACGGAATTGAGTTATGTAGAAGTGACCGAACTTTGTAACTTCGGTGCAAAGGTGGTTTATCCGCCGACTATCTATCCTGTATGTCACAAGAATATTCCGAATATGATCACGCAGTTTACTGGTGCATTTGCTTCCAAGGGCATCAATGTATCTGACATGGTAAGCAAGTCAAAGGGTGATTATGCTTACTCGGTATTTGATATTTCTGAGAAGGCAGATGAAGATACTGTAAAGTCTATTTCCAGTATCGATGGCGTATTGAAAGTACGTGTAATTCAGTAAACAGGAGTTGGAGGATAATAGAATGAGTGATAAGTTAAAGGTAGGTATTCTTGGTGCAACCGGTATGGTTGGACAGAGATTTATTTCACTTCTTGAGAACCATCCATGGTTTGAGGTTGTGACAGTGGCAGCCAGCCCACGTAGTGCAGGCAAGACTTACGAAGAGGCAGTTGGTGACCGTTGGAAGATGGATACACCGATGCCGGAAGCGGTTAAGAAGCTGGTCGTACACAATGTAAACGAAGTAGAAGAGGTTGCTTCTACCGTTGATTTTGTATTCAGTGCTGTTGATATGTCTAAGGACGAGATCAAAGCTATCGAGGATGCATACGCAAAGACAGAGACACCGGTTGTCTCTAACAACAGCGCGCACCGCTGGACACCGGACGTACCGATGGTAGTTCCGGAGATTAACCCGGAGCATATGAAGGTTATCGAGTTCCAGAAGAAGCGTCTTGGTACGACAAGAGGATTTGTAGCTGTAAAGCCGAACTGCTCGATCCAGTCTTATGCACCAGTGCTTACTGCATGGAAGGAATTCGAGCCATACGAGGTTGTTGCAACAACCTATCAGGCAATCTCAGGAGCAGGAAAGACATTCAAGGACTGGCCGGAAATGGTTGGAAATATCATCCCGTTTATCGGCGGCGAGGAAGAAAAATCCGAGAAGGAGCCACTTCGTATCTGGGGACATATTGATGAGGAGAAGGGTGAAATCGTTCCTGCGACAAGCCCGATCATTACATGCCAGTGTATCCGTGTACCGGTACTGAACGGACATACAGCAGCTGTATTTGTAAAGTTCAAGAAAAATCCGACAAAGGAACAGCTGATCGAGAAGCTGGAGTCTTACAAGGGCGTTCCACAGGAGCTTGGACTTCCAAGTGCTCCAAAGCAGTTTATCCGTTATATGGAAGAGGATAACCGTCCACAGGTTACTCTGGATGTGGATTATGAGAATGGCATGGGCATCTCCGTTGGACGTATCCGTGAGGATTCTGTCTATGACTGGAAGTTCGTTGGACTTTCTCATAATACCGTTCGTGGTGCTGCCGGTGGTGCTGTATTATGTGCAGAGCTTCTCAAAGCACAGGGTTACATTACAAAGAAGTAATTTGCGCGATTGCGTAGCAGGTAAATAAAATTAAGAAAAGGAACAAACAGACATATTTCATGACGAAACGGAATGGAAATGCTTGTTTGTTCTTTTGTTTTGTGGTAATATTGTAATAATTAGGTTCTTGTTGTATGCGTTGCATACAGAGGTAGAACATATAGAGAATTTTTATGTACATATATAGGAGGCACCAACCATGAAGAAATTGATTTTAGTAACTTCACCACCAGCCTGTGGCAAGACATTTATTTCCCGTAAGCTTGCAAAAGCACTTCCAAACTGCGTATATCTGGACAAGGATACCCTGATTGTATTGTCCAAGCAGATTTTCAAGGTGGCTGGCGAAGAGTACAATCGTTCATCTGATTTCTTCCAGAGAGAGATTCGTGATTATGAGTATTATGCAGTCCTTGATTTTGCATTTGAAGCATTGGAGTACAACGACACAGTTTTGATCAATGCCCCGTTCACAGAAGAGATCCGTGATAACGAATATCTTGACAATCTGCGTGCAAAATTAAAGGAAAAGGATGCAGAATTATTTGTAGTATGGGTACATACAGATGTTGAAGTATGCCACGAGCGTATGATCAAGCGTGCATCTGACCGTGATGCATGGAAGCTTGCACATTGGGATGAGTATATTGCAACACAGAATTTCAAGCAGCCGGACAATATTCCGGAGTTGTTTGTATTCAACAATTCTTCCGAGGAAGAGTATAAGAAGTCCATCGATGCGGCGGTAAAGGCAATTCGTGGATAAGCTGTCAGAATAGACAGAGCTGATAATTAGAGGAGAAGATACATGGCAATCATTAAACCATTTAAAGCGTATAGACCGAGAAGAGAAATTGTCAGTGAAGTGGCAGCGTTGCCATATGATGTATATAACCGGGAAGAAGCCAAAAAAGAAGTAGAAGGAAAACCGCTTTCCTTCCTCCGTATTGACCGGGCAGAGACCGCGTTTGATGACAGCGTGGATACCTATGCACCATGTGTGTATGAAAAGGCAAAGGAACTGTTGGACGATATGATCGGGCGCGGTGACTATGTGGAAGATAAAGTCCCGATGTATGAGCTTGTGATGGATGGAAGATCCCAGACCGGAATTGTGGCATGTGCATCCATAGAGGATTATGAGTCCGGTGTTATCATGAAGCATGAGAATACACGGGAAGATAAAGAGATTGACCGTATTACACATGTGGATACATGTGATGCACAGACAGGTCCGATCTTTCTTGCGTACCGGGCACAGGCTGCGATTGATGCAATTGTAACGAAGATCAAGGCGCGTCCTGCAGAGAACGATTTTGTCTCTGAGGATGGAATCACACACCGGGTATGGCTGGGGACAGATGCAGCGGATATTGCGGCAATCGAGCAAGCATTCTCCGGGATGTCACAGATCTATATTGCGGATGGCCATCACAGGGCAGCATCGGCGGTAAAGGTTGGAATCAAGCGCAGAAATGCGAATCCAAACCACACGGGCGAAGAAGAATATAATTATTTTTTATCCGTTCTGTTTCCGCATGATCAGCTGAAAATCCTGCCATACAATCGTGTTGTACATGATTTGAATGGGTATACTGCGGATGCATTTATAGATGCGGTCAAGGCAGATTTCGAAGTAGAAGCGGTTACGGAAGCATATCAGCCGGAAGAAAAGGCAGCCTTTGGCATGTATCTGGATGGTATCTGGTATAAGTTGCGTGCAAAATCACATATACTATCTGAAGATCCAGTGGATGGACTTGATGTTTCGATTTTACAGGATCATCTCCTTGCACCGATTCTTGGAATTGAAAATCCAAGAACCGATAAAAGAATCGATTTTATCGGAGGAATCCGCGGTCTTGCGGAGTTGGAACGACGTGCAAACAGTGATATGAAGCTTGCATTTTCGATGTATCCGACATCAATTGAGGAGCTTTTTGCGGTTGCTGATGCAAAACGGTTGATGCCACCGAAGTCAACCTGGTTTGAACCAAAGCTAAGAAGTGGAATCTTCATTCATAAATTGTAGAGAGGAGACACATTTGACATGTCCAAAAGAAAAGCAGTTTTTGCTATAAACTGGATGGAAGTCGATGCTTTGGTCCAGGGCATTCACAACAACCCGCATCATATCCTTGGTATGCATGAGTGTATTGACGATCTGTATATCAATGCATATCTGCCGGGTGCAAAGGTTGTAAATGCCATTGAAGTGTCCACGAGAAAGAAGTACACCCTCGTATCGGAGCGTGTGCCGGGATTTTTCTCAGTGGTAATTAAAGATAAGAAACCGTTTGAATATAAATTAAACGTCCGGTTTGACAATGGGGATGAAGTGACATACTTTGATCCGTATGTGTTTGAACCGGTGATTGATCCAATCGATATCAGTCTGTTCAACGAGGGAAAACATTACAGCATCTATGAGAAGATGGGTGCGCATCCAATGACCGTTGATGGCGTGGAAGGTGTGCTCTTTGCTGTATGGGCACCGAACGCAGACCGCGTGTCTGTCGTTGGTAATTTCAACAACTGGGATGGCAGACGACATCCGATGCGGAAGCTGGATTATTCCGGTATCTACGAGTTGTTTATTCCGGGCAAGCTGGTTGGAGAGATCTACAAGTATGAGATTAAAGCAAAGTCCGGACAGGTATTCATGAAGAGTGATCCGTATGCATTCAGCAGTGAGGTGCGTCCGGCAAATGCATCCCGCATCGTGGATATTTCCTATAAATGGAAGGATGCCGCGTGGATGGAGAAGCGGGAAAATAAGAATACCGACGAACAGCCAATGGCAATCTATGAGATGCATCTTGGTTCCTGGAAGCGTCCAACGGATGGCAGAGAGTTCTACAATTATCGCGATATCGCAAGCCTGCTTGCGGATTATCTGTTGATGATGAATTATAATTATGTCGAGTTGATGCCAATCATGGAGCATCCGTATGATCCGTCCTGGGGCTATCAGGTAACCGGATATTATGCACCGACCTCCCGTTATGGTTCACCGGCAGATTTTATGTATTTTGTTGATTATCTGCATAGCAAGGGAATCGGCGTGATCTTAGACTGGGTTCCGGCACATTTTCCGAAGGATGAGCATGGACTTGGCAGATTTGATGGCACAGCACTTTATGAGCATGAGGACCCTAAGCGTGGGGAACATCCACACTGGGGGACATATATATACAATTACGGACGCAATGAAGTCCGGAATTTCTTAGTTGCGAATGCTCTTTACTGGGCGGAGAAATATCATATTGATGGTATCCGGATTGACGCGGTCGCATCCATGTTGTATCTGGATTATGGACGTGGCGATGGTGAGTGGCTGCCGAACATCTATGGTGGCAATGAGAATCTCGAAGCGATTGATTTCATTAAGGAATTAAACAGCAAGATGCATGAACTGCACAAGGGAGTTATCATGATTGCGGAGGAGTCAACCGCATGGCCGATGATGACGCATCCGGTTGAGGCTGGCGGACTTGGATTTGATTACAAGTGGAATATGGGATGGATGAATGATTTCCTGAACTATATGAAGCTTGATCCGTTGTACCGCAAATATCATCACAACGATCTGACGTTCAGTATGGTATATGCATACAGCGAGAAATTTATTCTCGTACTTTCCCATGACGAGGTTGTTCATGAGAAAGGATCTATGATTGCGAAGATGCCGGGCGGATACGAAGACAAATTCTCGAATCTGCGTGTGGCATATGGGTATATGATGACGCATCCGGGCAAGAAGCTTTTGTTCATGGGACAGGAGATTGCGCAGTTTACGGAATTCAACGAGAATGCGGAAGTAGACTGGTCACTGTTCGAGTTTGATGCACATGTATTTATGCAGGGGTACGTTAAAGAGTTGAATGAACTTTACAAGACGGAACCTGCATTGTATGAGCTTGATTCTTCACCGGAAGGATTCACATGGATCAACTGTAATAGTGCAAATACAAGCCTTCTTTCTTATGTTAGAAAAGGTAAGAAGGAGAGCGATACGCTTTTGATCATCTGTAACTTCACACCGATGGAACACAAAGCATACAAGCTTGCTACTCCATCCGGCGGAAGATGGCAGGAGATTTTCTCCAGCGATAACAACCGTTATGGTGGCGAGGGCAGAAATAACAAGACAGTGAAACAGGCGAAGAAAGCAGAGTGTGACGGACAGGAACATTATATCTCCGTTACAGTACCACCACTTTCTATCAGCGTATTCAAGAAGAAAATTGGCAAATAATTAAGATGAAACGGGCTGTCCTTCGTGAGAAGGGCAGCCTGTGAAGTTTTATGGATAAATGAATATTTACTTATATGAACATAAAAAGGAGGGACTTGATTGGAAGACATCAAAGACATTGAATCGTCCAAGATCGAAGAGTATCTGAGCAAGCTTGGAGACTGGGCGTTAAATAAAGGGTTTCAGTTAGTACTTGCAATTATATGTATGTATATCGGCATGAAGCTGTCGAAGCTGATCGTGAAGATGATACGCAAATCCTTCAAGAAATCAAACATGGAGGAAAGTGTTGCATCTTTTCTGTTATCGCTGATTAAATTCACTTTTTATGCTATCGTATTTATCACGGCTGCATCTATTGTCGGATTTCAGGTGACATCGTTAGTTACGATTCTTGGTACTGCCAGTTTAGCAATCGGTCTTGCGCTACAGGGTAGTCTGGCAAACTTCGCAGGCGGTGTGCTGATCCTGATACTCAAGCCGTTCCGTGTCGGGGATTATATCATTGAGAACGACAAGCAGTGTGAAGGTACGGTCGTGTCGATCGACATTTTCTACACGAAGCTGCAGACATACGATAACCGGATCATTGTGATTCCGAACGGAAACATTACATCCCATTCGCTTGTCAATGTGACAGCAGCAGGAATAAGAAAACTGGATATCTCAATCGGCGTTGCGTATGATTCTGATCTGAAAAAGGTGAAGGATACGCTGTATCAGGTTGTGACGGAGAACCAGTATTATGATAAGACGAAGGAAGTCGATGTGTTCGTGGATTCCTTCGGGGACAGCAGCATCAAGATGGGTGTCCGCTGTATGGTTGCGACAGAGAACTACTGGAAGGCAAAATGGGAGATACAGGAAGCAATTAAATATGCATTTGATGCGCAGGGAATCGAGATTCCGTTTGACCAGATGGAAGTGACTTTGAAGAATAAGGATGTATAGCATATGGAAAAAATAATAGAAATGTGCTATTATATAAAGTTGACAAAAATAGAAATAATTTTTAGGAGGCAATAGAGATGACAAAGATTGATATTCTTTCAGGATTTTTAGGTGCAGGCAAGACAACATTGATTAAGAAACTGATTGCCGAGGCATATCAGGGTGAGAAGCTTGTATTGATCGAGAATGAATTTGGTGAGATCGGTATTGATGGCGGTTTCATGAAGGATGCAGGTGTGGAAGTCACAGAGATGAATTCCGGTTGTATCTGCTGTTCCCTTGTTGGAGATTTTGGTACAGCATTGAAGAAGGTAATCGTGGATTATGCACCAGATCGTGTAATCATCGAGCCATCCGGTGTTGGTAAGCTGTCAGATGTTATGAAGGCAGTTGAAGATGCAAAGCAGGATGCGGATGTTGTAATCAACAGTGCAACAACCGTTGTTGATGTGGCAAAGTGCAAGATGTATATGAAGAACTTCGGTGAGTTCTTCAACAACCAGGTAGAAAGTGCTGGAACGATTGTACTTTCCCGTACACAGAATGTACCGGAGAAGAAGGTAAACGATACAGTTGCTATGCTGCGTGAGCATAACAAGGATGCAGCCATTATCACAACACCTTGGGATGACATCGACGGTAAGGTAATCTTGGATGCGATGGAACATGCAAATACGCTCGATAAGCTGATCAAAGAGGCAGTTGAGATTGCAAGAAAGCATGAGGAAGAGCATCATCACCATGACCACGATCACGATCATGAGGAGCATGAACATCATCATGATCACGAGCATGAGGAGCATGAACATCATCATGATCACGAGCATGAGGAACACGAGCATCATCATGATCACGACCATCACGAGCATGGACCTGGATGTACATGTGGCTGCCACGACCATGACCACCATCATGATCATCATGCAGATGAGGTATTTACAAGCTGGGGCAAGGAGACTGCTAAGAAGTTTGCAGATGCCGATATGGAACAGATCCTGAAGACACTGGCTGACAACGCAGACGAATATGGTATCATCCTGCGTGCCAAGGGTATTGTTCCAAATACGGACGGCGAGTGGATTCACTTCGACCTGACACCGGGCGAATATGAGATCCGTAAGGGCGCAGCTGATTACACAGGTAAGCTTTGTGTCATCGGAAGCAATCTGAAGGAAGATAAGCTGGCAGAGTTGTTCGGGGTTGCATAATCCCGGCACTTTGCGTAAAGGATAGAGAAGAAAGGAAATAGAGTATGGGACCAACAAAGGAAGTAGAAGAGATTCCGGTATATATGTTTATGGGCTTTCTGGAAAGCGGAAAGACAACCTTTGCGAACGAAACTCTGATTGACCGTGGATTTACAGAAGGCGAACCGACCCTTCTGCTTGTCTGCGAAGAGGGAATCGAGGAGTACGATGAGGAGTATCTGAAGAGTCAGAATATCTTCGTGGAATATCTGGAGGAATCCAACTTAAATACCGAATATCTGCTTGACCTGCAGGATAAGTATAAGCCGACCCGTGTGATGATCGAGTATAACGGTACATGGAAGATGGATAAGCTGATTTCCATCCGCGTGCCAAAGGGCTGGACAATCGTACAGGTAATCACATTTGTCGATGCATCCACCTTTGATGTATATGTAGCAAATATGAAAGCGATGATGATGGAACAGTTATCGAGCGCAGTTATGATCATCTTAAACCGATGCGATGAGAATACAAAGCGTGCGGAGTACCGCCGGAGCATTCGTGCGGTAAATCGTCGTGCGCAGGTGATCTTCGAGAACAAGGATGGCGCAGCCGATGTCGGTGATGAGGAGTTAGATCTGCCATATGAGATCGACAAGCCAAGTATCACACTCGAGGATGAAGATTATGGTATCTTCTATATTGATGCCTGCGACAATCCGGACAAATACGTCGGAAAGCAGATCACATTTAAGGCGATGGTACACAAGCCGAAAAGCTACAAGGCAAACGAATTCGTACCAGGTAGATTTGCGATGACCTGCTGTGCCGAAGATGTCGCATTTATCGGATTTAAGTGCTATTCCGATCTGGCAAAGCATCTGAAGGACAGACAGTGGGTAACAGTTACGGGAACCATTGACAAAGAATTTTATCCGGAGTTTGAGGGCGAAGGACCTGTGATCCGTGCCACGAAGATCGAACCGGCCAAACCAGCCGAAGAAGAACTTGTATATTTCAACTAATTAAGGAGAATTAGAAAGGAGGAACCGCGATGGTTCTATCATGTGAAGATGTATCCCTTGGATACGAAGGAAAACCAGTGGTTGAACATCTGAATTTCCGTCTCGATCAAGGAGATTATCTCTGCATCCTTGGAGAAAACGGTTCCGGAAAAAGTACTCTGATGAAAGCGATTCTGGGACTGAAAAGTCCTATGCAGGGAATGCTTGTCAGAGGCGAAGATTTGAAAGCAAATGAAATTGGATATCTGCCACAGCAGACTGTGACACAACGCGATTTTCCTGCATCCGTGCAGGAAATCGTTTTGTCAGGGTTCTTGTCGAAACGTGGCATGCGTCCATTCTATAACAAAGAGGAGCGGAAAATCGCACAGAAGAACATGAAACGGCTGGAGATTGAACCATTCATGAAGAAATGCTACCGCGATCTGTCCGGTGGACAGCAGCAGCGCGTGTTGCTTGCGCGGGCACTCTGTGCAACCTCGAAGCTCTTGTTGCTTGATGAGCCGGTAGCGGGATTGGATCCACGTGTGACAGCCGAGATGTATGAGCTGATCCAGAAGCTGAACCGGGAAGGTATCACGATCATTATGGTATCGCACGATACACAGGCAGCCGCACAATATGCGAACAAGGTGCTGCATGTGAGTGATAAACCAGAGTTTTTCGATTCCAAGGAAGCGTATTTGAAGAGCGCAATCGGCAGACAGTATGCGGATTACGCAACGACAAGAGAAGAAGGAGTATAGATATGTGGAATACATTAGTTGAATACCTGCAATATCCATTTGTCCGTCGGATCTTAGTTGCTGGTGTGCTGGTTGCCTTTTGTGCATCCATGCTTGGCGTGACACTTGTGTTAAAACGCTTTTCTTATATTGGAGACGGACTGTCCCATGTGGCATTTGCTGCGATGGCAATCGCGATGGTGCTGCGGATGACGAACAATACACTTATAATATTGCCGATCACGGTTGTGGCAGCAATCCTGATGCTGAAGACTGGACAGAATGCGAAGATCAACGGAGATGCCGTGATTGCGATGCTTTCCGTTGGATCGCTGGCATTTGGATATCTGATCATGAATGTATCCGGAACATCGCAGAATGTATCCGGGGATGTGTGCTCGACACTGTTTGGCGCGGCATCCATACTCACATTATCGAATACAGATGTGTGGATCTGCCTGATTATGTCGCTGTTGGTACTTGTGTTCTACATCTTGTACTATCACAAGATCTTCTCGGTGACATTTGATGAGAATTTTGCACGCGCAACCGGTATTCATACGGGCGCCTACAATGTGCTGATGGCGGTAGTCACAGCCGTTGTGATCGTAGTTGCGATGAATATCGTCGGATCACTTCTGGTATCGGCGCTGATCATATTCCCGGCACTTTCCGCAATGCGTGTATTTAAGAATTATAAGAGTGTGTTTATCTGTTCTGCTGTGTATGGTGTGGTATCCTCTGGCGTGGGAATCCTCATTTCCATCGCGGCATCGACACCGGTCAGTGCGACGATCGTAGCGATTGACATCGTATTATTTGTGATATTCAGCATCATCGGAATCGCACTGCACAGAGAGTAGAGGTGGCGATGATGAAGCACAGACATTTAAAATCAATCGGGATTGCTCTTGTTCTTTGTCTGTCCCTGCTTTCCGG
>OLNF01003903.1_pt1 | contig 10522 bp, 9 predicted proteins | sample 1673061 | NCBI WGS metagenome assembly OLNF01 (sample SAMEA3136751, study PRJEB25190) | human gut metagenome | reverse complement strand
TCGGTGATGTATGTCGAGAGCAAGACGTGGAAGGCACCTTCCAGCGCCTTTGTCTACAAGGAGATTTCGTGGTTTGTCCCTCTTTTCCTCATCGCCATTTCCGTTGCACCCATTTACCGGTTGGTGTGTAATTCACTCCTAACTGTAGCGTGATTAATGACAAGGTAACGGATCGAGTGCGGATTCTGTTCCTGAATAACGTGACATCCTCTCTCTACGTGACCTCTCTCCTACTCTTCTACACATTGTTCTTCTTTGTAATAACATGCGTGTCAGTATTCTGAGGTGTATGCATTCTAGTCTGTTCATCGTGATAATGAGTCTGGGAGCGGCCTTCCACCCATCCTTTCTCTTCTTCCTTCTGCTCGCATGGGAGAGTATCCATGCTTCCGCCTTCTACGTCGCGTTTGCCACCTTCTTCTCTTCTCCGTTCCTCTTCTCCTTTCCTATTACCCACAGTGTGATTGCCTCCAGTGCCAACGTTCTTCTCAACATCATTGCGGCGTATCCCTTCTTGTATGGAGTGGAGTCGAACTCGCCTATGATCCTGACGCTTCTTCCTGGAGGAGCCATCTCGCTCTTTACAACCCAGTCGGTCAAGACGGGAGGAGAGGCGCTCTCTCTCATTCGTCAGGGATTTGTTTGGTCTGTTGTGTCCGTGGTTATCTGCGTTGCGATTGCCTATCTCATCATGTGGTTCAGAGAGGATTTGTTGAATATGATGGACAGAGTTGGTTTGTCTGATGGCATTCATTGTAGTACAACCAGAAGAAGAAGAACGGAGCCAAGGTGGGAACGAGTTCCGAAAGCAAGCTGGATGTGCTGGATGCCGCCCGTCCGGGGGGAACGCAACTCGAACGGAAACATGCAAAAGACATCCGGACCTCAATCTCCGGATAGTTCTGTTTCATCTGCTCCAGTATATTTTGCAGCTTATCCTGAATTTTCCACCCGGTCAGAATACCCAGGCGTACCGTTCCCCGCACTTTCTTTCTATACTGCTGCGCCTGCTCATATACCGCCTTATATTCTCCCATTACTTTATGAAAAAAATCATAATATAATTTCCCTGCTTCTGTCAGTTGTACATCCTTATGATATTCCCGGATCAGCAGTAAAAAACCCAGTTCTTCTTCCAATGACAACACCTGTTTACTTACAGCCGGTTGTGAAATATACAAACGCTCCGCCGCTCTCGTAAAATTTCCTGTTTCCGCCACTGCCAGAAAACTCTCAATCTGTCTTTGATTCATTTTCCGTCTCCTCTACTTATTTTACAGACTCTCCATACCATTTCTTTATTGTAGCATCTGTCATTCCATTTTGTTATAGTAATCCATGAAAAAATCATATTTTACATTGAAAAAGTTCTTAGTGTACAATCCAATTATCACCGAAGGGATTTTTTTGAAAGGAGCGTGTTTTTCTATGGTAAAAATAGAACATCCATTAAGTAAAAATATGGAACTGGTTTCCACGCACGATCTGAACGGGCAACCGGGTTTTCAGATGGCACTTCAGGTAGTGGACGGGCACTATTATCTCTACGTCACAACCTACTATCATCAGGGCTGGCAAATCCTTGATGTCACAGATCCCACTCATATGATCTGTAAACATCTGGATGATCCACGTGGAAAATCCGGTACGGTACATCCAAAAATTCAGATTGCAGGCGGCATCATGATCACGGCCTCCGGACAACGTGTCCGTTTTCTTCCAATGGAAGGAGTTGATTATGATGATTATGATTCCGGTATTGAAATCTGGGATGTCAAAACAGATCCCATGAATCCTACACTGCTTGGCTACTGGGACAATGGTGGCGGAGAAGGTATCGACGGCAATAATACACATCGAAACTACTATGACGGAGGACGCTATGTCTATACTACCTCTACATGTCCTGGATTTTTAAATAATATTCTTCGAATCATTGATATCATCGATCCTGCTCATCCAAAAGAAGTGGGCCGATGGTATCTGAAAGAGCAATGGTTGGATGGGATGGATCATGTAGAATGGGATGTAAACAAAATTCAACCAGGTTCTCTTTCTCCTTATCCCGGTTACAAACATTATCATTTACATATGCCACAGGTAAAAGACGGTTACGCATATCTTGCTTATTGTGGATATGGACTTGTTATTCTGGATGTACATGATGTCACCCGACCAAAATATGTCGGAAGTTTGAAAATTGACCCTCCGTTTTCAGATTTCATCTCCTGCCACACTGCATTACCAATGAGTGGTTATAATAAAGATTACCTTATTCTGACTCAGGAAATGGGCGGCGATGGCAGACATGCACAATTTGCCGGAATTGTCGATATTTCTGACAAAGAACATCCTACCCTGGTGTCTATGTTCCCGCCTTATTCAGTTCCGGAAGATGCACCATTTAAAAACTATGTCGAAAAAGGCGGACGGCCTGGTCTTCACAATTTTCATCAGCCACAGGGGCAGCCACACTATGAAGATCGACCGGACCGCCAATATCTGACCTGTTTCAATGGCGGTATCCGTATATATGATACGTCAGATATTTTCAATCTCCGCGAGATAGCTTACTACATTCCGGCAGATCCGAAACAAGATGCATGGCCAATTCCAAAGATGATGAATGACGGACAAATAATAGCTCGTTGTGAAGATGTACTTGTAGACGACCGGGGATATATCTATATGACGGATTCGAATGGAGGGTTATCTGTATTCCGTTGCTTAGTATAGGAATATGAGACATCAAGAAATTTCTCAGCTTTCTTGATACCAGATGACTCCACTCATCTCACATCTGATATATTTACATTTTATTATAATTTTCTACCTATTGACCATAAAACCTAAATCTGCCGCATGGATTCAAATATATGAATTCCATGCGGCAGATTTATTTGTATAAGAAAATATGTTATCACATAATCTTTTGCCTTTGTTCTCTTTATGCAAGACCTGGGAAAATTGTCAGGATCAAAGCAACGATCAAAGCTGTAATGGTTGTATTTAATACGGTTGTAATAAATACATATTTGTAAGAATCTTTGATCTCAACTTCTGCAATACCTGTTGCAATGATAAATCCAGGGTTTGTCGGTAATGTATCCAGTGTCTGGGAAGCAAATACAGATACACGGTGCAAAGCACTCATATTAATACCCATGCTTGCAAATGTCTCAGACATGTACGGTAAGGTTGCGGACAGACCGGCAGGACCAGATCCGGAAGCACCTGTCAGTAATGCGATTGCAAGTACTACCTTGAATAATGCAGGACCGCCCATATGTAACAATCCGTTTGTCAGTACCGGGAAAGCCGGAGATGCTGCTACGACACCACCGATAGCTCCAAGCAAACCAACCTGAAGAACCAGCATAGTTGTCTGCTCTCCAACCGGTTTGATCAGTTCTTTCAGACCTGAGAATTTTCCATAGTATGGGAAGAAGAAAATCAGGGAAAGAATGATATTGAGCATCATACTTACCAAAATGTTCCATCCAAGACCATTGAAGCAGATCAGTGTAACAGCGATTGGGATAATAGACATTACCCAATGTGGTGTCTTCTGTCCTTCCGGGCGTTTTGGTGCGTTTGGTGCAGCGTCATATACATGTCCTTTTGCAATCTCTTTTTTAGAGATAACATTCATCATAACGATGTTCATGATCAGAACAACGGCACCGCCGATAAATCCAGGAACAGCTGCTGCCATCGGAGATGTACCAAGCATCTGAACAGCGATAACGTTCTGATCGGAAGTTGTACCCGGCATGGAACATGCAGCGGTTGCAAGTGCTCCTAATACAACACCCGGTCCCATTGCTCTTGGCATTTTTGCTTTTTCAAATAAGTCCATAGCAATCGGGAATAAAATAAACATAAGTACAACCGGGTTCATTCCACTGTAAGCAAGTACAGTACCAATTACATAAATTGTAAGAATTGCAAGAACCGGTTTCATAACAACCTGCTGACCTGCGGCAGCCTGTTTTCTTGCTTTGATTGTGAATAAATCATATAATGCGTTTGCGATGGATAATGCCGCACCACTTGCATTGTACAATGCAGCGATGACACATCCCATCAATACTGGTCCAAGCATTGCAGTTACATAATTGCATACGCTTGGTAACATTGTGTCTGTAAATGTTGTCAGCAGATTCATTCCGTTGAACAACGCGATCAGCAATGCACACAACGGTGCAAGAATAATTGTGCTGATTCCTTTGTATGCGCCGTAGATCAGTACAGCGACACCAACGATAATGCCTATAATACCTAATGCAGCCATTTTTCTTTCTCCTCCTTCAATATTTGAAATTCTCTTTATGACTGCTTATATTATATTTTATAAACTTTTTATAATCCAATACTTAATTTTTTATAAAATCATATCAAAACTGATATATGACTTCCAAAATAAAAATTCACTTTACGGTCTGACCTTCCGGTTCACCGGCGTCTCACCTTCAAATACAAAAAATTGATAATCCGTGATTTTCTGACCTTTCTGCCATCGAAAATCACTCTGGATACCTTCCAGAAATTCAGAGTTATAAAACCACTGCACCACATCCGCATTTCCGATAAATTCTTCATAGTTTTCGCTTGTAATCCCAAACTCCTCATAACACTTGCAGATTGCCTGGACCGCATCATAATAATCCGCCACCGGACTTGGCATCTGTTCCGCACTTCCGGCATTTAATGTGTCTGTTTCATAATCTTTCAACAGCTGCTGCCACTCTGTTCCTGAATAAAAGGGATCAAATTTATTCCAGATAGACACTCCATCCAGCATATTCCCTGCAATTTCAAAAAATTCACTTCCATAAGCAGAAAAAGAAACAGATATTCTTCGGCCTTCCTCTATGCCATGCTGTCGCAGCTTTACCAGAATATTGGCACACTCTCGGCCGCGGATCAGAAATACATAGCCGTCTGCATTCTCATTCAGCCCCTGGATTGCATAATAGGAATCATCCATTTCATCCGCTCCGGGCTTCACATCCACGATTTTCAAAATATTCAGACCAAGATCCGACAGCGTATCCTCAAACATCTTTGTGGTATTTTTCTTGGATTCATCCTGTGACATGGTATACAGTACAATATTTTTGATATCAGGGTTCTGCTGTCCCCACATCCGCACTTCCTCCAGCTCACCATCCTCTGAATCACTCATATAAGAGATTCCATACGGTGCCATAAGTTGTCGGGATTCCTCATATGAATAAGCGGCCAGATGGACCGTCCCATTTTTTTCTGCATTTTGTGCAATATACACTGTCTCCGGTGCATCCACCGGGCCAAGCACTGCAAAAGCAGTCCTGCTGGCACCCTGGTACAGACTCAATGCTTTGCTGTTATCCGAACCGGTATTTTCTGACACGATCCGCACATTACAGCCATTTACTCCACCATTTTTATTAACCTGAGCTGCAGCATATTCTGCCGCCCAAAGTGCTGATTTTCCAATAGATTCATACTCGCCACTCTCCTGTGAAAGCACCACGACCGGAAGTTCTCCTGCTTTCAGACACTGCTCAATTTTTTCCTGAAATGCACTCGCCTGCAGATCCCGCTGCACTGCAGTCCTCGAAAGAAACAGCATCAGCCCCGCCACAACAAATGCCTGCCATATTTTACGTTTCATCTTCACAAGCCTCCAACATGAACCAGAAACAGGTTCCTTCATTTGGTGTACTTTCTGCCCCAAACGGTGCATGATGCAGCCGCAGAATCTCACTTGCGATATTCAGTCCCACACCCATGCCTGATTTCTGCCGGTCATTCGGTTTTGCCTGATAAAACCGGTTCCATATATACGGCAGCTTATCCTTTTCAATTCCGATGCCATAATCAATGACTTCCACACGGACACTGCCCTGATACCGCCGTATCAGAATACGTGCCTCCTGTCTTTCCCCGGAAAATTTTACCGCATTGGATGCAAAATTATAAATGACCCGATAAATCAGTTTGCGGTCCGCATATACCAACATAGACTCAGGACAATCCATCTTAAATTGAAACTCCGGCTTGTTTGCACACACACTGGACAATACTTCCTCTGCCACATCTTGAATCGCAAATACAGATGGATGCATTTCCATAGTTCCCGACTGCAGTTTTGCCAGATCCAGTGTGTCACTGATAAAATTCGTCAACCGGTCTGTCTCATCCAGGATCATCCGTACGTGTTCTTCCCGCTTTTCCGGAATTTCCCCGGAAAATGCCTCCAGCATCTCCGCATACATTCGGATTACGGTCAACGGAGTCTTCATATCGTGACTGACATTTGCTACAAAATCCCGGCGCAAAGCCTCTGTCTTGTTAAACTCCTGTTCCGCCAGCTCCAACGTATCTGCCAGCTGTCGGGCTTCCAGCGGGCCTTCCCGCATGAACTCTGTCTCATAATCTCCTGCTGCCATCTGTAATGCGCTTTTATTCAGATGACGAAACGGCCGTGCAAAATATTCTGCCAGGCAAACCGATAGAATCAATGCCAGGATCAGCACAGTCACCGTTACCAGCAGATAACGGCTGGTGAGCAGCTTCATCAGTGCATCCATGTTCGCCTGGGATCTGCTCACCACCAGTACCTGCCGGGAACCGTTGAGATTTGCCAGTACCACCGCCTGCACCGCCCAGCGGGACGCATGCACCTGATCCTCCACATAATACTGACAAATACCATCGGAATCATTCAACCGTTCAAACATCGTTTCATCTGCAATATCCGCCTGTTGCGGTGCTGTCTTCTCTCCCTGATTATTAACAGAAAAGACCACCTGCATCGAATTTTCCGACACGATCTGCACAAAATAATCATTCGACTTTGCCAGAAGTGCGATATTCGCCTCAAAATCCGCATCTCCATACATATCCCAGATAGACTGTGCTGCCATTTTCAGATCATTTTCCGTCTGTTCCTGATATTTATTTTTTACAGAAAAATGAAGCACCATCCAAAACAACAGCGCCATCGCCCCTGCAAGTCCCATAAATCCAAGCCAGAGGCCAAACATCATTTTATGCCTTTTCTTCTGCTTCAAATTTGTACCCCGCTCCTCTGTATGTCACAATATATGTCCGATAATCTCCCAGCACATGCCGCAGCATCTTAATCTGTGCATCCACCGTGCGGTCATCTCCCATAAAATCAAAGCCCCATACTTTTTCCAGCAGGGCATCCCTTGAAAACACAATGCCTCTATTCCGCACCAGAAAAAACAGCAGATCATACTCCTTAGGACGCAATTCCACATGCACTCCGTCTACAAAAACTTCCCTGGCGGAAATATTTACCGTCAGTCCCTGAAATTCATAAATTTCACCCTGTGGTTTCTCTTCCCTTGGTTCATGTCTCATCAGGATTACATTTACCCGGGCCATCAGTTCCTTAATAGAAAAAGGTTTTACCACATAATCATCAATGCCAGCTTCAAATCCCTGAAGTTTGTCATATTCTTCTCCTTTTGCAGACAGCATCAGCGCCGGAATATCCTTTATCTCCCGTATTCTCCGATATGCTTCATAACCATCCATCTCCGGCATCATAATGTCCATAATAATCAGGTCAAAATCCTGCTGCCGGCACAATTCCAGTGCCTCCCGCCCATTAGCTGCACCTGTCACATCATACCCCTGATATTCCGCAAATTCCCGGATCCCCATCCGGATTGATATTTCATCATCCACAACCAGTATTCTCTTTTTCATATCTCCTGTCCACCTAAATAAAAGCAGCCGACTGTTTTCCAGCCAACTGCCTCTGATTTTCACAGTAGCACACGGCTTGTTCACTGCCATATCTGCTATCTGTACTATATCGTTTATGCGCTGATTTTGCAACTGTTCAAGTTCTTTTCTGTCATATATCCGAGTAAAATCTGAAGCGCAGAATTCTCCTGTCCCTGCTTCCATACCGCTGCAATTTCTGTGGAATGTTCTAACGGACAGCACTGAAATCCAGGTTCATACACATTTCGTACCCATGAATTGCACACAGTTACACCCAGTCCATTTTCCACATTCATCAAAATGGATTCCATACTGTTCACACTGCATATATTCGGCACAAATCCATACTTGCTGCCGATGGCACGCACACAATCCAACTGCATTTCTTCTCTGTCATCTGCCAGAACGAAAAACGTTTCCTGACGAAATTCCTCTGGTTTCCAGTTTTTCTTTCTTGTCCGAAATAAAGTATTGGAAAAAAGAATCATTTCCTGCGCTGTGTCGATGAGCATCGACTCCGCATCATACATTTTTGCAATACGATCCTGCAGTGTAATGATCAAATCCATCTGCCCCATCTGAAAACGTGCAGACAGCTCCTGCAGCGTATATGCTTCCAGAGAAATCCTAATACCCGGGTATTCCAGACGCATTTCTCTCAGCACTGGCTGCATATAAGTACCGATATTCCATCCATTCACATATCCGATACGGATCATTCCCCTGTCCATATCATTCAGCTGCTGTACCTGCTCTTTCGCTTCTGCAAAACACTGTTTCATCTTCTGAAATGCTTTTTCATAAATCTGGCCAGCTTCCGTCAATGCAATATGTTTTCCGCTTCTGTCAAAAAGCTGCGTATCCAGTTCCTTTTCCAAGCGTGCGATATTCCGGCTCAGATTAGGCTGAGAAATATAGATTTTCTCTGCCGCTTTACAAAAACTTCCTTCTTCTGCTACCGACAAAAAACTCTGTATTAACGTATCATTCATCCTATTTCTCCTATGTTATCCAGTGCTGATATCCGTGTACCTTTTTTTCTATATTGATAACATAACAGAGAAATATGATAGCTACATGAAATCTGCTTTCACAAATCCTGTCTTTTCATCTATTCCGGCAAAAAATACGTAAAACGTTCTCACTGTCAAACTTTCTCCCATTGATACAGGGAATATCCGTTTTTACCCGCACGTTTCGTCTGATACAATGCATGATCCGCCTTTCGATAAAGATCCATAAAAGAACTTCCATGCTGGGGTGCAAAAGCAATCCCCACACTGATTGTCATCTTCTGCTCTCCCATCTCCTCCACGCGTATACTGCCAACCTGTTTCAAAAGATTTTGAATCTTTATTTCAACCACATCTGTATTCGCTAAATTGCACATTAAAATAACAAACTCGTCTCCACCAATACGTCCTACTACATCATACTCCCGAAATTGAGACTGTAAAAATCTGCCAAATGTCTGCAGTACTTTATCTCCTACGATATGTCCAAAATTATCATTCACAGACTTAAAATAATCGATATCTAAAATGATAAAAGCATGCTGCCCGGCTTCTTCCTGTACAATATTTTGAATCAACCTCTGTGTAGTATCTTTATTATACAATCCGGTCAGTGCATCTCTCTGTGTATAACGTAATAATTCCGCTTTGTCTGCACTATTTTTGCGGACAATATATATTATAAGCACTGTTACCAGAACACAGAATGCCAGCATAAATATCGCCTCATATTTTCTGATAAAAGAATAGGATTTCTGCGCTGCTTTCATCGGTACAATATAACAGATCATCCAGTCATTCATTCCAAGCGGTGTATATGCCAGATAATAATCTGATTTGCTAGTATCATCCAGGCCAAGCTGTACCAATCCTTCCTTTCCCTCTTTAAAGTCTGATTTCAGCATATTCAATGTCTGTGTTTGATTTATATTTTTCTCTTCATAGTAATTAAGTAAATTTCCTCCATACGAAATTTCCCTTTTCTGCTGCGAATCTCCCTCTTCCTGAGCAATAATCGTACCATCTTGTTTTACCACAAGTGTATCACCTTCTCCATAAAACAAATCATCAAACAGCATATGGCTTAGTAATGTTACATTACAGGACCCACCAAGAATTCCGATTATTTCATTATCAGAATTATAAATAGGTACTCCCAAAACCACACGTGTCTGCTGATCCACACTGCTTTCCAATGGATCACTCAACGTCTCTTTCCCACTCATGGCTTCCTTAAAATATCTTCGGTAAGCCAAATCCTTTACTACACCATTATCATAGTGTGCGGTTCCATCAGGTTCAATCAATGCAACACGTTCTAAATCCGTCTTTTCTACAATAGCTTCTAAACGATCTATACTATTCTGCGAAATCAATGGTTCTGATTTTCCAATCTGACATGCAATTTCATTCAGGTACTGATAATTAATATTAAATATTGTCCGCAAATGTTCACTCTGGCGTGACACATTTGTAGAAATTCGCTCCTGAGAATTTTTTGCGATCGAATGCTGTACACCGGAATAAAAAATAAAAATACCAACAACTAATGCAATTAGAAATATGCTGATCGCCATAATATAATCTTTTAACGTAACTGTCTTTTTTTTCATATTTAATATCCTCTTTGCCTGATCTAATTGCTTCTGCGGTTGTAATACAAATTATTTTAAGTTTTATATCACATCGCCAACTTTTCATTTATATTATATCATGAACAAAAACAGTTCATGATTGGCATTCACCACTCGTCAATCATA
>OLNF01003901.1_pt1 | contig 10526 bp, 12 predicted proteins | sample 1673061 | NCBI WGS metagenome assembly OLNF01 (sample SAMEA3136751, study PRJEB25190) | human gut metagenome | reverse complement strand
ATAAACGCTGAAGGCATCTAAGCGTGAAGCCCCCCTCAAGATGAGATATCCCATCCGAAAGGAGTAAACCCCCTTGAAGACGACGAGGTTGATAGGGCAGAGGTGGAAGTACGGTAACGTATGGAGCTGACTGCTACTAATAGGGTGAGGGCTTGACCAACAAGCTTGGTTAAATTGATTCGATTACTTAGTCAACATGTATGTGGTTTTGAAGATACGATAAAAAAGAACCAATGCTAGAGCAGATAAAATATCTGTTGTATCATTGGTTTTTTTTCTTTATAATTATAAGAAACCTAATATAAGTTTAATGTAAAGGATGAATATATGGAATTTTATCAGTTAAAAATAACCAGAAAAGGAACAAAACCCCCCATCTGGAGACGATGTCTTGTTCCGTCAAATATCACATTTTCACAGATGGCAGTCGTTCTTGAAGAAATTCTGGAATATGAAACTTCATCTTTATATGAATTTGAATTTTTTCAGAAAAAAGTACATGTTCGGGAATGGACAGAAGGCGGCAAAACTGTTACAAACTGGCAGTATGATTTCCGAAGTGCGGCAGATACGTTTGTAAATGATCTGATGGATACAGAGAAATGGTTTACTTTCAGAATTCATGCAGAAGAAAAATTGCCAGAATATCGTGTGGATATTGAAAACAGAGTCAAGAAAGCAATATTAGATGATGGTGACAGAGAAGTATGTTTCCCGGTGATCATAAAAGAAGTAAGCAGAGAAGATGAAAGCATATGGACAGATGCATTAGAAAGAAATACTTATCTTGAAGATACTTTCAGGCTGCAGGATGGAGAATCTGATCATCGTAATTTTGAAGAGATCAAAGCAGATACAGAAAACAATAAAATCCTTATGATCAGCACTAATCCGGTAAGTCAGGAGCTTCATAATAAACAATCTGCAAATACAATTATGAAGGAATTTACAGATAGTTATCTGAACCCATTTATTGAAGAAAGAATGGCAGAGCTTGAACTGGAAGAAGAAGGAAGCAGAAATCCGGATGTAAAAGAGTATCTTCTTTCTTATAAAAAAGAAGATCTTGAAGAAAAAGTAAAAGAATTTAACATCACATGCAGTGGTGACTCCAAAGAAACTCTTGCAGACGAACTTGCCAGATATGTCTTAAGTCCGGAAGGAATGAGAGAGATTTTTCTTCAGGCAGATGAATGGGAAGCAGATGCATTTGAGGAAATTTTAGACAAAAAATGTTTCTCTGCGACAGAAGAAGACTGGATCAAACTTGGATGGCTCAGTGATGCAGGTTATGTGGTTTCCTACAGTGATCATCATGCAGAAGTTCCGAGAGCAGTTATTTCCTTATATAAAGAAATCAATACTCCGGAATTTCATAAATTATGCAGGCAGGTAAGCTGGATGCGTTCCTGTCAGACTATGCTGGGATTTATTTATGCGATTGCACCGTTAAAAATCGTATATCGTATGTACCGCAGAAGACCGGAATATAAAGTGAGCTATGATGAGTTTCTTAAGATTCTGGAACAGGTCCCAGAAAACGACAATATGTGCATTGTGCGTGACGGCAAGATGATCTTCAAATCCGTTCTCCAGGATAATCTTTATGAAAGAATTGAAGAGTATCAGGGAGACAGAGAGTTTTATATGCCGTCTCCGGAAGAAGTTCTGGATTATGCAAAACATGGATATCCATCTGAGGATCCATCATACAAAAAACTGGAAAATTTCCTGAGAGAAGAGCTTCATCTGAATACAGTTCAGGTTATAGAATTGATGTACATTGTATTTAAAGAGTTCTCCATGGATGGAATGCTCTCAGATATTATGGAAGAATTCAACAACAAAAATGTTGTATTTGATTCAGAAAAACAGACAGAAGAATTTGCTGCTATTATGATGAACGTAAATAACAATACCAGAATGCTGGATTTCCGTGGATACACACCAAATGAAATCGCAAGGATGTCGAGTCCGAAAGCATCATCTGCAGTTATGCCTTCCATGGTACCGATGGGAAGTCTTGCATCAACACCATCATTTATTCCGTCAAATGCAGCGACAAAGAAAATTTATCCAAACGATCCATGTCCGTGTGGAAGTGGTAAAAAATACAAAAAATGCTGCGGCAGAAAGTAAGAAAGGACAGGCTGTAAAGTATGAAGTTACTGATCGTACGCCATGGGGATCCGGATTATACCATAGATTCCCTGACAGAAAAAGGCTGGAAAGAAGCTGAATATCTTTCTGAAAAACTTTCAAAACTTGATATCAAAGATTTTTATGTGTCACCGCTTGGCAGAGCTAAGGATACAGCCTCTCTCACTCTCAAAAAGATGAACCGCACAGCGACAGAATGTGACTGGCTCAGAGAGTTTGATGTCCTGATTGACCGTCCGGATGTGACGGATCGTAAAATTATTCTCTGGGACTGGCTTCCCCAGGACTGGACGATGGATGAACGTTTTTATCAGTATGATCACTGGTTTGAAAACGAACGTCTTCAGGCAGCTGGTGCAAAGGAATATTATGATTACGTTACTGGAGAGTTTGATAAACTCCTTGCCAGACATGGCTATGTCAGAGAAGGACACTACTACAGAGTCGAAAAAGCAAACAACGATACCATTGTTTTTTTCTGCCATTTCGGACTGGAATGCGTACTCCTGAGTCATTTGATGAGCGTATCTCCAATGGTACTCTGGCACGGAGCCTGTGCTGCACCAAGTTCCGTAACAACCGTAACAACAGAGGAACGACGCAAAGGAATTGCAAGTTTCAGAATGAATTCCTTCGGCGATATTTCACATCTTTATGTACATAATGAACCACCTGCTTTTGCAGCGAGATTCTGCGAATGTTACGATAATAAAGACGAAAGACACGATTAAAAGAAAGGACGAGATTCGAGAGAATTTCGTCCTTTCTTGCGTGTAAATGAGGGATATGATATATTAAAAATAATCTAAGAAAAACGAGGAAAAGATTTTGATTTCAAAAACAATGCAGACAATTTTACATGCACTGTCCTATGGAAATATAGAGGTAGAAGCATCAAGGCGGCTGGCGGATATCAAGAAGCTGGATGCGATGCGAATATTTCTGAAAAAACTGGATACAAAAGTGTATAATGGAACGTATGAAGTGCCGGTGAGATTATATTTTCCGAATGAGGAATCGATGAGTGGAGATGTTTCAGAGAAGGGGAAATATCCTGTTCTGTTATTTTTTCATGGCGGTGGCTGGGTGACAGAAAGTGTGGAGAATTATGACCGCGTATGCAGTAGAATGGCACAGTCCACGGGACATATCGTAATGTCAGTAGAATATCGCCTTGCACCGGAATATCGTTTCCCGGTACCGTTGGAGGACTGCTATGCGGCTGCAAAAGCACTTTATACAGGCAGACTAATTCTTCCAGCAGATCCGGACAGAATTACGATCATTGGCGACAGTGCAGGTGGGAATCTGGCAGCGGCTGTATGTCTTCTGGCAAGAGAACGTGGAGAGTTTATGCCCCGGAAGCAGATTCTGATCTATCCGGCATTGAATAACTGTTATACGGAAGAATCACCATATAAATCCGTACAGGAAAACGGTGAAGGATATCTTCTCACAGCAGTCAAAATGGCAAAGTCAGACTTCCGTGTTGTAAAGGTAAAAAATTGTGAGGCAGAACCCGTACTTTGCACCGATTTTGGAGGAAGACCTTTCGTATATGCCGGATACCTTGATCCTGACGGCGGAGTTTGATCCTCTACGGGATGAAGGAGAGGCATACGGTAAACGTCTGAAAGACGCAGGAAATTATGTGGAAGTTCACAGAATTCCAGAAGCACTTCACGGTTATTTTGCACTGGGGATCCGATTCCTTCATGTGCAGGAAAGCTTTGAGATCATGAATAAGTTTTTGAAGAAAGAAGCGGATAAGACGTGGAAACAGGATATTCAAAATGGAGAAAATTAGATAACGCAGCGATAGCTTTTCCATTGGTTACGGGCAGGAATGACAGCAGGGTTTTCCGGTTCTACTGCCAGCTGAAAGAAGAGGTGGATCCGGATATTCTGCAGTCTGCACTGGATCAGACAATGGAGAAATATCCGCTGTTCCAGGCAGTTTTAAGGAAGGGACTGTTCTGGTTCTATCTGGAGAGTCGCGAAATAAAAGCACTGGTAAAACCAGAGAGAAAGCCGCCATGCAGTCAGCTTTATATACCGGATCAGAAATCACTGTTATTTCGTGTGAGTTATCACAAAAACAGGATTAATTTTGAGGTTTACCATGCACTCACAGATGGAACCGGAGCTATGAATTTTATTACAGAACTGGTTCAGGATTATCTGATCCTTGCACATCCTGAGGTGGAGCTGCCGCGTATTGAGATGGCAGATGAGGCGACTCCGGGAGAGAAGGAAGAAGATAGCTTTTCACAGTATTATTCTTCCAAAATTCCCAAAAATAAAGAGAAAAAACCACCTGCAGTCCAGCTGAAGGGCGAAAAGCTGGTTCATTCTGATATGCAGATCACAGAGGTGATTTTTTCCGTAAAAGAAATACTGGCAAAATCCCGTTCCTACGGGGTGTCCATCACAATATTTCTGACAGCGATCCTGCTTTGTGCAATTCATGAGGAGATTCCAAAGAATAGACAGAAACGACCGATCACCCTGATGATCCCGGTCAATCTGAGAAACTATTTTCCGTCACAGTCTATGGGAAATTTCTTCGGATGGATCGAAGTGGGATATAAATTTGAAGAGAATACATCCTTTGAGCAGATACTGGAATCTGTCAAAGAACAGTTCAGAGAAAAACTGCAGAAAGACAGAATTGCAATGGATATGAACGGATATGTACGCCTGGAAAAAAATCCGTTTGTAAGAGCAGTTCCTCTGGAAATCAAGAGATATTTCCTGATCGCAGGTGCAAATCTGGGAGGCAGGAGCATTACAGCGGTATATTCCAATATTGGAATATTGAAATTCCCGCCGGAGTATAAACCTTATGTCGAAAGGTTCGGCGTCTTTGCAAGCACAAACTCTCTGCAGGTATGCTCCTGTTCGTATGAGGATCAGTTTGTGGTTGGATTTACCTCCAAAATACCGGATGACAGAATCCAGAAAAATTTTATCCGGATGCTGAAGGAAGAAGGGATTTCCTGTAAAGAAGAAAAAAATGAATTTCCAGGCTGTGCAGAGAAGCAGAAAAAAGAAGACTTAAAAGTGATGCAGACGTTCACATTTCTGTGCCTGGCGATTGCCGTAATTTGTGGTATGCTTAATTATCTGATGCTGGAGACGCTGAACTGGTTCTGGTTTGCAGCAGCAGGATGCATCTGTGCATGGCTGATCGTTTATGTGGCGTATATGAAACGGAGAAGTATTCTGAAGAATGAGATGTGGCAGCTGCTGATCATAACGTTTTTATGTGTATTGTGGGATCATTTTACAGGCTGGAGGGGCTGGTCGATCGACTTTGTTTTTCCATTCGGGGCACTGGCAGTTCTGACTTCCATACCCGTGATCGCCAAAATAAATCATCTGGAACGAGAGGAATACCTGTACTATCTGATACAGGCTGCCATCATAGGCTGTGTTCCGGCAATCCTGACTGCAGCAGGGATGATAACCTATACCTGGCCATCCGTCTTAAGTACAGGAATCAGTTTTCTGACACTGGCAGGATTGTTTATTTTCAGAACGAAGGATATTTTACGCGAAATAAGAAAGAAACTGAGAGTATAAAAAGTTGTTGTGAACAGTTACTAAAAAGTTACTGTAAACAGTTACAGCAGTTACTAAAAGCATTCGATTTACAATAGATAACAGGGAGGATGACAATGTTAGAATGTGATTACGAAGTAAAACAGATTGACGGAGATTATGCACAGCTTCAGCGGCTGGACAGACCGGAGGAGGAACTTAAACTGGTAGCGAGAGCACTTCTGCCGATGGAGATTTATGAGGGCTGTATCCTTCATTATGAGATGATGCAGTACTCCATGAAATAAATCCGGGAGACAGGACTAAGATGGAACAGTATTACTACAATCATATGGATAAACAGAAGCAGGCAGCGTATCATGCCATGCTGCAGGGAATTCGGAATCTGACGGATGAGTTTCAGATCCCGGCACTGGATGCGGATTCCCTGTACAATGTTTTTTTCCAGCTGAGGCTGGATCATCCGGAGATTTTCTGGGCAACCGGGTACAAATACCGCTACTACAAAGACTCACCTAATATTATTTTCATTCCGGAATATCTTTTTGAAAAAAATAAAATCAGAGAACATCAGAAGGCAATGACCGCACGGATCGACAAGCCTGTACGGACAGCTGCAAAGTTGTCCGAATGGGAAAAGGAAAAATATGTGCATGACTTTATCTGTGAAAACATCCGTTACGATAAACTCAAGAAACCCTATTCCCATGAAATCATAGGACCGCTTGGACAGGGTGTTGGTGTCTGTGAGGGAATCGCCAAGGCAGTTAAAGTACTGCTTGATGAACTGGGAGTCTGGTGTGTGATCGCAATCTGCGGCAACAATCCGGATAAAGGTATCAAATACCGCCATACCTGGAATATTGTCAGAGTTGGCGGTGTATACTATCATCTGGATGTAACATTTGATAATACTCTTGGCAAAAATGATCAGATACAGGACATCCGTTATGATTACTTTAACCTCGACGATAAAAGTATTTTCCGGGATCACGAACCATTGATCGCACCGGCACCACACTGCACCGATCATGAGCATTTTTACTACAAAGAGAAGAAACTTTCCTTTACAAAGCAGGAAGATGTCTACAAACGATCCCTGCAGGCTGCAAAGAAGGGCAAAACTCTCACTTTCCACTGGCGCGGCGGTTATCTCACCAGAGAAGCGCTGAAGGAACTTCTCGACCTGATCCGCAAAGCAGGTGAAGAAAGAAAAAAGACACCAGTCGTAAATGTCAACTGGCCGCAGGCAGTGCTGAGCCTGCATTACATAGAGGAACAGGCACAGGAATGCATTACGATGGACGATGCAAATGAAGGGGAAAAGGAATGAATATTGAATTAAAAATTCTGGATTTTATCCAGACACTGCACATACCGATTCTGGATAAGATCATGGTCTGGATCACCAGTCTTGGAGATGCAGGAATGATCTGGATCCTTCTTACGGCTATTTTTCTGATAATGCCAAAAACAAGACGGACCGGCAGCATTATGCTGGCAGCACTACTTGTGCAGACGATACTGTGTAATGTGGTTCTCAAAAATCTGTTTGCAAGGACAAGACCCTATGATGTGAATACGACGATACAGCTTCTGGTTCCAAAGCTTCAGGATTTTTCATTTCCGTCGGGACATACATCTGCGTCTTTTACGATAGTAAGTGCATTATATTTTGCGAAGGACAGTCTATGGAAACCGACACTGATACTTGCATGCCTGATTGCCGTTTCAAGACTTTATTTATATGTGCATTATCCTACAGATGTGCTTGGAGGAATTATCCTGGGAATCCTGTCCGGATATGCAGGGTACAGGATCATAGCTTATATCGCAAAACAGAAACAGAGGAAAAAACATGCAGAAGATCAGAGAATCAATTGATTTTTACGGACGGGTCCAGGGTGTTGGATTCCGCTATAAACTGGGATATCTGGCCCGGATGTACAGTGTGACCGGATGGGCGAGAAATGAATATGACGGTTCCGTTTCGACAGAACTGCAGGGGCTTGAGGAAGATATTGACAAGATCATTCAGGCACTTTACAATGACCGTTATATAGAGATTGATAATATCAGAAGACGAAGGATCCCGTTTGCTGAGGATGAGCGAAGCTTCGGGATCCGTTATTGAAGGGAGACGTACAAATGGAAGAATTATATCAGGCAATTGAGGAAAAGATCAGGTCATCAGGTTATCCGCGAGAAATTTCCGGAGAAGCAGTTTACGAGGACATCTGCGACCAGATCGATGGCAAGGAAAACGGTACTTATGTGTTATTGTCCAAGTTTGAGGATGATGTGATCTTTGAATATCATATCACAGTTATGGATCATGAATTTAATCTTGGAATCCTTACAATGAGACTTCCGGAAGGCGTTTACGTAGTAAACTTTGATGAAGACTAAAGAGACTGACTGGCAGAGGATTAAAAGGAGTACTTAAGAATGAATATCCATGATAAATATAAAGCATTACAGCAGAATCTGAGGGAAATGGGAAGTGTTGCAGTTGCTTTTTCAAGCGGTGTAGATTCTACTTTCCTTCTGAAAGCAGCACTGGAAGCTCTTGGCAGAGACAATGTGATCGCAGTCACCGCAAGTTCCTGTTCCTTCCCGGCGAGAGAGCTAAAGGAAGCGAAGGAATTCTGTGAGAAAAACGGTGTCCGTCAGATCATCTGTAAATCTGAGGAACTGGATATCGACGGTTTCCGCCAGAATCCGAAGAACCGCTGCTATCTCTGCAAGCATGAACTCTTTGAGAAAATCTGGGAGATTGCCCGCCAAAATGGAATGAATGCAGTTGCCGAGGGTTCCAACATGGACGACAACGGTGATTACCGTCCGGGTCTGATCGCCGTCAGAGAACTTGGTGTCAGCAGCCCGCTTCGTCAGGCAGAACTTTACAAAGAAGAAATCCGTGAACTTTCCAGAGAAATGGGACTTCCTACCTGGGACAAACAGTCCTTTGCCTGCCTTTCCTCCCGTTTCGTTTACGGCGAGACCATCAGTGAGAAAAAACTCGGCATGGTAGATAAGGCAGAGCAGCTCCTTCTGGATATGGGATTCCATCAGGTGCGCGTCCGCATCCACGGAAACATTGCCAGAATCGAAGTCCTTCCGGATGAGATTACAAAGATTGTCGAGGAAGACAACAGAACCAAAATCGCAAACCAGCTCAAATCGTATGGTTTTGACTATGTAACCCTTGATCTTCTGGGCTACCGCACCGGAAGCATGAATGAAACACTGGATGAGAAAGAAAAGGAGATTAAATAAATGCTGAATCAGTTTTCCAGAACAGAACTGTTATTTGGTAAAGAAGCTATGGAGAAACTGGCAAACTCCAGGGTTGCCGTTTTTGGAATCGGCGGAGTTGGCGGTTATACCGTAGAGGCACTTGTGCGAAGTGGAATTGGTAAACTGGATCTGATCGACGATGACAAAGTCTGCCTCACCAATCTGAACCGTCAGATCATTGCAACCAGAAGCACCATTGGTAAATATAAAGTCGATGTCATGAGGGACCGCATCCTTGACATCAACCCAAAGGCAGAGGTCAATGTCCACAAATGCTTCTATCTTCCGGAAACCAGGGACGAGTTTGATTTTTCCCAGTATGATTATGTTGTAGATGCAGTGGATACCGTGACTGCAAAGATCCAGCTTGTTATGGAAGCCAGAGAAGCCGGTGTTCCGATCATCAGCAGTATGGGAGCCGGAAACAAACTTGACCCGACGGCTTTTCAGGTAGCGGATATTTATAAGACATCTGTCTGCCCGCTTGCAAAAGTTATGCGCCGGGAACTCAAAAAACGTGGAATTAAGAAACTGAAAGTGGTATATTCACAGGAAACGCCAACCCGTCCGATCGAGGATATGGCCATCAGCTGTCGTACAAACTGTATCTGTCCTCCGGGCGCAGCACACAAATGTACAGAGCGCCGTGATATTCCAGGTTCCACAGCCTTCGTTCCGTCCGTAGTCGGCCTGATCATTGCAGGAGAAGTAATTAAGGATCTGACCGGAAAGAGATAAATAGGATATGGTACAGATGCCGATTATAAGAATGATATATGAGAAATAAAATTGTGAAATAAATAACAAAAAAGGCCAAAAAACAGGTCCTTAGCCTCAAAATCAGAGGATAAGGACCTTGGCTTTTTTTGTATACAATTCTTAATACTCGCCGACAACAGTTGCTTTGAGCAGATTGGTATTACCAGAGCGTCCAAGCGGAACACCAACAGTAAGAACAACAACATCACCTTCTTTGACATAACCGCTTTCTTCAGCTGCCTCTGTAGCGTGAAGGAGAAGAATCTCCATGCTGTATTCTTCTTTGGTCAGGAGTGGAGTAACACCCCAAACCAGGTTCAGCTGACGCCAGATACGTTCATTTGGAGTACATGCAATGATCGGACATCCCGGACGATATTTGGAAACCATACGAGCAGTATTACCGGAACGGGTAACTGCAATGATGGCCTTGGCATTCAGATCGATTGCTGTCATGCAGGTTGCATGAGAGATTGCTGTGGTTACGTTTGTGGCGTGCTCCTTGGTGCGAACACTGAACTGCTGATTAAAGTCAATATCAGCTTCCGTACGAACTGCGATCTTGACCATAGTCTTGAGTGCTTCTACAGGATATTTACCTGCAGCAGTCTCACCGGAAAGCATGATCGCACTTGTTCCCTGATAGATCGCATTGGCAACGTCTGTGGTCTCTGCACGTGTCGGACGCGGGTTTTTGATCATGGAATCCAGCATCTGAGTAGCTGTGATAACCTGTTTTCCCG
>OLNF01003898.1_pt1 | contig 10533 bp, 10 predicted proteins | sample 1673061 | NCBI WGS metagenome assembly OLNF01 (sample SAMEA3136751, study PRJEB25190) | human gut metagenome | reverse complement strand
CGGTGACACTTCGGGTATGAACCGAATGCTCTAGCCAACTGAGCTATACCGCCATGTGGTGTGCATCTCAAACGGTGCTCCATTAGTATACGGGTTTCGGCACCATTTGTCAAGCATTTTTTTGAATTTTTTCAAAAAGTTTTTTTCCCTTTTCTGCGCCGGCAGTGCTGCGGCACAAATAACGCAGCCATAGGCTTTGCGGGCATCAGCTGGCAGCCATTCCCGGTGTTGTTCCGATTTTTGTTCCTGCATCATACAACAATAGCGCAATAAAGTGCAGTACAAAATTCTTCATTTTTTCAGGTTTCACCCGGTTTGTTCATTTTATTTTAAGCTACGAAACTTTTTGCGGATTTTTCGCATTTAATATATTGACATAGTAATACCCCAGTGTTAAAATAAGTTAAAAATCGGCGTTCGTTAAAAGTGTGTCGAAGATGAACCATCCGTAACTTTAAGGAGAACACTCGCTATGAAATATTCTTGGCAGCGCCAGATTATTCTGGAAACCATTCAAGAGCATAAAGAACATCTTTCTGCGCAGCAGATTTACGGTTATGCCCGTGAGCGCTGCCCTCATATCAGCCTGGGCACGGTGTACCGCAATCTGAACACCCTGGCTGATAACGATATGATCGGCCGCGTTGGCATGATCAGCGGTGCCGAATGCTTTGACTGGGACCCCAACTCCCATGAACATTTTTACTGCCGCAAGTGCCACAAGATCATTAACCTTGATCTGCCGGAAGGCGAGCTGAACGCCCTGATCAAAAATGTTCCCGGCCTGCGTATTGAAGGCCACTGCCTGACCGTGACCGGCGTTTGCGCCGAATGTGCCAGCAAAGAATAACTTTGCCGGGACAAAGCTCCACTGTCCTCCCCTTGCAGGATCAATCCTCCCAACTTGTCATCATCTTTTCCTCTCCGCTCTTCCCCGTTTTTGTGGGGAAGAGCTTTTTTGTACCCTTTGGCACTTTTCTGCATCCTTTTTCAACTGCGATATGCGGGCTTTATGCGGCAAATATTCAATCTCATGAATAAAAATGCAAATAGTCCGTTTTGCTTTTTCCCTTTACGCCGCAAAATGCAAGCTATAGAACAAAGTTACCTCTATAAGTTGAAATTTCCTTGTGCAATATGCCGTGTTGCAATTTGTTGCAGGGCGTGTATAATAAGAAACATGAAATGAATAAATATTCAGCCACTTCGGCGGATAGAATTTTGAAAGAGGGCAGTTCTTATGAAAAAGAAAAAGGAAGATATTAAAAAGGTTGTTCTGGCTTACTCCGGCGGTCTGGATACCTCCATCATCATTCCCTGGCTGAAAGAGAACTACAACAACTGCGAAGTTGTTGCTGTTTCCGGCGACGTTGGCCAGGGCACTGAGCTGGACGGCCTGGAAGAAAAGGCCCTCAAGACCGGCGCTTCCAAGCTGTACGTTCTGGACCTGAAGAAAGATTACGTTGAGAACTACATCTGGCCCTGCCTGAAAGCCGATGCCAAGTACGAAGAGTACCTGCTGGGCACCTCTCATGCTCGTCCGTGCATCGCAAAGGCACTGGCTGAGATTGCCAAGAAAGAGAATGCCGATGCCATCTGCCATGGCTGCACCGGCAAGGGCAATGATCAGGTTCGTTTTGAGCTGGCCCTAAAAGCACTGGCCCCCGAAATGGCCATCATCGCCCCGTGGCGTGAGTGGGACATCAAGAGCCGTGACGAAGAGATCGATTACGCCGAGGCACACAACATTCCCCTGCGTATCAACCGTGAGACCAACTACTCCAAGGACAAGAACCTGTGGCATCTGAGCCACGAGGGTCTGGACCTCGAAAAGCCCTCTCTGGAGCCGCAGTACAACAAGCCCGGCTTCCTGGAGCTGGGTGTTTCCCCGGAGCAGGCACCGGATACCCCGTCCTATGTTACCATCCACTTTGAGAAGGGCATTCCCACCGCTGTGGACGGCAAGGAGATGGACGGTGTTGCCCTGATTGAGTGCCTGAACAAGATCGGCGGCGAGAATGGCATTGGCCAGCTGGATATCGTTGAGAACCGTCTTGTCGGCATGAAGAGCCGCGGCGTGTACGAAACCCCCGCCGGCACCATCCTGTACAAGGCTCACAACGTTCTGGAAACCATCACCATCGACAAGGATGCTTTCCACTTCAAGGAGTCCGTTGCTCAGAAGATGGGCGAGCTGGTTTACGATGGCAAGTGGTTCACCCCGCTGCGTGAAGCCCTGAGCGCATTCACCGACGACCTGCAGAAGACCGTTACCGGTGATGTGAAACTGAAGCTGTACAAGGGCAACCTGATCAACGCTGGTGTTACCAGCCCGTTCACCCTGTACGATGAGCAGACTGCTTCCTTCGGCGAGGATGAGGATTACGATCAGTTTGATGCAAACGGCTTTATCAACCTGTTTGGCCTGCCCATTGCTGAGCGCGCCAAGCTGGCAAAGAACTGGCCGGAAGTAAAGTAATCGCATTTTTCCATTAACAAAACTGCCGCCAGGGAGGCATTGACCCCCTTGGCGGCTTTGGCGTTCCAGTATATACTATAAAAAGAAAAAAGAATCATGATGGTGGACCGCCGTGCCTGCGGCACAGCTCAAAAAAAGCCAAGGTCGCAGCAAACATCAGACTGAGCCCCCATTAAAAGGCTGTATCTATTTTATTTGCGCGCGCGGCGCGCACACCAACATTTTTCATTATTCTCTATTCATTACAATAACACCGGAGGTTTTCTTATGCCCCAACTTTGGCAGGGACGTTCCAGCAAAGCGGTGGACAGCCGCGTGAACGACTTTAACTCTTCCATCCGCTTTGATGCGCGGATGATCGAACAGGATATCCACGGCAGCATGGTACACTCTGCTATGCTGGGCAAGCAGGGCATCATCTCCCAGCAGGATGTGGACGATATCCACAAGGGCCTGCAATCCATTTTGAACGATCTGCACAGCGGCGCGTTGGAGATTGACCCCAATGCCGAGGATGTGCACACCTTTGTGGAGCAGACTCTGACCGCCCGCGTGGGCGATGCTGGCAAGCGGCTGCACACCGGCCGCAGCCGCAACGACCAGGTTGCGCTGGATATCCGCCTGAACCTGCGGGAAGCATCGCTCCACTTGCAGGGTCAGATCAAGGAATTGATCCTGACCATCTGTGACCAGGCAGAAAAATCTTCTTCCTATGTTATGCCCGGTTACACCCATCTGCAGCGTGCCCAGCCGGTCACCTTTGGCCACCAGCTGATGGCTTACGCCTGGATGCTGCTGCGCGACCTGGGCCGCATGCAGGATGCCACCGCCCGCATGGACGCTGAGTGCCCGTTGGGTTCCGGCGCTTTGGCTGGCACCACCTACCCGCTGGACCGTTTTTATACGGCACAGAAGCTGGGCTTTGCTGCTCCCTGCGGCAACTCGATCGATGGCGTATCTGACCGCGATTTCTGCATTGAGCTGACCAGCGCCATGGCCACCTGCATGATGCATCTGTCCCGCCTGTCGGAAGAGATCATCCTGTGGTGCAGCTGGGAGTTCAAGTTCATTGAGCTGGACGACGCTTTCACCACCGGTTCTTCCATTATGCCGCAGAAGAAAAACCCGGACGTGACCGAGCTGATCCGCGGCAAGACCGGCCGCGTTTACGGCGACCTGAACACCCTGCTGGTTATGATGAAGGGCATCCCCCTCGCCTACGACAAGGACATGCAGGAGGACAAGGAAGCCGTATTTGACGCGGTGGACACTTTGGAGCTGTGCTTAAAAACCATCACCCCGATGCTGGCCACCATGACGCCGCTGCCCGCCAACATGCGCCGCGCCGCCGCCAAGGGCTTTATCAACGCAACGGACTGCGCCGACTACCTGACCAAGAAAGGCATACCGTTCCGCGATGCTTACAAATGCACCGGAACCATGGTGGGTGCCTGCATCCGGGCAGACAAAACGCTGGAAGAGCTGACGCTGGACGAGTTTAAGCAGTACAGTGATCTGTTTGAGGCGGACATCTATGACGCCATTGACCTGACGCACTGCTGCGAGGGCCGCACCAGTTACGGCGGCCCCACTCAGGCCAGCGTGCTGAAACAGATCGCGGATGTAAAAAGCAAAATCAATTGCTGAACGCTGTAATAGATAGGGGTTTGTTTGGGATGGCTAAGTATAAAATTTTTGTGGATGGTTCTTCCGGCACAACCGGCCTGCGCATTGCGGACCGCCTGGCCGCACGGGATGAATTTGAGATCCTGCACATTTCCGAAGCCGACCGCAAGGATGTAAACGCCCGCGCCGCCGTGATTAACCAGAGCGATCTGAGCTTTTTGTGCCTGCCGGATGCTGCAGCCAGAGAGGTTGTGCCCCTGCTGCGCCCCGATGTGCGTATTCTGGACACTTCTACCGCACACCGCACCGCGCCGGATTGGGTGTATGGCCTGCCGGAGCTGCATGGCAAACGGGATGCTCTGCACACCGCCAACCGCGTGGCTGTTCCGGGCTGCTATGCCACCGGCTTTATCACGCTGGTGGCCCCACTGGTGGAGCTTGGCCTGCTGGCTGCAGATTATCCGCTGACCTGCCACGGGCTTTCCGGTTATTCCGGCGCAGGCAAAAGCGGCATTGCCCAGTACCGCGACCCGGAGCGCGACATTGCCTTTGAAAGCCCGCGCCCCTACGGCTTAACGCTGGATCACAAGCACCTGCCGGAAATGCAGAAGATCTGTGGCCTTGCGGAGCCGCCGGTGTTCTGTCCCATTGTGGATGACTACTACTGCGGCATGGAAGTTACCGTTCCCCTGCGTCTGGACCTTGTGGGCCACAGCGCTGAGGAGCTGGCCACCGCTTTGCAGGAGTATTACGCAGGCGAAACCATGATCAAGGTGCACGCTTTGGGCACTGCCCCCAAGTTCCTGCCCGCCAATACGCTGGCCGGCAAGGACACCTTGGAAATTTACCCCACTGTTTCCCCCGACGGCAAGCGGATGCTGCTCATCAGCCTGCTGGACAACCTTGGCAAAGGCAGCTCCGGTGCCGCCGTGCAGTGCATGAACATCATGCTGGGGCTAGAGGAAACGAAAGGGCTGGAATTGTAAGTTAGGAGTTAGGAGTTTTCCGGTATGTTGGTATGCTGGCCGCATGGCACCGCTTTGGTGTGGTTTGTAGGGAACGGTCTTGACCGTTCCGCAGCTGTCTTTACCGGGTGGGTTCCGTTTCTTCTGATTTTTGATGTTATTTGTGGGAAAGAGGAAAAGTAACATGGCAAAGTATAAGGTCATTCCCGGCGGCGTTTGTGCCGCCAAGGGTTTTTCTGCTTCCGGCGTACATGCCGGGTTCCGGGCCAATCCCAACAAGCTGGATCTGGCCATCATCAAGGCGGATGTACGCTGTGCCGCTGCCGGTGTTTACACCACCAACAAGGTGTATGGCGCCCCCATCAAGGTTGACCGCGCCCACCTGGTGGACGGCCACGCACAGGCTGTTCTGGTGAACAGTGGCAACGCCAACACCTGCGCCGCCAACGGTGTGGATCTGGCCAACGAGTGCTGCGCCCTGGTGGCCCAGCAGCTGGGCATTGCAGCCGAGGATGTTCTGCCGGCTTCCACCGGCGTTATCGGCCAGCCCATGACGATTGACCCGTTCGCCCGCGGTATTCCCGCCGCAGCGGCCAGGCTGCAGGCCAGCGCCGAGGGCAGCAGCGAAGCTGCCAAGGCCATTATGACCACCGATACTTACGAGAAAGAATATGCCATTGAATTTGAGCTGGCCGGCAAAACCTGCCGCCTTGGCGCGATCGGCAAGGGCAGCGGCATGATTGCCCCCAACATGGCCACCATGCTGGCGTTCTACACCACCGATGCTGCCGTCAGCCCGGAGCTGCTGCAAAAGGCACTGCGCGCCGTTGTGCCCACCACCTACAACCAGATGAGCGTTGACCTGGATACCTCCACCAACGATACCCTGCTGCTGCTGGCTTCCGGCCTGGCGGGCAACGAGCCTGTTGTGACCGAAGGCCCGGAGTATGACAAATTCCTGGCTGCCCTGGGCGCTGTGGCGGAGCATATGTGCGCCCTGCATGCTTCTGACGGCGAGGGTGCCACCCACCTGATCACCTGCGAAGTGACCCACGCCCCCACCCACGAGATTGCCCGCGCCGTGGCAAAGAGCGTTGTCTGCTCCAACCTGTTCAAGGCCGCCGTGTTTGGCCGCGACGCCAACTGGGGCCGCATCCTGTGCGCCATCGGCTATACGCCGGGGGATTTTTCCATCGACAAGGTCAGCGTGCGCATTGCCAGCAAGGCAGGCGAGGTGTTTGTGTGCGAAAACGCCGCCTACCATCCGTTCAGCGAGGACGAAGCCTATGCGGTTCTGGGCGAGCACGACATCCTGGTCAAAGTCGATATGGGCACCGGCGAAGCCAGCGGCAAAGCCTGGGGCTGCGATCTGACCTATGACTATGTTAAGATCAACGGCGATTACCGGACCTGATTTTGCAATTAGAAATTAGGAATGAGGAATGAGCAATGAACGGTTCGTTTAGGCTTGTAGCTTTTAATTTGTGCGCACACCGCCAACTCCTAACTCCTAACTCCTAACTTATCTTGCTACTTTTACGTTTGGGGAGCGATTTATGAAAAACGAGGAAATGGCGCTGCTTTTTTCGGAAGCCACGCCCTACATCCAGAAATATCACGGCAAAACCCTGGTGATCAAATACGGCGGCAATGCCATGGTAAACGAGGAATTGAAACTGGCCGTTATGAACGACCTTGTCACCCTGACCCTGCTGGGTGTGCGCGTTGTGCTGGTACACGGCGGCGGCCCGGCCATCAACCAGATGCTGAACCGCGTGGGCAAGGAATCCAAGTTTGTCAACGGCCTGCGTTATACCGATAAAGAAACCATGAGCATTGTGCAGCAGGTTCTGGCCGGTCAGGTCAACAAGGATCTGGTTGCGTTGCTCAAGGGCCGCGGCGTTGGCCTGTGTGGTCTGGACGGCCACACCATCACCTGCTCCCGCAAGAGTGATGTAGACCTGGGCTATGTGGGCAATGTGGAAAAAGTGGACACCACCCTGATTGAGCACCTGCTCAACGATGGCTTTATCCCGGTCATTGCCACGGTTGGCATGGATGAAAACGGCATTGCCTACAACATCAACGCCGATACTGCTGCAGCCGCCATTGCTATTGCCCTGCACGCCGAAAAGTTCGTTTCCATGACGGATATTGTCGGCCTGCTGTATGACAAGGACGATGAATCCACCCTGATCCCCGAAGTGGAGATTTCCGAGATAGAGGGCTACAAGGCACATGGCGTCATCTCCGGCGGCATGATCCCCAAAATCGAGGGCATGGCCGATGCCATTTATGAAGGTGTGCATGAGGCTGTTATCATTGATGGACGTGTTCCTCATTCTGTTCTGCTGGAAATGTTCTCTGACCGTGGTTCCGGCACCCTGTTCTACCGCCGCGGCAACCGATGATTTAATTTTACGGGGATTTACGGGGGATTTTGTACCTTTTTTGAAAAAAAGGTACCGAAAAAACTTCCAATATATTATAATATAAGAATCGTGCAAGCTGGCCGTGGGTACATAGCATGTACTTACGGCACAGCTATTCATTCGCCTATTTTTTAGGTTTATTCCCGAATAATCCGGCTGCCAACCATTCCAGACCTCCCAAGGAGGGAATACCATGAATACCGAAAAAGTCATCAAACGTGACCAGAAATACATCATGCACACCTATGCCCGCAGCCCGCTGGTGCTGGAGCACGGTGAGGGCATGTATGCCTATGATGCAGACGGCAAAGCCTATCTGGACTTTACCTCCGGCATTGGCGTAAACGCGCTGGGCTACTGCCACCCGGCCTGGGTACAGGCCGTTACCATGCAGGCCACCCGTTTGCAGCATTCTTCCAACCTGTATTACACCGCCCCCTGCGGCAAGCTGGCCAAGCGGCTGTGCGCCCGCACCGGGCTTGACCAGGTGTTTTTCGGCAACTCTGGTGCCGAAGCCAACGAAGGTGCCATCAAGTGCGCCCGCAAATACAGTGTGACCACCTATGGTCCCGACCGCAACAAAGTTCTGACGCTGGTCAACTCGTTCCATGGCCGCACCCTTGCCACCCTGACCGCCACCGGCCAGGATGTTTTCCACAAGGATTTCGGCCCCTTCCCCGCTAACTTCGGCTACATCCCCGCCAACGATTTTGACACATTCAAGGCCGCTGTGGATGATTCTGTCTGCGCTGTTATGATGGAGATGGTACAGGGCGAAGGCGGCGTGGTTGCGCTGGACGCCGACTATGTGCAGAGCGTTGCCGACTACTGCCACGCCCACGATATTTTGATTATTGTGGACGAAGTACAGACCGGCGTGGGCCGCACCGGCACTTTCTTGGCCTGCGAGCAGTTCGGCCTGAAGCCGGATCTCGTCACCCTGGCCAAGGGGCTGGGCGGTGGCCTGCCCATCGGTGCCGTGCTGGCAAGCAAAAAGGTTGCCGATACCATGGGCCCCGGCTCTCACGGTTCCACCTTTGGCGGCAACCCGGTCGTCTGTGCAGGCGGCTGCGCTGTGCTGGATGCCATGGATGATGCATTCATGCGCAACGTCAACGCCCGCGCCGCCCAGCTGCGGGAGGGTCTTGCCTCCCTGCCGCATGTCGCATCTGTCAGCGGCATGGGCCTGATGGTCGGCATTGCCTTTGCCGATGACGTAAAAGCCGCCGATGTGCGTGCTGCCTGCGAGCGCAAGGGCCTTCTGGTGCTGACCGCCAAGACCCGCCTGCGCCTGCTGCCCCCGCTGATTTTGAGCGAAGCAGACGTTGCCAAGGCACTGGCTATTCTGGATGACGTGCTTTCATCCATGTAACTGATCAGGAGGGTTTTCATGGAGCATTTACTCAAGTTAAGCAGCCTGACCCCCGATGAGATCATCCACATTCTGGATGTCGCCGATGAATACAAGCGCCTGCACAAAGCAGGCACTGACCCCAAGGATCTGCAGGGCAAGGCCGTTGCCCTGATGTTTGGCAAGCATTCCACCCGCACCCGCACCAGCCTGGAGGTCGGCATCTACCAGATGGGCGGCCTTGGCACCTATCTGAGCGCCGCTGACATGCAGATCGCGAGCCGATCCAGGATACCGCCCGCGTGCTGGGCCGCTATTACGATGCTATTGTGTACCGCACCTTTAAGCAGAGTGATGTGGACGCCCTGGCCAGGTACAGCGGCGTGCCGGTAGTTTCCGGCATGACCGATTACGCCCATCCCCTGCAGGTGTTGACTGACCTGATGACGGTGCGGGAGTACAAGGGCAAACTGGCCGGGCTGAAAGCCGGTTTTGTGGGCGATGGCTACAACATGGCCAACAGCCTGATCGTGGGCTGCCTGATGATGGGCATGGACTTTACCATTGCCTGCCCGAACGGCTACCGTCCCTCCGCCGATGTGCTCTTCTTTGCGCGGGAATATGGCGACCATTTTAAGCTGACCACCACCCCGGACGAAGCCGCCCGCGGTGCCGATGTGCTGTTCACCGATGTGTGGACCAGCATGGGCATGGAGCGCGAAACCGAGCGCCGCCGCCGGGATTTCAACGGCTTCTGCCTGGATGCAGCCCGCATGGCGCTGGCCAAGCCGGACTGTATCGTGCAGCATCCCCTGCCCGCCCACCGCGGCGAGGAGATCACCCCCGACGTTTTTGAAACCCACGCAGACGAGATTTTTGATGAAGCCGAAAACCGCCTGCATGTAGAAAAAGCCGTGCTGGGCATTTTGCTGGCCGGCAAATAACGCATAACCCTTTGCACCGCCCGCCCCCTCCTGGGGTTGGCGGTGCTTTTGTTTTTTTACTGGTAAGCTACCACTTTGATGTGGTACTCATTTTTCGCCATTCTGCGCCACGCGGCAAGCTGTTCCACTGTGGGGGTGGCAAAGGATGCGCTGGGCTTTTCAAGCCCCAGCTGCGCGTATTACCATGCCGACCAGTGCCACACCTACCATAACCCCGGCAGCACGCCAACCCGCGCGGCCATGGTGATCCAATATACCGCACAATAAAAAAGGCAAAAAATAAAACCCGAACGGCCACTGCCCCGTTCGGGTTTTACTAAAAAGAAGGAGAAAAACAGAGCGTCCCCGATTTTTGCCTTAAAACGATAACCCACCCCTCTACTGATGAGCTCGTAAGCTCAATCCGGGGCGCTCTGGCAAACCTCTTCTTTTTAGGGAAATATTTAATTAAAAAACAAAATACGCCTTGGAAGCAGCGGATCTGCTATTCCAAAGCGCCTTTGCTTCTTGCTAGTATAATACAATATCCCCGCACAAAATGCAAGGGGTTCAATGTACAACATGCAATAATTATGCACTGCATTTTTGTGCAGTTTTACCACGTGTTTTCGCGTGGTGTACAAAATAAAACAGCGCACGGAGCTGCAATTTATGCCGTTCCGTGCGCTGTTGTTTTTATTCAGGGCAATACCGCATAATTCTAAGTGCCGATACGGCGAGCGAGGTGCGGCAGATG
>OLNF01003897.1_pt1 | contig 10534 bp, 9 predicted proteins | sample 1673061 | NCBI WGS metagenome assembly OLNF01 (sample SAMEA3136751, study PRJEB25190) | human gut metagenome | reverse complement strand
TAAATATCAAAAACGACGGCACATTCACCGTCCAAAGGCTTATTCGTCACAGGGGACAGAGCACCGTGACGATTGGAAAAGAAAAATAAACAAAAAGCCGTTCCTTAATGGGGCGGCTCAATTTATATACTAAAAACACAAAAGCCATCCCTTTTTCAGAGATGGCTTTTGTGTTTACTCTTCTGCCGCTTCGCTGTATCTTCTCAGTGATATCCTGCCTGCCGTCAGCATGACGCCCTCAAGCATCAGCGCGGAGCAAAGCGGAGCACATATTCTCGGATAGCCGAAGATGAGCACCGCCGTCATGGCTGCGAATGTAAGCGTAACGCGGATTATCGACCGTTCGCGGTAGCGAATTTTCTCCGCTTTATCGAGCGGCTTCTCTTTCGCCGCCGCAGGGGAGAGGATGCATATTATAATGTATGCCACTGCCGATGCGAGAGCACCGGATTTCAGAACCGCGGACTCGCGCAGGGCGAAGAAAACAAAGCATATCGACAAAAGTATTTCTATCGTCGACAGTATCATGCACTTGCCCTCGGTCGAGGCGTGGAATCCGCCGCCGTATTTCTTGATGAACAGGAACACGGCGTAGAAAATCATGCTCTCGAGCGGAACCGAAAAAATCAGCCCCAGTATCAGGCAGATGACCGCGTACATCAGCTTTGATAACAGCGAAAAGAGACCGTAGGCCACGATCTCTTCCTCGCTGTCCGGCAGATACCCGCGCTTCTCAAGGCGAGAAGTCAGGCGAACTGACAGATCATAAATCATTTGTTCTTGTAGATCTCCGCGCTCTTGGGCATACGGGGCTGATAGGTCCAGGGCGAACCGGTCGAGTTGATGTCGTCCTTGACATTCTTCTTGGCGAGAGTGATAACAGACTCTGCCGCTTTCTTTGCTATGTTCTTCATTTTTGTCCACCTGCTGCCGGTTCCATTTAAGTCCGGCATTTCCTTTCTTTGGTATTTTTGGGACAACTACATGATAACATGTCAACAATAAAATTCAATATAACAAACAATACTGCATATTTTTACGTCAAAACTGCACAAATCCTTAATATTATTTAACAACGGCATAAAATAACAGCGTATTACAAATATAATTGTGTTAGTAAATGGCAGTTTGTTCCAATTAAAAGCGGCAAATGGTAACATTTTCCATGGGTGATGAAAGTGAATGATGAAAAGAAGAATGCCGTTATTGGGGCGCGGATAATGCAGCGCAGGAAGCTGCTCGGAATGAAACAGTCCGAGCTGGCGGAGCTTATAGGAGTCTCTGATAATCAGATATCCAATATAGAGAACGGCAGGAGCTATCCGAAGCTCAACAGCTTTATGCTCATCTGCAAGGCTCTCGACTGCAACGCGGACTATTTCTTCTCCGGCGTGATAAGCGATTCTCTTCCCGAGCAGATAGGGGAGATGCTCTCTTCGCTTTCCGTCGAGGAGCAGAGGATGGTCTGGCGCCTTGTTGACTGTTACATACATCAGAAAGATGACTCAACGATTTAACGATTTAAACTATTTGACTTGAGTTTTCTCATATGGTATAATTGTCAACGAGGAGTGGCATTTCGTGAAGATCGCAATTTGTGATGACGACAGTGCTTATGTAAAAAAGATCGAATCGGTGGTTCGCACGACCCTTGCGGAGAAGAATATCGATGCGCGGTTCGATCTCATATCTGACAGTGCGCAACTGCATGACAGCGCGGAAACATATGATATGGCTTTTCTCGATATCGGGATGACCCCGTATAACGGGCTTGAGATTGCTGCAAGGCTGAAGAAGAGAAACCGCAATATCATTATATTTTTTATCACATCGTATGATGACTATATCGACGATGCCATGGATCTGCACGTTTTCAGATATATATCCAAACCGCTCGACGCAAGGCGGCTCAGAGCGGGAGTCGAAAAAGCGCTGAAGCTCATCGACAGGGCGCGCACAAGCTTTCTTGTGAAAGAGAGCGGAAAAGCCGTGTGTGTCTTCTCAAAAGATATTGTTTTTGTTGAGATAGCCGGACGCTCCACGCGGGTCGTGACGACCCAGGGGGAGTACAATTCGGAAAACGGCATTGACTTCTGGGATTCAAAGCTCGCTGCGCCGTCATTCTTCCGCGTACATAAGAGCTATATAGTCAATGTCCATTATGCAACGGATTACACCCGCGCGTCCGTTGTGCTCTGCGGCAAGTACGAAATACCCATAGCCTACAGGAAGCAGGCGGAGTTCCGTCACTTTTTTCTCAACTATTTCGGGGGACGATGATCTGAAAAATGGAGTTATTATCTGCACTTTCACATGCTATAGAGCTTTTTATTGTCTTTCAGTTCTTCAACGATCTGTTTGCCAATAAGGGCAGGAAAACCGTTGCAGCGGCGGTCGGCATTGCTTTCTATGCCGTGGCATATGCGGCGTTTTTGCTGTTTAATTCAACGGTCGTCAACATTTTGCTCTGCTTTGTTATCGATTCCGTGTTTGCAAAGCTCTTCTTTGAATGCAATATCAAAGGCGCAACGCTCGGCGCGCTGTTCATAGCGGTGTCGAACACTGCGTCGGAATTTATAGTCATGAGCGTGCTCGGCATAGTCGGCGGAGATATAAAGACCTATCGGTCGAGCCTGTATATTTATCTGCTTATGGTGCTCCTGAGCAAGTCCGTCCTCTTCGTTCTGACGAAAGCGGCTGTTTATGCGGGACTGTATCTGCGCGGTCAGAAGGGCGTGCGCATCCCCGCGTTCCTGCTGATTTATCCTATAGCGTCGATAGTTATCCTCTATACTTTCTGGATGATTTCCGTGCGCTACGATTTGTCGAAGAATATAAGTGTTATAATTTCCGTCGCGTCAATCGTTATAATCGCATCGGCGTTTCTGACTTTCGTCTTTTACGGGCGCACTTCGCGCAAGATGGACGAGCTCTATAAGACCCAGCGCGAGGCGGAGCGACTGCGCACCGACCAGACTTATTACGCCCTGCTCGATCAGCAGAACGAGATGCTCAAGACTATAACGCACGACGAGAAAAATCATCTTATCGCCATAAAAGCACTCGCGAACGATCCCGCAGTCAGCGAATATATCGAGAATATCTACGGCGATATAAAATACCATTCGATGTTTGGCAACACAAAGAACAAGTTTCTTGATTTGCTGCTCAACAAATATAAATCGATCTGCGATTCGAGCGGGATAAGCTTCGAATACAATATAAGAACGGCGAACCTCTCGTTTATGGATGCGCCGGATCTGATAACGCTTCTGAGCAATATCCTCGACAATGCGGTCGAGGCGGCGAGCGTTTCCGAAAAGAAAACGATAGAGCTTTCGATAAACAGGGTCAATGAATTCGATATGCTTTCCTGCGTCAATTCCAGCGACCGCAAGCCGCAGTCCGTCGGCAAATCGCTCAGGACTTCGAAGAATTCCGGCGGCTTCCACGGTCTTGGAACAAAGAGTATCAAGGCGATGGCGGGAAAATATAACGGCGAGTTCGATTGGGCATACAGCGAGGCTGATAGGGAGTTCACGGTCAATATCGCGTTCTTCCATACAGATAAGGAGAGAGAGTTGGTAAAAAACTGAAAGGGAGAACACTATGAAAAAGACAGTTGTCCGACCGTTTGAAGCGGGAAGTCTGATGCTTGCCCTTGTGGGCTTTGCGTTTCCCGCCATGCTGATTTACGAAGCCGTGTCCATCATTCTCAAAGGACTGGCGCCGGAGCGCATCGTCGTCATTGCAGTGGCGGCTGCGCTTACATATTTTATAAGCGTCAGCGCGCTCAAAATTATCTTCATGTCGAAGTTCACTTTCTATGAAGACCATTTTGAGGCAGTGTACTTTGATGCGTTTATGGATCATGCAAAGACATTCTATAAGCCTATTCCGTCGCACAAAGTGTCGGTTTACTATGATGATATTGAAAAGTTCGGCTCGTTTGAGAGTAAGCAGCTGCGCCGCAACGGACGCGATGATAATAACCGTTTGTTGGCGTTGGCAAAGGTCAAAGGAAAACTTGTGCCGTTCACTCTGCCAGTGTGGTTTCAGGATTCCAGAAATTACTTTATCATAAACGATAAGCTCGGCAACGGCTACCTTATCGACGGTAAGCTTTACAGCGTCGGTCAGGTGGGCTCGGTTTTGAGAAATCTTGAGGATGCTTCCGGAAAGTCGGCAGTCGGCGGATATCCGAGCATGAGCAACCTTATCGGACTTAAAATTCTGTTTGGCTTCGGTCTGACGATGGCTATTCCGCTGGGACTTATCAGACTTGAAAGTCTCTTGAATCCGCAGCATGTTATGTCTTATCAGTCGGGTCTTAGAACAGCGTATGTTGTGACCGGAATGATTTTCGGTCTCTCGATTCTGTTCAAATTTATGATGGTCGGTATCAGCAAAGAAAGCGGTAATGAAGATACATCAAGAAAGAGCAGATTTATGACAACTGCCCTTTCCGCAGTGCTGTTTACTGTGTCGGCTGTATGCTTCATCCTTTCCGTCATGCAGTAAATTTTTGAATATTTTTTCGCGGAGCACAGTTTTTTTACTGCGCTCCGTTTGCTGTAATATTCATATATTGCCATGCTCCTTTGCTGTGCTCAAATATCACATCTGAAATTTATATGGCAAAATCAATCTCAGGCTAATGCGGCAGAGCAGTAGCCTGATACTTCGATACACTGCTGAAGTAAAGCGAATAAATTTTGCAAACGACTTGACAGCGCGCTTTCGGGAATCTTTGCGCCGCGTGCGCGCAAAAAACTAATATCGCGGACACCGAGATATAAAGCCGCCGAAAATTTTGATGGCATTCCGGGGTATTTGACAATAAATTCAATCTGTATAAGCTTGCATTTTCGGCTGTATTATGTTAATATGTCCTATATTAAGCAGTCATAAATAGTTGTAATTCAACACTTTTAGTTGTTTGTGGTGCTTTATCTACGGGGCGGCGCACAATTTTTGCCCCGATACTTTGACGACAGGGAGTTGGCATACTTGGCGAAGTATATCATCAAGCGTGTTGCAATGGGTCTGCTGTGCATATTCATTGTTGCAACACTGACTTTTCTTCTGATGAATCTGGTACCGGGCGGTCCGTTCACGGCTGAGAAGTCTATGAGTGAGGCGGCGCAGAGAGCGCTTGAAGCAAAATTCGGACTGGACAAGCCCCTAGGGCAGCGTTATTTGACATATATGTCCGATCTTCTCAAGGGAGATATGGGCCCGAGCCTTAAACAGCGCGGACGTTCGGTAAACGAAATAATTTCCTCGAAATTTCCGATTTCGGCGCGTCTTGCGGGCGTCGCCGTGCTCGTATCGTTGCTCGTCGGTATCCCGCTGGGCTGTGTCTCGGCCTATAACAGAGGAAAATTCGCCGATAATATTATTATCGTGCTTGCGACCTGTGGAATAGCCATACCGAGCTTTATAAGCAGCGTTATTCTGCTATATACGTTCGGAAGCAAGCTGAACATATTGCCGACGATAGGACTAAACTCGTTGGCATCATATATAATGCCGGTAACGGCGCTGTCGATTTATCCGACTGCATATATAACGCGCCTCATGCGCTCGAGCCTGCTCGATGTTATGGGTCAGGACTATATCCGCACCGCGAGGGCAAAGGGTCTGTCGAACTTCAAGGTTCTCTTCAAGCACGCCCTGCGAAACGCCATCCTTCCCGTTGTTACTTATGTCGGCCCCATGCTGGCGGGTCTTATGACCGGATCGTTCGTCGTGGAGAAGATATTCACCATTCCCGGTCTCGGCCGCGATTTCGTCTCGGCGATAAACCAAAAAGACTATACGCTGATAATGGGAACTACAATAGTTCTTGCCACTCTTATAATTGCGGCGAATGTTATAGTTGATATCCTCTATAAGATCATAGACCCCCGTATTAAACTCAAGTAAGGGAGCGGCAGGAGAGAAACGATGAAGAAAAAATTTCCGAGTCTGCACCTGAATGCAGATGATTTTATCCCGGCAACAAACGATGAAAAAGAGAGCCTCGTCGTCATGCGCGACAGCGTCAACTTCTGGGCGGACGGTATGCGCCGCCTGCGCAAGAACAAGATAGCGATGGTCAGCCTCATTTTCATCCTTATAATAATGGTTTTCGCCTATGTCATGCCTGCTTTTTGGCCGTATAGCTACGAGCAGCAGATTAAGTATAGCGAGAATCTCAAGCCCTTTGAGTACAGCCAGACAGAGCAGGCGCAAATCGACGCGGGCGAAAAGGTTTTCCCGCATATCTGCGGCACCGATAAGCTCGGCAGAGACTTCGCAGTCCGCCTTATGATGGGCACGCGAATCAGCCTTACAGTCGGTCTTATCTGCGCGGCGCTCGTTTTGATAGTCGGCTCGATTTTCGGCGCCGTCGCCGGATTTGCCGGTGGCTGGGTCGATATAATAATGATGAGAATCACCGATATTCTCTATACAATACCTGATGTTCTTTTGATAATAGTGCTCTCGCTCGCCTTGAAACCGAGGCTTGAGGATCTCGCCGAACAGCCCGGATTTGGCTGGATGAACACGGTCGGACCGAACCTTATCGCGATATTCCTCGTGTTCGTTCTGCTCTATTGGGTCGGCATGGCGCGTATCACGCGTTCGCAGATTCTTGTGCTCAAGGAGTCCGAATATGTTACGGCGGCGCGCGCTCTCGGCGCAAGCAGCTCGCGCATAATCAGAAAGCACCTGCTCACAAACTGCATCGGCACCCTTATCGTTACCACAACTCTTCAGATCCCCTCGGCTATATTCACCGAGAGCTATCTGAGCTTCCTCGGACTCGGCGTTGCGGCTCCCATGCCGTCGCTCGGCTCCCTCGCAACCGATGCGGTCAAGGGCATGAACACTTATCCGCATCTGCTGTTTTTGCCGGCAATACTTATCAGCGTCATCATTCTCGCATTCAACCTCTTCGGCGACGGACTGCGCGATGCGTTTGATCCGAAGCTGAAAAACTGACAAGGAGGGCGAGAATTTTGAGCGAAAAACTTCTGGAAATAAAAGACGAAAAACTCTCGTTCTTCACCCCCGCGGGCGAGGTCAAGGCGCTTAACGGCGTGTCCTTCTCCATGAACGAGGGCGAGGTGCTCGGCATAGTCGGCGAGTCCGGCTCGGGCAAGTCCGTCACGGCTTATTCAATAATGGGTCTTACCGCCTATCCCGGCAAGCTCATCGGTGGTACGATATATTTCAACGGTCATCAGATCGAAAAGATGAGCGAAAAAGAAATGCGCAAAATCAGGGGCAACGAGGTCTCGATAATCTTCCAGGATCCCATGACGAGCCTCAACCCTGTCTATACTATCGGCAATCAGATAACCGAGGTTATCCGCCTGCATACGGGCAAGAGCAAAAAAGAGGCATATGACCGCGCGAAGGAGCTGCTCGAGCTTGTCGGCATCAACGAGCCCACAAAGCGCCTCAAGCAGTATCCCCATGAGCTTTCCGGCGGTATGCGTCAGCGAGTCATGATAGCAATAGCCCTCGCGTGCGAGCCCAAACTGCTCATAGCCGACGAGCCCACAACGGCTCTCGACGTTACCATTCAGGCTCAGATACTCGAGCTTATGCAGGAACTCAGACAGAAGCTCGGCATGAGCATCATAATGATAACCCATGACCTCGGCGTCGTCGCCAGCATGTGCGAAAGAATCGCCGTCATGTATGCCGGTCACATTGTTGAGTACGGCACGGCGGATGAGATATTCTATGAGCCCAAGCATGAATACACCAAAGGACTCATCAATTCTATTCCCAAGCTCAGCGCTCAGGAGATAGAGCGCCTTGTGCCTATCGAGGGTCAGCCGGTCGACCTGCTGAATCCTCCCGCAGGCTGCCCGTTCGCGCCGCGCTGCGCAAACTGCATGAAGATATGCCTGCGCGAGATGCCGCCCAAGACGGAGCATAGCGATACGCACTACAGCCACTGCTGGCTGCTTCAGAAAGAAGAATTTGAAAAGGGGGAGACAAGCTGTGAGTGAGAATGAAAAGCTCGTTGAAGTGCAGCACCTGCAGCAGTATTTCCCGGCAGGCGGCAGAGGAAAGCACAAAAAATTCGTCCAGGCAGTCGATGATGTCTCGTTCTTTATCAATAAGGGAGAGACGCTCGGTCTCGTCGGCGAGTCCGGCTGCGGCAAAACTACCGTCGGCCGTACTCTGCTCAGACTCTATGAGCCCACGGACGGCAAGATAATCTATGACGGAAAAGTGATTTTCGATAAGGAAAACAAAGTGGCGGTCAATATGCTGCCCTTCAGACGCAAGATGCAGATGGTTTTCCAGGACCCCTATGCGAGCCTTGATCCGCGCATGACGATAGGCGATATCGTAGGTGAGCCCATCGATATCCACCATCTCGCCGCCAACAAGGCGGAGAGAAGAGAGAAGATAATCTCCCTTCTTGAGCGCGTCGGACTCAACAGCGAGCACGCAAACCGCTATCCGCATGAGTTCTCCGGCGGTCAGCGCCAGCGAGTCGGTATCGCGAGAGCGCTTGCGGTCGATCCCGAGTTCATCGTCTGCGATGAGCCGGTCTCCGCGCTCGATGTCTCCATTCAGGCGCAGGTCGTCAATATGTTCGAGGATCTTCAGAAAGAGCTCGGACTGACCTATCTGTTTATCGCCCATGACCTGAGCGTCGTTCGCCATATCTCGAACCGCATCGGCGTCATGTATCTCGGCAAACTCGTGGAGCTCGCGGACAGCTTCGAGCTGATTGCGCACAGCGTCCATCCCTATACCAGAAGCCTTATCTCGGCTATCCCCGAGGCGGATCCCAAGACGGCGCGCGCCGCAAAGCGCATTCCGCTCGAGGGCGATGTCCCGAGTCCGCTGAATCCTCCGAGCGGCTGCCGCTTCCGCACCCGCTGCCCCTATGCGGACGAGCAGTGCGCCAACGAGTGCCCGCAGCTCAAAGAGGTCAGCCCCGGTCATTTCGCCGCGTGCCATCATCTTGACAAGGTCGCGGACTGAAAATAACGGTGTTTGTTGCGCCGAAGAGCGCAATGGATATAAAGCGGCAAAGCCGCAAAAATTTGTAGAGGAGATGTATCAATGAAGATCAAGAGAATCGTATCTCTGTTCCTTGTTCTGGTGCTCGCACTTTCTGCTGTCGCAGTTCTGGGCTCCTGCAAGAAGTCAGAGAAGGGAATCACTGTTCAGATCGGTCCCAACCCTGAAACTCTCGATCCGGCACTCAACAGTGCAGTCGATGGCGGCAACATGCTCATCACTCTGTTTGAGACACTGCTTATCATCGACCAGGACAACAAGGTTCAGCCCGGACAGGCTGAGTCCTACACCGTCAGCCCTGACGGTCTTACTTGGACCTTCACCATGCGTGACGGTCTGAAGTGGTCCGACGGCACCGAGCTCAACGCCAAGGACTTTGAGTACACCATGAAGAGAATTGCCAATCCCGATGTCGGCGCACCCTACGGCGAGACTGTTGTCGGCATGATCGAAGGCTATCAGGATGCTATCGGCAATCCCGATAAGAACGGCAAGAAGACCACAAAGCCCGACATTGACAAGCTCAATGTCAAGGCCAGCGAGGACGGCAAGACTCTCACCATCAAGCTTGCATATCCCTGCTCTTACTTCGACAAGATCGTTGCTTTCGGCACCATGAGCCCCGTTCAGAAGGCTACCGTTGAAAAGAACGGCGACAAATGGGCAACCAAGCCCGAGACCTATGTCTGCAACGGCCCCTACATGATCTCCGAGTGGACTCCCGGCGAGCGCATCGTCTGCAAGAAGAACCCCAACTATAAGGGCGGCTGGGACAACAGCAAGATCGTTACCGAGCAGCTTACTTTCCTCCTCCTTGAGGATTCCAGCGCTTCCTATGCCGCTTACACCAGCGGCCAGGCTCTCATGATAAAGGATGTTCCCACCGAGGAAATCCCGAGCCTCAAGAAGTCAACCGACGGCGGCGACTTCTATGTCGATCCGATCCTCGGCACTTATTACCTCAGCATGAATCTTAATAAGGCTCCCTTCAACAATGTCAATGTCCGTAAGGCTCTCAGCCTTGCTATTGACCGTGAGTATGTTGCCAACACCATCATGCAGGGTACCTACAGCCCGGCTTACAACTATGTCGGACCCAGCATCGTTGACAGCGGCGACGGCATGTTCCTTGACAACGCTATCGCAGCAAACGGCGGCAGCACCTATGTCAGCAAGGACTATCAGGCTAACCTCGCCGAGGCTAAGAAGGCTCTCGCAGAGGCAGGCTATCCCGACGGTAAGGGCTTCCCGACCATCACTTATTCGACCAACGATTCCGGCTACCACAAGGCTGTTGCTGAGTATCTTCAGCAGGTCTACAAGAAGGAGCTTGGCATCACCATGAAGATCGATGTTGTTGACTGGTCGTCCTTCACTCCTCAGCGCCGCGCCGGTAACTATGAGATGGCTCGTAACGGTTGGGTCATGGACTACAACGACGCTTCCAATATGATCGAGCTGTTCTATTCGTCCAACGGCAACAACGACGGCA
>OLNF01003891.1_pt1 | contig 10543 bp, 6 predicted proteins | sample 1673061 | NCBI WGS metagenome assembly OLNF01 (sample SAMEA3136751, study PRJEB25190) | human gut metagenome | reverse complement strand
TTTTAATGGTAAAGATTCCGGTAGTTCTTCTTCCCCAAATGAAGCAGTCCTGGCCGTTAAATTGGACTTTGTCAAAAAGACGATACCCAAATACGTACTTTCCTGCTTGATTGGACTTACGGATGCCTCCCTTGAGAATGGCCGCTTTGTGTAGCTGGCGGTTGTGATGTCTCACCGGACGAATCGTGTAAATCTTATCGATTTGCGCAATTTCCGGGAGGTATCCAACGTTGAAGCCGCGCTTCCCCTGCGCGATTGCCAGAGCATCGTTGGTGTGGCTCTTTGGAAGCACCAGCAGCTTCTCTCGTGTTGCCTTTGTGATGTAGCCTCTGGTCTCAATGACGGGGATAGGCAACTCGGAGTAAAGCCTCTGCATTAAAGTCTTCCGCATGATGCCCATGAATGTGGCATCCCGTGTGGAACGACGCTTGCGCTTTTTGAAGTCCTTCTCCGCAATCAACCCCTTGTGGAGTTTCTCGTGACAGCTCTCGCAAAGGGTAACTTGGTTGTCCGGGGCGTCGCCGCCTACCTTCCTGCTCTCCAGATGGTGGACGTGAAGCCGGACCTCTTTTTTCTTGGTTGCGTGTGCTCCGCAGCACTGACAGGTGTAATCATCTCTCCAAAGCACGTATTGCCGTACATTGTAGTGACCATACATCTCGCCCTTCTGGTAATCCTCACCTTGCGGAACGGGCTTTCCATCCGCAATGGCTTTCAGCAGCTGCAGGTCGAACTCGGCGGTCTCTATGACCACTTTGCTCACGGGCAGGATGCGGCAAACCCTCTTGATTGAGGTGATGTGCTCTTGGATTTTGACCTCCACAGAAGGCGCCAACCATCCCTTGTGCTTGCTGCGGACTCGGTTATCGAAGCGCGGCTTGCGATACCGGGTCTTGCGGTTTCTCCGGGCTCTGCGGAACTCTCGATGGGTGGATAGTAAATCCACCACGTCATTCCGAGGTTTTACTTCTGCGGAGAGTAGTTCTTCCGTTTCGGCAGAAGCCGAAAGTCCGATTGTTTTGCTGCCGGCATCCACGCCGAGGATGACCTCCTGCGTATAGCCGGTGCTGCCAAAAAGCAGCTGGATGGTAAAGGGCGTCCTCTTCTTCACTTTGGCTTTCCCGGCATCCAGCAGATGACGGGCTTTTGCCGGGGAGCAGGGCATCAGCGGACGCCCGTGCTTGTTGATGACATACACTTTGTTTGGCATGATGCCTTCCTCCTTCTTCTTTGATTGTGGCTAACGAAAAAGCCACGCGGCCTTTCGGCCGTCAGGTATCCGTACCCAATGTTATCTCAAGGTTTTCGTGTGCAACACCGCTCCTTACCCTCAGAGCTTTTAATCACACACCGCAGTGCGGCAGGTTCGGATTCACGCCCGCCGGTGCCTATTCTTACATTCTTGAGTAACGTAGTGCTCGAAACACTTAGGGTAGTCAATCAGGGCTTACGATTTCTCGCAAGCCCCCTCCAAATCGTTAGATTTGGTGGGGGTTATTGACAAAAATCCTCCTTACAGTTGAGTGATTGAGACGAATGGGAACGCTATGAGTGCTTTCCTACACCGAATCATCGCCGTCATAGCGCAGCAGACCCCGCCGCACGGCATCCGGCAGGACAAATTTCTTTTCGCCGGACTGCGGAAACTGTACGGTCATAACGGCTCCCTGACAGCTGACGATGGTTCCCGTGCCGAAGGCCGTATGGATCACCTTCCGGCCACGTACCGCACCGGCCATCAGCGCCGTCGTTTCCTCCGGCGTCAGGCTCCTATCCCGCTGCGGAACAGTTTGTCCGGCAGGAGGGATCGCTATCCGCGGCTTTCCCTGAACGGTGGTGCGGCTGGGTGCGGCCCGCAGGACCCGCCGACGGTCATACATCTGGCCGACGGTCAGAGTTTCCGTTTCGCCGTCGGTGTAGGCGATCATGCAGTGCCCTTCGCAGGCGGCCCTGATGGTGCCCCGGCCCTTTTGCCCGTGGTAATATGCTTTTCCGCAAAGCTCCTCCCGCAAGGCGGCGAAGAGGTCATCTTCCTCGGTTTTTTCCACCGGCAGCTCCCGCCGCAATTCTCTGATAAACGCAGAGCTGCGGTCGAGGCAGGAGAACAGGTACAGATGGTCCTTTGCCCGGGTCATCGCTACATAAAAGAGCCTGCGCTCCTCCTGATACCGCCGTTCCTCCTCCGGGCCCTTCGGTTCCGTAACGGCCGGCAAAATTCCATCCAGCACATCCAGAAGGTAGACCGTTTCATATTCCAGACCCTTGCTGGAATGGACGGTAGAGAGGATCAGCCCCTCCGATGAGGGGTCTGGCGGCGCGGCAACCAGCAGCCGCAGATAGTCCAGCCGGGCGACCAGCGTATTCAGATCGGCTTCCCGCTCCGCCAGCAGGGTCAGGATCTCAAACTTGTTGGTGTCTAATTGCTGCTGTTCCACATAATCCTTGTAGCGCAGCTCCGTCCAGATCCGCTTCAGGCCCCGGGCCGCCGTCTCCTCCAAAAGCTGCGGCAGCAGGTCCATCAGTCCGGCAGCGCTGTCCCGGGCATACTGGGAGAGAGGGGAGAAGGTGAGCAGCTCCTCCAGAACCGTTTTCCCGGAGCGCTGACAGGCTTCACAGGCATATTCCGCGGCCTTTTTGGTGATGCCGCAGCCGATTTTATAGTAGATGCGGAGAAACACCTCCGTGTTCCTCCGGTCATTGGCAAAGGCGATGATGTCCAGAAGATCCGTCACTATCCGATGGGTGAAAAAGGTGTCATCCATCTGTCTGCATCGGTAGAGAAGGCCCTGCCGCTCCATCAGGTCGATCAGCGGCAGGGCGCTGTCGTTGTTGCGGTAAAGCACCGCCGTCTCCTCCCGGACGCTGGCCGCCATATTCACCAGCCAGGGGTACTGGTCGGCCCGGTCCATGGCGTAGATCACCCGGACGGCAGCGCCGGAGGCCCGGGTGGGGTGGATGGTCTTGGGGCGGCGGTGGTGATTTTTCCGGATGAAGGCGTCCGCCGCCCGGAGAATTTCCGGCGTGGAGCGGTAGTTTTCCTCCATCAGCAGCACCCGGGCCTTGGGATAGGTCTGCTCAAACTGCATCAGCGCGTCCGGGTAGGCGGCCCGGAAGCCGTAGATACTCTGATCCTCGTCTCCGACCATGAATAGGTTGCCGGTTTTCCGGGCCAGCAGCTGAATGATGGCGTGCTGGATTTTGGAGGTGTCCTGCGCTTCGTCCACGCAGATATAGGGGAAGGCGTCCTGAAAATGGGCCAGAATATCCGGATAATTTTCCAGAATGGTCTTGGCGTAGATCATCTGGTCATCATAATCCATCCACCGGCGCTGCCGCAGCGCCAGATTGTACTGTGCATACAACTCCGGGAACTGGTCAAACCCGGTGTCTAATTCGCCGAGATCCTCTTTGCCAAGCATCATGTTCTTCACATAGGCGATCCCCTTGCGAAGCTCCTTGATCACGCTCTGTGTGGCGAACTCGCCGCTGAGTTCCCGGTACAGATCGGAAACGATTTTCGCCAGTTCTCCTTCATTTTCAACCACTGTAAAGGTGCTTCCCCTGCCATGCGTCCGGGCATAAAAATCGATGATTTTAGAGGAAACGCCGTTGATCGTGCGAATCTCCGGGACCTGCGGACAATCCTGGCCAAAAAGCCGGACGAACCGCTTCTGCATCTCCCTGGTGGCCGCCTTGGTGTAGGTCATGGTCAGGATCGCGTCCGGAGAGATCCCGCAGCAGCAGAGCATATAGCCCAGCCGGGTCACCAACACCGTGGTTTTTCCGCTGCCGGGTACGGCTAAAAGCAACACTGCGCCGCCGACGGCGTGTACCGCCGCCAACTGCTGCGGGTTGAGCTGTGATGTGTATTTCCGGTCAAATTCGCTTCTGGTCATGCTGACGTTTCCTCTGGACTTTCTGTGGCGTTTGTATCCTGAATGGCAGATAGTTTCAGAATGATTGTAGCACAAACCGCTCTGAAACTCAATCAAATCCCATTTTCCATATGCATGGACTGTCTGCGCAGGGACATACAGATTCGCAGAAAGCGTTCTAAGTTTTCAGCTCCAGTCTGCGTATAGTATATATGCTTTACAGCGTTTCGCACTTGAATGTAAAAGTGAAATTCCCTATGTGATATACTCTGGAAAGAGAACTGCCGTAGATACCCGCCGTGGCGGTCATTGTCATGGCGGTCTGCAAGTGTCCCTCCATTCCCACGCTGATGGTCTCCACTCTGGTGGCTGTGGTGTTGGCGATGCTCGTTCAGGGGCAGTCGCTCTCCGGTATTTTGAATATTCTGGACAGCGGATTCTCCATTGACACCGCGCTGCCCGAGTTCAACCGGCTGGTGAACAGAGGCGGGCTGCAAAGTATGCTGTGGACGGCGGCTCTGGGCATCCTCGGTATGCTGTACGGCTCCATCATGGAAAAGACCGGCTTGCTGGAGGCTCTGCTATCCAAAATGGATCCTCTGGTGAAGTCTACCGGCGGGCTTGTCACCGCTGTTGTCCTGACGTGCACGCTGCTGCTGATGGTGCTGCCGCTGATCACCAGAAATACGCAGGAAGCTCTGCGAACCGTACCGGACAGCTATCGTACCGGTGCTCTGGGAATGGGATCCACAAAATGGCATATGATCCGTACCATCCTTCTGCCGTCCTCCATGCCGGGTATCGTCACCGGTATCATCCTGGCACTGGGACGTATCGTGGGAGAATCCGCTGCACTCTTATTTACCGCGGGAAGCGATTATAAGCTGCCGAAGTTCACCGGAGCTTTCGGGGACAATCTGGCGAAGCTGGCCCATAAGGCAATGGAGTCCGGCGGAACCCTGACGATCGAACTGTATCTGCAGATGCAGAAGGGACAATATGACAACGCATTTGGAATCGGATGTGTTCTCATTGTTATTGTATTAATCCTGAATCTGCTGACCAAGCTGGCAGCAAATAAATTGAGACGAGAGTAAGAGAAATCACAAAAAGGAGAGACCTTTATGGCTAACAGTAAAATAACCGTGGAAAGCTTAAATCTGCATTACGGAGAGAACCACGCACTGAAAAATGTAAATATGGAGATCGCAGATCATGCCATCACCGCATTTATCGGTCCCAGTGGCTGCGGCAAATCCACTTTCCTGCGCTGCCTGAACCGGATGAATGATCTGGTGGATGGCTGCAGAGTCGAAGGAAAAGTGATCCTGGACGGAGAGGACATTTACGATAAGCGGGTGGATACCACATTGCTTCGTAAAAAGGTGGGTATGGTATTCCAACAGCCAAATCCTTTTCCCATGTCTATCTATGACAATATTGCCTATGGTCCAAGACTGCATGGCATCAAGAATAAAAAGGAACTGGATGAGATCGTGGAGCGTTCCCTGCAGGGTGCCGCTATCTTCGAAGAAGTAAAGGACCGTCTGCATAAATCTGCACTGGGTCTGTCCGGCGGGCAGCAGCAGAGACTGTGTATTGCCAGGGCACTGGCAGTATCCCCGGAGGTGCTTCTGATGGATGAACCTACTTCCGCCCTGGACCCGATCTCTACATTAAAGATCGAGGAATTGATGGAGACCCTGAAGAAAAAGTACACTGTGGTCATCGTAACCCACAATATGCAGCAGGCAGCCCGAGTGTCAGATGATACCGCATTTTTCCTGGTAGGAGAAGTGGTCGAGAAGAATGCAACCTCCGAGATCTTTGCAAGACCCCAGGATAAACGGACAGAAGACTACATCACCGGACGATTTGGTTGATTTTGAATGAATAGATAGGAGGAATGGGAGATGTCACCCAGAGTATTATTTGAACAGGATCTTGAGACTTTGAAAAACAAAGTATCGGAGATGGGAGAACATGCGGAGATCAGTTATGATCGTATGCTATATGGAATGCGGGAGAACAAAGAGGATATTTTAAAGACTCTGCTGGATACGGATCACAAAATGGTGGATATGCAGAGAAGCATTGAAGCTATGTGCTTAAGTCTGCTGACCAGACAACAGCCGGTGGCGAGAGATATGCGGCTGGTGAGTGCAGCACTGAAGGTTGTAACAGACATTGAGCGGATCGGTGATCATGTGGCAGATATGGTGGAGCTGTATCTGCGGATGGGGAATATGAATTCTGAGGGAAAACAGGAAAAGCTGCTTCTGAAAATGATGGAAGAGGCAAAGGATATGATCCATAATTCTGTGGAGGCTTTCGTGGAGGGAGATGAAGCGAATGCCCAAAAAGTTGTGGAGCATGACGATGTGGTGGACGACCTCTTTAACGATATGAAGAAAGAGATGATGCAGGCTATCCGGGAACAGAATCTGGATGCTGATCGTGTGGTGGATTATCTGATGATGGCAAAGTACCTGGAAAAGGTAGGCGACCATGCAGTAAATATTGCCCAGTGGGCGATCTTCCGTATGACCGGAGATATGGAAGGGGTAAAATTATACTAGAATTCGATGATCCCAGCAACAATGCAGAGCCTCAATTCGCAAAATCGCCTCTGCGAGGCTTTGCTTTTGCTCATTGAGGCGTGCTCGCCAAAGAACCTTTGCCATATACTCTTACGAATGCCAGCATTCGACGAGTATCCGGCAAGGTTCATGGCTCTGCATCGTTGCAATTTTACATAAATTTTACATTCGAAGATATTGCATTTTACATAAGCAAGATAAAGTGTATATAGAAACCGAAAATGTAAAGTATGTTATGTAAAATGAGAGGATTAGAGTATGGACTTTTTTGATTTGCTGAAGATGGTAGGAGGACTTGCACTGTTTTTATACGGAATGAATCTATTGGGTGATGGATTGTCCCAGGCATCCGGCGGACGTCTGGAGCGTATCCTGGAGAAACTGACCAGCAACCCGATCAAGGCAGTCTTGATGGGTGCGGTGGTCACCGGCGTGATCCAGTCCTCCTCCGCTACCACTGTAATGGTAGTCGGATTTGTCAATTCCGGCATTATGAGCCTGAAACAGGCAGTGGGCATTATCATGGGCGCCAATATCGGTACCACGGTGACCTCCTGGATCTTAAGCCTTGCAGGCATTGAGAGCGATGCCTTCTGGATCCGTATGCTCAAACCCAGTTCTTTTTCGCCGATTCTGGCAATCGTGGGTGTGGGTATTTTACTGTTTTCCCATAAAGATAAATTAAAAAATGCGGCAACCATCCTGGTGGGCTTTGCAATTCTGATGTTTGGCATGGATTCCATGAGTGCGGCAGTTTCACCTTTAGCAGAGGTACCGGAGTTTACCAATCTGCTGATCAAGTTCCAAAATCCCGTATTCGGTGTGCTGGCAGGACTCGTTCTCACAGCGGTGATCCAGTCTTCTTCTGCATCTGTAGGTATTTTGCAGGCACTGTGCATGACCGGAGCGGTAAGCTTCGGCGCAGCAGTTCCCATTATCATGGGACAGAATATCGGTACCTGTGTTACCGCTATGATCTCCGGTATCGGTGCTTCCCGCAACGCAAAGCGTGCGGCACTGATCCACTTGTATTTCAATATTATCGGAACGATATTGTTCCTTGGAATCTTTTATACTGCAAATGCCATTCATCCCTTTGCTTTTTTAGGAGAAGTGGCAACCCCCTTCGGCATTGCAGTGGTCCACAGCTGCTTTAATGTTGCTGCCACGCTGGTATTGCTGCCATTTTCCAATGGACTGGTAAAGCTTGCCTGCCTGACACTGCCTACGCATGAAGATGTGAAGGAAATGTCTGAGACAGACAAGACACTGAGCCTTTTGGATCCCCGATTCCTGGATACACCTGCCTATGCGGTAGAACAGAGCAGACAGGTAGCGTCTGTTATGGCAGACAAATCCCGCAAGGCAATGGACCTCGCCATGGAATTACTGCAGGGGTATGACGTGGCAAAAGCAGAGCAGGTAGCACAGATGGAGACAGATGTGGACCGCTTTGAGGATGAGCTTGGCACTTATCTGGTGAAGCTCAGCTCCAGACAGCTGTCCGGTAAAGACAGCGAGACACTGAACACTATTTTACATTGTATCGGTGATTTTGAGAGGATTTCCGACCATGCCCGCAATGTGAAAGAAGCTGCGCAGGAAATGTATGACAAAAAGCTGGATTTTTCCGATAAAGCACAGGAAGAACTGAAGGTATTCGAAAGAGCGGTACATGACATTCTGGATATTACCATGAACAGCTTTATAAAGGGAGACCTGAACCTGGCAAGACAGGTAGAACCCATGGAAGAGGTTATTGACGGATTGAGCCTGGATGTGAAACAGCGTCATGTGCGCAGACTCCGTAAGGGAAAATGCACTATTGAACTGGGATTCATTTTATCCGATGTGATCACGAACTTTGAACGTGTCAGTGATCACTGCTCCAACATTGCGGTCTGCCTGGTACAGGTGAATGAAGATGAATTCGATACGCATGCTTATCTGGATGAACTGCGCCAGGAGGATAATCTGGATTTTCAGGGTAAAGTGATGGCATGCCGTGAAAAATACCAGTTACCTCCTACAAAGCAGGATCGTGTTATGGAAAAGAATGCAAAATTACTTGCGGAGTAAGGATTTACAGAGGTATAGTTAAGAAGAGAAAGCACAGTCAGAGAGGAGTGCTGTGAGATGGCATTGATCTATGTAGTAGAAGATGATAAAAACATTCAGGAGATTGAGACCTTTGCGTTGACCAATGTAGGGTATGAGGTAAAAGGATTTGACTCCGCCACAGATTTCTATGCAGCATTGAACGAGACAGCGCCGGATCTGATCCTGTTAGACATTATGCTGCCTGATGAGGATGGACTGAGTATCGTGAAAAAGCTTCGTACCAGACAGGATACAGTACTGGTGCCGGTGATCATGGTGACGGCCAAGACCACGGAGATCGATAAAGTGAAAGGTCTGGATCTGGGAGCGGATGATTATATTACGAAACCTTTCGGTGTCATGGAACTGATCTCCAGGGTCAAAGCAATGCTTCGGAGAAGTCAGAAGACTCAGGACAAAGATAAGATTTTGAAGCTTGGCAATATTGTGCTGGATAGAGAGAAACATTCCGTGATGGTAGGTAAGGAGCCGGTGGAACTGACTTACAAGGAATATGAACTGTTAAAGCTTTTGATGACGAATGCCGGTATCGTGACTACCAGGGAACTGATCTTAGACCGGGTGTGGGGGATTGATTTCGAGGGAGAGTCCAGAACGCTGGATATGCATATCAAGACTCTGCGTCAGAAGCTGAAGGAAGAAGGCAGTCTGATCAAGACGGTACGTAATGTGGGATACATTATGAACGGTGAGAAAGCGTAACAGAAGATGAAGAAAAAGATTAACAAAATGATGATCCTCATTGCCACGGTGACGATTCTGCTGACGATGGTATTGATCACAGTGGTCTATTATGATCTGTTTCGCAGACAGGTACTGGAGGATCTGAAAAGCTATGGATTGTTGCTGAGCAACTGCTCTTCCGTAGAGGAAATTGAGCAAAGCGGTGTGCCGGTGGAATCGGATCTTCGACTGACCATCATTGGCAGTGACGGCCGGGTATTGTATGATAATGAAGCAGATTCCGTGGCCATGGCAAACCACTCTTCCAGACCCGAGATCCGGGAAGCCATGCAGGACGGAGAGGGCGAGGCGGTCCGTAATTCCGAGACGTTATCCAGGTCCACTTTTTATTATGCCATCCGGCTTGCAGATGGCAGTATCTTACGTCTGTCCAAAGATGCCAGGAGTATTTACAGCATTTTCAGCCAGGCGCTGCCTATGATGGCTGGTATTTTCATAGTGCTGCTGATCTTGTGCATGGTGGCGGCCAAAGTGCTGACTACGAAGTTAGTGGCTCCCATCGAGAAACTGGCACAGAATATCGGGGAATGTACGGAGATGCAGACCTATGAGGAGCTAACCCCGTTCATGTCCATGATCCGCAAGCAGCATGAGGATATTATGAAAAATGCCAAAATGCGGCAGGAATTCAGTGCCAATGTGTCCCATGAATTAAAGACACCGCTTACATCAATCTCCGGTTATGCGGAACTGATCGAGACCGGAATGGCATCGGAGCAGGATACGGTGCGTTTCGCCCATGGAATTCATAACAGTGCAAACCGTCTGCTTACTTTAATTAATGATATTATCCGCTTGTCGGAGTTGGACGGCACGGAAGGGGAAGCGGATACGGAACTTCTGAATCTCCATGAGATGGCGAAGAATTGTGTGGAAATGCTCTCCATGAGTGCCGAGAAACATGATGTGACTATTGCCCTCTCCGGTACGGAGTGCTACGTAACAGCGAACCGGCAGATGATGGAGGAATTGTTATACAATCTGTGCGATAATGCCATCCGGTATAACAACCCGGGAGGAAGCGTGGATGTACAGACCTATGCCAGAGAGGACCATACTTACCTGATAGTAAAAGACACCGGAATCGGGATCTCCAAGGAACACCAGGAGAGGATCTTCGAGCGTTTTTACCGCGTGGACAAGAGCCGCTCCAAATCCACCGGCGGCACGGGACTGGGCCTTGCTATCGTAAAACATATCATC
>OLNF01003889.1_pt1 | contig 10548 bp, 9 predicted proteins | sample 1673061 | NCBI WGS metagenome assembly OLNF01 (sample SAMEA3136751, study PRJEB25190) | human gut metagenome | reverse complement strand
TTTTCAATATATTCCCTTGATTTGTTGACACCGATCTTCTCAACAATATCTTCGGTGTCCCGGATACCGGCGGTGTCGATGACATTCAGACCGATGCCGCCAATCTGAATCTGTTCCTGTAAGATATCGCGTGTCGTACCGGCAATTTCGGTAACAATGGCACGCTCCTCTCCCACCAGAATATTCAGCAGGGAGGATTTCCCGGCATTCGGTTTTCCGACAATAGCGGTGTTAATCCCTTCTTTGAGCATCTTGCCATTGTCAGAGGAATCCAGCAGTTTCTTCACTTTGGAATGAGCATCACTCATGATCTCATGCAATTGCTCCGGATAGCCCTCCAGTGATACATGCTCCGGATCATCCAGTGCGGATTCGATAAAGGCAATCTCGTGTAGCACAACCGCGCGGATCGCTTTTATTTTTTCCAGGACAGCGCCTTGCAGCTGACTGACGGAACTCTTCAGTGCAAGTTCGTTCTGAGCGTTGATCACATCGATTACGGACTCTGCCTGGGACAGATCAATCCGTCCGTTTAAAAATGCCCGTTTGGTGAACTCTCCCGGTTCTGCCGGGCGGGCACCATATTTTAAAACTGTTTCCAGTATTTTTTTCATAACCAGTACACCACCGTGACAGTCAATCTCGATGGTATCTTCGCAGGTATAACTGCGGGGTGCCTTCATGATCAGAAGCATTACCTCATCGATCACTTCGTCACCATCTGTCACATAGCCATAATGAATGGTATGAGTTTCCATATCAGAAACCTTGCGGCTTCCCTTTTTTGGACGAAAAATGCGGTCAGCAACATCCAATGCTTCGTCACCGCTGATGCGGACGATTCCGATACCGGAATTTGACATGGCGGTTGCAATCGCTGCAATAGTATCAGTTTTCATATTCTTTCTTTATCTCTCAAGCTAAATAAAAAATTTACGTTTCAAGGTACCTATGTTTTTTATTATAGTAGTTTTATCTCAGTCGAGAAGACTCCCACTTCTGCAAGTGGTGAGTAAAAACAAGTCTTTCTCAGTGGGAGTACAATCTCCGACTGAGATAAACGCTCCGCGTGGATGTGCAGTGATTCTGAAAAGAATATGTCAGCTTTCGCTGACCAGAATCACGCACCAAGTCTCACGTGCGTTCGACTTGAATTTATAACGTAAATAAAACTTTCAGAAAAAAGGATGCCGGACGGTAGGTTGATTTTCAACGTGGTCATGCTTGCAGCTGATACAGAAAATTATCCGTGTCCGCATCCTTTTCGTCTGAAAGTTTTTAAATTTAGATTACAGTGTCAAAAGCACGGAACAATCCGTGTAATCACGATTTTGGTGTTAAAACACCCAAATCAAATTTAGAATAATAATAAAAGCACAAATTACTGTCTTTTTAATGTGATCACAACGTGTCTGTAAGGTTCGTCCCCTTCACTGTGTGTAGATACATAACGGTCATTCTGCAGTGCAGAATGAATGACCCGTCTTTCAAATGGATTCATTGGCTCCAGGGATACGGCCTTTTTGGTACGTTTTACCTTGTAAGCAATATTTTTTGCCAGATTCTCCAGTGTATCTTTTCTTCTCTTACGGTAATCCTCAGTATCAAGTTTTACTCTGGTGTATGTATCAGAGTGTTTGTTGATGGCGAGGTTTGTAAGATACTGAAGAGAGTCAAGTGTCTGACCGCGCTTTCCGATCAGAACGCCCATTTCAGCACCTTTCAGTTCTACATCGTATACATTTTCTTCCTCAGCGGAAGCGTTGATCAGGATCTCAACTTCCAGTCCCATGGCAGCAAATACCTGGGAAAGGAAATTTTTGATGTGATCTGCAACGGTATATTTTTTGCGGGCTTTGATTTTTGCCGGTTTACTGTTAAATCCAAGGAATCCTGAACTGCCTTTTTCCAGCACGTCATAATCGATCTGATCACTTGTAACACCGAATTCAACCAGTGCATTTGTAAGTGCGTCATCAACGGTTTTTCCCGTAAATTCGATAAAATCCATCACAATGCCCTCCCTATTTTGTATTTTTGTTGTTGAAATCTTTTACAAGATTTGCTTTGGAAGCCATACTTCCTTCTTTGTATTTTTTACCTGTATCCGGTGTGGTGTCCTTGTGGCTGACGGAAGCTGCTTTGTCTGCCATGGATTTGTACTGGATATTACGGGTATTAACTTTTGCAGCATTGGCGATCTGCTCACCGGCTACACCTTTTTTCTCGATTTTCTTTTTGTTCTTTGCTGCGGCTTTTGCCTGGTTCTCTTTGATAACTTTCTCAAGATCCATCTTGTCGAAATGCTTATTCAGCAGGAACTGCTGTAAGCTTCGGATAACGGAACCTGCGATCCAGTAGATACCAACACCGACCGGAAGGAAAAATACGATGAATACAGAATATAACGGCATCATGTAGTTCATCATCTTCATCTGGCTGGCCATAGCTTCCTGCTGTCCGCCATTGTTTGCTGCCTGTGGCATCAGACGGATGTTCAGAAACTGAGTCAGAGCAGCAAGGATCGGTACGAGCAGAGCAAGGATGATCAGCACATAGTGTCCCTCACGGAAACTTGTAGCGATAATGGTCTTCGGAGAATATACGATATTGATTCCGAGGAAGTTATTAAAATGCTCTACTGCAGACTGCGTGCTTGCAATGACATCGGATAAACCGCTGAATTTATCCTGCAATAAAGTCCAGTTATTGCTGGTACATTTGTAAAGAACATCAATGATAGAGTCATGAGCCTGCTGGCTGGTACCTGAGAAGTTCAGGGTAATACCACGGAATACAGAGTTCTTTTCTGACACGGAAGTCAGGAAACTGTTCATGGTATCCTGGTATCCGGCGGTGCCCATAATACCGGTTACAAGACCGTCAAACGTGTTTTTGACGTTTGTGATATATGCCGGTACGTTGTAAATAACACGATAGAGAGCAAACAGAATCGGGAGCTGGATGATCATAAAGATACAGCTTCCGGAAGGGGATACACCGTATTTCTGGTAAACAGCCTGTGTCTCCTCGTTCATAGCCTGAACGGATGCCTGATCTCTTCTGTTTTTATACTTTTTCTGAATTGCCTGAATTTCAGGATTCATGATCTGTGACATTTTTGAGAACTTCTGCTGCTTATAAGTAAGCGGAAGTAAGCAAAAATAAATAACAATCGTAAATACAATGATTGTCAGACCTACGTTCTGGATGTTTAAAAACTTGTCCATAAATACGTAGATTGCGTTCATAAGGTAACCGAGTACCTTTGCGATTGGTCCTAAAATCTTACCTGAATTTTGTGTAAGTAAAAATAAGGAATCCATCTGGTTGCCTCCTATAATCATGGAACCGGATCGTAGCCACCCTTAGAGAACGGATTACAGCGTAAAATGCGCCAGAGCGCAAGCAATCCACCTTTCCATGCCCCATACTTCTCTACTGCCTCCAGCCCGTAGGTGGAGCAGGTAGGATAATACGGACATTTCGTGGTTTTCATCGGAGAAATGTATTTACGATACCATTTTATTAAAAAAATCAATATTTTTTTCAATGTGATTCCATCTTCTTTTCTTCGGGGTTCATGATTTTTTGAAGATTTCCCAAGTGCAGCAATGCGGATTCGATTTCGTGATATGATGCGTTTTTTGCGCCTGCCCTTGCGATGACTACAATGTCCCAACCACTATGGAACATCTCTTCATGCAGTCTGTAACTTTCTCTTACTAATCTGGTAATGTGATGCCGTACAACACTGTTACCAACTTTCTTACTAACGGAAATTCCTAATCTGTTTCTGTCCGAGTCATTTTTCAGCGTATACATAACCAACAGTCTGTTTGCATAAGATTTTCCATCCCGGTAAACTGTCCGGAAATCTCTGTTTTTCTTTAATGATTCTGAAAAATGCATAATTTCCTGTCCTCTGATTTCATAACAATTTGTTCAAAAATGTTTAAAAAGAGAAGAAAAGACCACAAACGTTGTGGCCTAAGCTGTTAATTTTTTTCTTCCTTTTAATCTTCTAGCGGCCAAAACTTTTCTTCCGCCTGCTGTACTCATTCTTTTTCTGAAACCGTGAACTTTCGCTCTCTGTCTCTTCTTTGGCTGATAAGTCATTTTCATTGTGATACACCTCCATTCCTCGTAGCATCATTTCCGATGATAACAAAAAAAGTCAGACTAGTCAATAGAAAATTGAAAACTTTTAGAAAACCCTGTAAAACGCCCGAAAATCCATTTTTTACGCTCCGTGTACTCCTGTGCGATTGCGAAGTTTTCATTGAAAAATGAAGCGATTTGAGTTATCATAGACATTGGACGACTATCCAAATGTATCATTGTAAATCGTTTGTAAGCGATTTTACAGGACTGTAAGAAAGGACGCGAGTTATGCATCTGGTCGAAGAAAAATGGGACGAAATCCTTCTGACAGTGAAAAGAGAGCATGAATTGACGGATATTTCCTTCAATACCTGGCTGAAGCCGCTGCAGATCTTTTCCATTCAGAATAACCGCATCTATATCCTGGTGTCCGGCGAGCAGATGGGACTGACCTATATTAATAGGAAATATTACCTTCCTCTTAAAGTGGCGGTCGCGGAAGTTACAGGCACAGAGTATGAGATCGAATTTGTTCTCCCGGAACAGGCAAAGAAACTGAAAACGCCGCATCCGAGACGGCGTGCTACGACAGAAGAAGCGGAACGGTCAAATCTGAATCCGAACTATACATTTGATACCTTTGTGGTGGGCAACAATAACCGGTTTGCACATTCGGCGGCGCTTGCTGTGGCAGAATCCCCCGGTGAAGTATACAATCCGCTGTTTATTTATGGCGGTGTGGGGCTTGGCAAGACGCATCTGATGCATTCCATTGCACATTTTATTCAATCGACACATCCTGCATTGAAGGTTCTGTATGTTTCCTCAGAGACATTTACAAATGAATTGATTGAGGCGATCAGAAACGGAAATAACATGGCCATGAGCCGTTTCCGGGAAAAATACCGCAGTATGGATGTGCTACTGATTGATGATGTGCAATTTATTATTGGAAAAGAAAGTACGCAGGAAGAATTTTTCCATACGTTTAATGAACTTCATGTGGCAAAAAAGCAGATCATTTTATCCAGTGACCGGCCGCCAAAGGAGATGGAAACACTGGAAGAGCGTATCCGTTCACGGTTTGAATGGGGGCTTCTGGCAGACATCGGTTCGCCGGATTATGAAACGCGGATGGCGATTTTGCGGAAAAAAGAAGAAATGGACGGTGTTTCCCTGGATGATGCGATCCTGAACTATATTGCATTGAACATCAAGTCTAATATCCGGGAACTGGAAGGGGCACTGAACAAGCTTGTGGCCTATGAGAACCTGGTGCAGACCGAGATTACGATGGAGATTGCAGAGAAGGAGCTTCAGAATATTATTTCTCCGGATATTCCGCTGGAAGTGACACCACAACTGGTGGTGGAGGTGGTTGCGGAACATTTTGGCATTACGATGGATCAGATCACCTCGAAATCCAGAAGCAATGATGTGGCAAAACCGCGGCAGATCGCCATGTATCTGTGCAAAAATATGACAGATGCATCGCTGGAGACCATTGGAAAAGCTGTTGGCGGCAGAGATCATTCCACAGTCGTTCATGGGATAAAAAAAGTGGGAGATGACATCAGCACAGATACTTCTGTGGAACGGCTGGTGGCGACGATTCGAAAGAAGATTAACCCACATTGACCCAACCCGTTATGCACAACAAAAGAAAAAAGAATGATGGTGGCAGCCCCCTTAGCGTAAGGCGTTGCAATGTTATACACTTATCAACAGCCCCTAAGACGGCTACGGCGAAAACCATTTTATATATAGATACATTACATGAAGATATGATACCTGAAAGGAGTTATTCACATTATGAAGTTAATCTGTTCAAAAGCAAGCCTGTTAAAGGGTGTCAGCATCGTATCCAAGGCTGTTCCATCCCGGACAACCATGCCGATCCTCAACTGCATTCTGATCGATGCATCGGCAAATGAGATCAAGCTGACTGCAAATGATATGGAACTTGGCATAGAGACAGTTATTGAGGGCGAGATCGTGGAGCGTGGCATCATTGCACTGGATGCAAAATTTTTCTCCGAGATCGTTCGTAAACTCCCGGATAATGATGTTGTCATCGAGTCAGATGATACGTTTCAGACAACGATTACCTGTGAAAAAGCAAAGTTTAACATCGTTGGAAAATCCGGTGAAGATTTTTCCTACCTTCCGTATATTGAGAAAAATGAGTCCATCAGCATTTCCCAGTTTACATTAAAGGATGTTGTCCGCCAGACCATTTTCTCTATCGCGGATAACGATACAAACAAACTGATGACCGGTGAACTTTTTGAAATCAATGAGAACCGCCTGAGAGTGGTATCTCTGGACGGACACCGCATTTCTATCCGTAATATCGAGTTAAAAGAAAGTTACAGCCCGCTGAAGGTTGTTGTTCCCGGAAAGACACTTCAGGAGATCAGCAAGATCCTTACCGGTGAAGCAGAGGATATGGTAGATATCTTCTTTGCGGACAACCATATTTTATTTGAGTTTGATGAGACAAAAGTAGTGTCCAGACTCATCGAGGGCGAGTATTTCCATATCGATCAGATGCTTTCTTCTGATTACGATACAAAGGTAAAAATCAACAAACGTGAGTTTTTAAGCTGTATTGACCGTGCAACCCTGTTGATCCGGGAAGGCGATAAGAAGCCGATCATCCTGAATATCCAGGACGGCAGCCTGCAGTTGAAGATTAACTCCTTTGTAGGTTCCATGAACGAGGAAATCGAGATCGAGAAAGAAGGAAAAGACCTTCTGATCGGTTTCAACCCGAAATTCTTTATTGATGCACTGCGTGTTATCGACGATGAGGAAGTTACATTATACATGGTAAATCCGAAGGCTCCATGCTTTATCAAGGATGATGCGGGAACTTATGTATATCTGATTCTGCCGGTCAACTTCAACGCGGCAACGGTATAACAGACAACCTCTTGAAGAGGTTGTCAGAATAAGACAGGAGAGCGACATATGGAAAAAGTTATCATCAGAGATGATTTTATCAAACTTGGCCAGGCCATGAAGCTTGCCGGTATGGTAGGCTCCGGTGTGGATGCCAAAATGCTGATCCAGGACGGTCAGGTAGAGGTTAACGGAGAAGTAGAATACCAGCGTGGCAAAAAACTTCACGAAGGAGATGTCATTACATTTAACGGAGAGAGTGTTCAGATCGGCAAATGATTATAAAATCACTGGAATTAAAGAATTTTCGCAACTATGAGTCCCTGGGGATCGCTTTTGATGCCGGGACCAACATCTTGTACGGAGATAATGCCCAGGGAAAGACAAATGTGCTGGAATCTTTGTATGTCAGTGGAACGACAAAGTCCCACAAGGGCAGCAAAGACCGGGAAATGATCCGTTTTGACGCGGAGGAGGCGCATATCCGTACCGTCGTAGAGAAGAATGGTGTGGATAACCGCATTGATATCCATCTGAAGAAAAACAGTGCAAAAGGCATCGCTGTGAACGGCATTCCCATCCGAAAAGCCGGGGAGTTGTTCGGCATCCTGAATCTGGTTGTTTTTTCTCCGGAGGATCTGAATATCATCAAGGATGGTCCGGCGGGACGCCGCAGATTTATGGATATGGAGCTGAGTCAGCTGGATAGTATTTATCTGCATAATCTGACAAAGTATCACAAGATCCTGCAGCAGCGCAACAAACTGCTGAAGGATATCCATTACCGGCCGGATCTGGAAGCGACGCTTCCAATCTGGGATGAGCAGCTGGTGCTTTATGGGACGAAAATTATTCAGCGTAGACAGGAGTTTTTGAAGGAACTCAATGATATGGTCCGTGACCTTCATCAGAATATCTCCGGAAACCGGGAAACACTGCAGCTTGTATATGAACCATCGGCAACGGCGGAGGATTTTGCAGCCCGGATGGAGGAAGCCCGTGTCAAGGATTTAAAAATGGGAATGACTTCCTACGGTCCCCACAGGGATGATATTTCTTTTCTCATTAATGAGACAGATATCCGGAAATACGGTTCCCAGGGGCAGCAGCGCACATCGGCCCTTTCATTGAAGCTGGCGGAGATCGAGCTGGTGAAACAGCTGATCCATGATACGCCGGTACTTCTTCTGGATGATGTGTTGTCAGAGCTTGACAGCAACCGGCAGAATTATCTGCTGAACAGCATCCATGATATTCAGACCATTATTACATGTACGGGTCTGGATGAATTTGTTAAAAATAGATTTCACATAAATAAAGTGTTTTTCGTCAGGGAAGGCACGATAGCAGAACAGTAGGAGGACAGGAATGAGTACAGAATACGGTGGAGATCAGATTCAGATTTTGGAAGGTCTCGAAGCAGTACGAAAAAGACCGGGTATGTATATTGGAAGTACGTCATCCCGCGGACTTCATCATCTCGTATATGAGATTGTGGATAACGCTGTGGATGAGGCACTTGCAGGATTTTGCTCGGAGATAAAGATAGATATTAACGAAGGTGATACCATTACCGTTATCGATAACGGACGTGGAATTCCGGTAGATATCAACCACAAAGCAGGGAAACCGGCAGTAGAAGTTGTATTCACTATTTTACATGCAGGTGGAAAATTCGGCGGCGGAGGATACAAGGTATCCGGCGGATTGCACGGCGTAGGTGCTTCCGTAGTAAATGCACTTTCTAACTGGCTGGAAGTTCAGGTTCGCAGAGACGGACATATCTACCAGCAGCGTTATGAGCGCGGCAAAACGATGTATCCGTTGAAAATTGTTGGTGATTGCCCATTGGAAGAGACCGGTTCCAAAGTAACTTTCTCTCCGGATGGAAGCATTTTTGAGGATACGGTGTACGATTATGAAGTATTGCGCCAGCGTCTGCGTGAGATGGCATTCCTGACCAAGAACCTGCGCATCATTCTGACTGACAAACGACCGGGGCAGGAGCGCACAGAAACCTTCCATTACGAGGGTGGTATCAAAGAGTTCGTGCAGTATCTGAACAAGAGTAAAGAAGCTCTGTATGAAAACGTCATCTACTGCGAGGGTGAGCGTGATGGTGTTTATGTAGAAGTTGCAATGCAGCACAATGATTCTTATAACGAGTCAACGTTCAGTTTTGTAAATAATATTACGACACCGGAAGGTGGTACGCATCTGGCCGGTTTCAGAAATGCCCTGACAAAAACATTTAACTCTTATGCAAAGGCAAACAAACTGGTGAAGGAAAATGAAGCAGCACTTTCCGGTGAAGATATCCGTGAGGGTCTCACTGCTATCATCAGTGTCAAGATCTCTGAGCCTCAGTTTGAGGGACAGACAAAGCAGAAGCTTGGAAACAGCGAAGCACGTGGTGCAGTGGACAGCGTAGTAAGTGAGCAGCTGACTTATTTCCTGGAGCAGAATCCGACTGTTGCAAAGACCATCTGCGAGAAATCCCTGCTGGCACAGCGTGCCCGTGAGGCAGCCCGTAAAGCCCGTGATCTGACCAGAAGAAAAACCGCATTGGAGGGAATGTCCCTTCCCGGAAAACTGGCAGACTGTTCCGATAAAGATCCGAAAAACTGTGAAATCTATATCGTAGAGGGTGATTCCGCCGGCGGCTCTGCCAAGACCGCAAGAAGCCGTGCGACACAGGCAATCCTTCCACTGCGTGGAAAAATTCTGAACGTGGAGAAAGCGAGATTGGATAAAATCTACGGAAATGCCGAGATCAAAGCCATGATCACTGCTTTCGGAACGGGTATCCATGAAGACTTCGATATTACAAAACTGCGTTACCACAAGATCATTATCATGACCGATGCCGATGTGGATGGTGCGCATATCAGTACCTTACTGCTGACGTTCCTGTATCGTTTTATGCCGGAACTGATCAAACAGGGTTATGTATATCTGGCACAGCCGCCATTATACAAACTGGAGAAAAACAAAAAAGTATGGTACGCATACAGTGATGAACAGTTGAATGCTATTCTGGCAGAAGTAGGCCGTGATTCCAGTAACAAGATCCAGCGATACAAAGGACTGGGCGAGATGGATGCGGAACAGCTCTGGGAGACCACTATGGATCCGGAGAAACGAATCCTGCGCCGTGTCACCATGGACGAGGCAGCAACCGCAGAGATCGACCTGACCTTCACAACCCTGATGGGAGATAAAGTAGAGCCGCGTCGTGACTTCATCGAAGCCAATGCGAAATACGTTGAAAACCTAGATGTATAGCAAAGAGAGGAATATAAATGGACGACAAGATATTTGATCAGATTCATGACGTGGATCTGAAAAAAACCATGGAGAAATCCTACATTGATTATGCCATGAGCGTAATCGCATCCAGAGCACTTCCGGATGTCAGAGACGGATTGAAACCGGTACAGCGCCGAGTTCTCTATTCCATGATCGAATTGAACAACGGACCGGATAAACCGCATCGTAAATGTGCGCGTATTGTCGGTGATACAATGGGTAAATATCATC
>OLNF01003882.1_pt1 | contig 10558 bp, 9 predicted proteins | sample 1673061 | NCBI WGS metagenome assembly OLNF01 (sample SAMEA3136751, study PRJEB25190) | human gut metagenome | reverse complement strand
GCGTCAGCCCCTGCCGCCGCAGCAGATAGTCGGCGATATAGGTGATGACCTCCGTATCGGTCTGCAGCGTACAGCGATAGCCGAACATCTCCATATAGCGCCGGTTCGCGTCATAGGACGAGATCTCCCCGTTGTGTACGACCGAATAGTCGAGCAGCGTAAACGGGTGCGCGCCGCCCCACCAGCCGGGGGTGTTCGTCGGATAGCGCCCGTGCGCCGTCCAGCACGTCGCGGCGTATTCCTCCAAGCGGAAGAAGCGCCCCATGTCCTCCGGGTAGCCAACGCCCTTGAAGACGCCCATGTTCTTGCCGGAGGAGAAGATGAACGCGCCGGGAATGTTGACGTTGACGTGCAGCACATGCGCCGCCGTGAACGCATCCTCATCCATCGCCTCTTCCTGACAGCGCCACGCCTTCGGGGTGACGAAATAGCGCCAGATAATCGGCGGATCGGTAATTTCGCGCATCGGGCGCGTCGGCATGACGGACATGCTGTGAATATCGAAGAAGCGCTTCAGGTAATGCTCGCAGTCATCCCGCGCGGACTCATTGTCGTAGAACATATGGAAGGCATAGCAGTCCGCAAAATCAGGATAAATGCCATACCCCGCGAAGCCACCACCCAGCCCGTTGGAGCGGTCGTGCATGGGTTCCATCGCTCGGATGATGGTATCGCCGCCGATTTTGCCGCCTTTCTTGTGGAAAATGCCCGCGATGGCGCACCCGCTGGGAATGCGCACCTCCCCTTCCATCGGATTGCGTGTGCCGAAAAGGGATGAATCCCGCGTATCAATCATGGCTGAAACCTCCTTCGAGTTGTCTTTCCGGCGCTTGTGCTGTCTGCCGAAAAGAGATGCAAAAAGGCGCTCATGCCGCGCACAGGGCATACTCCACCTGCTCAAAGGCAGGGAGCCTTTCCCCATCTGCGTGGCATGAACGCCGTTGTTCACCACATGCTCGATTGTACAGGATTCGCGCTGTTCCGTCAAGGTATTTCGCTGTTCTTTCCGTGTTTTTATGCAGATTTTGATGGTTTTTAGCGAATTCTCGCGGCGAATTGCAAGTTTGCTATATCTAACTGTCATTCATAGCAGCAGCAGTTCTGCCAATCACACCTGTTCTAAACCGCTTTTTTCCCTCATATTCCCTCCATCGGAGGTGAACCCAACATGACAGACTTGGAACTTTTTGCGCGTCTCATCCAGTGCGAAGCCGGCGGCGAAGGTGACAACGGCATGAAAGCCGTCGCGAGCGTGGTCATGAACCGCGTCCGCACCAGCGTCGGGGAATACGGGCGCTACAATACCATCCCCGCCGTCATCTATCAGGACGGTCAGTTTAACTGCGTCCGCACACGGCTATCCGGCCGGACGAACCTGCAAAACGTCTACAACATGAATCCGACAAACGTTCACTACGAAATTGCGGAATGGGCGATGGCGGGCGGGCGGCTGGCGAATCTCTGGGAAGCGCTTTGGTTCTTCAACCCGTATTCTTCCACATGTCCGAACAATTTCCCGTCGAGCGTGGGGTATTTCCAAATTCGCATTGGCAATCACTGCTTTTACAATCCAGCGCCGTCGTATGCCAATACCTGATGGCAAAACCGCCCTCGCCGTCCGCGGCGTTGCAAGGCGCATTCCCTCCCGGAAAGATTGCAGACGCAAAACCTTCTAATTCCGCAACTGAATCCACCCCTCCCTTGACGCACGGGCGGCATCGTGCTATGCTGATGATGTATACGCAAGGAGGGACGTACTTTCATGACACGCGCACGCGGCAGGGATGCCGACATGACGCAGGGCAATATTCTGCGGCAATATATTGATTTCGCGCTGCCGCTGACCGTCGGGCTGCTCTTCCAGCAGCTGTACAGCGCGGTGGACAGCATCGTGGTAGGCAATTTCGTTGGGGAAACGGCGCTGGGGGCAGTCGGTTCAACGGGCAACATTATTAACATGCTCATCGGCGTATGCAACGGTCTGTCGCTTGGCGCCGGGGCAGTCATCAGTCAGGCGTACGGCGCGAAAAACCATGAGCGCATCAGCAAAGCGGTGCATACGACGATGCTGATGACGTTCCTGCTGTGCATCGTGGCGACGGCAGTCGGCGTGGCAATTGTAAAGCCAAGTTTGCAGCTGATGCGCACGCCGGATTCCATGCTGGTGGAAGCAACCGAGTACCTGACCATCTACTTTGAGGGCATTGCGGGACTGCTGATTTACAACATGGGCAGCGCGATTCTGCGCGCCGTGGGCGACTCGCGGCGACCGCTGTATTTTCTCGTTTTCTCCGCGGTCGTCAACACCGTGCTGGACCTGCTGTTCGTCATCTGCTTCCACATGGGTGTGGCAGGTGTGGCGTATGCGACGATTATCGCACAGGCGGCAAGCGCGGTGCTCGTGCTGTATGTGCTGACGAAGGAGAACGCGTCCTTCGGGCTGCGGTGGAACAAGCTGCACATCGACGGGCGGACGATGAAGGAAATCCTGATTATCGGCCTGCCCGCGAGCATCCAGCAGGGTCTGACCTCGTTCTCGAACGTGTTCGTGCAGGCGTACATCAACGACCTTGGTGACCTGAGCGCATCGGGCTGGGCGGCGTACAACCGCATCGACATGTTCCTGATGGTGCCCACGACGGCAATTGGGCAGGCCTCGACGACATTCGTGGCGCAGAACTGGGGCGCGCAGCAGCCGGAGCGCGCGCGCAAAGGCGTTCGCACAGGCATTCTGCTGTCGCTGGGGTGCATGGGCGTGTGCGCTGTCGGCGTGATACTGCTGGCGCGCCCGCTGCTGTCGATTATTTCCCCGTCGGAGGCGGTCATTTCCTTCGGGGCGCGCTTCCTGTATATTATCACGCCCTTCTATCTTGTCATTTCGTTCAACCAGATGTACGCGGGCGCACTGCGCGGCATCGGCGAATCGGTGGTTCCGACGGTTATCATGCTGTTCTCGTTCGTCGTATTCCGCCAAATCTACCTTTATCTCGCCACAACGATGATTGCGGATGAACAGCTGCGCTTCGTCATTGTTGCGCTGGCGTACCCGGTAGGGTGGATGCTCTGTTCGGCGCTGGAGGCGATTGCGTACCACCGCAGCCGGCTGTTCCATCCGGCGCTGAAGAAAGCGGAAGCGTAAGTAATGCGGAATTCGGAATGAGCAATTGCCGGGTGAAAAGCTATCCAGCATATCAAAAGACGGCACTGTCCCCCCTGTTTTCAGGAAAGGCAGTGCCGTTTTTTTGTAGTGTTAAATTTTCCAGCTGCGGATGCGTTCGACCGCCTGTTCCGTCTTTTCCAGCGTGTTGAACGCGGTCAGGCGGAAGTACCCCTCGCCGCTCGGCCCGAAGCCCGAACCCGGCGTGCCCACGATGTGGCATTCATCCAGCAGACGATCAAAGAACGTCCAGCTGTCCATGCCTGCCGGAACCTTCAGCCAGATATACGGCGCATCCACGCCGCCAAACACGGTGATGCCCGCTGCCGTCAGACCCTCGCGGATAATCTTGGCGTTGCGCATGTAGTAGGCAATCGTCTCCTGAATCTGCTTCTGCCCTTCCTCGGTGTACACCGCTGCCGCAGCGCGCTGCACGGGGTAGCTGACGCCGTTGAACTTGGTGGACATGCGGCGCTTCCACAGCGCATTCATCTCCACCGGCTCTCCCTTGGCATTCAGCCCCTTCACCGCGTGCGGAACAACCGTGTAGCCGCAGCGCGTGCCCGTGAATCCCGCCGTCTTGGAGAAGGAATTGCACTCGATGGCGCACTCCTTCGCGCCGTCAATCTCGTAGATAGACAGCGGAATATCCGGCGTGGACACGAACGCACGATACGCCGCATCATAGATAATCAGCGCGCCGTTCTCGCGGGCGTAGTTCACCCACTTCGTCAGCTGCTCGCGGTTCAGCACCGTTCCAGTCGGGTTGTTGGGGTAGCAGAGGTAAATCACATCCGCAGGCTTGTCCGGCAGCGCGGGCACAAAGCCGTTTTCGGCGTTGCAGGGCAGGTAGACCAGCCGATCCCACTTGCCGTCAGCATACTCGCCAGCGCGGCCCGCCATAGCGTTGGAATCGACATACACCGGGTACACCGGGTCGGTGACGGCAATCACCGCATCGGTGCTGAACAGCTCCTGAATGTTGCCCACGTCGCACTTTGCGCCGTCGGAAATGAACACCTCGTCGAAATCAACCTGTACGCCGCGGCTGGCATAATCATGCTCGCGGATGGCGTTGACGAGGAAGTCATAGCCGTAATCCGGGCCGTAGCCGTGGAATGTCTCCTGCACGCCCATTTCGCTGACCGCCTTGTGCATCGCTTCGATGACGGCGGGTGCCAGCGGGCGGGTGACGTCGCCGATGCCCAGACGGATGATGTCCGCATCGGGATGCGCGGCGCTGTACGCCTTCACGCGGCGAGCGATTTCCGCAAACAGGTACGACCCCGGCAGCCGGGTAAAATAATCGTTGATATGAAACATAGCTATCTACCTTTCAACATATTATATAGGGATATGCCCCGGGTTTTACTCTCCCAGCCACTCGCCGTCAAAGACGAACTGTGCTGTTCCTTCTTGATAGACGTGACCGTCGTCGGGCGACCAGTCCAGCGTCAAAGAGCCGCCGAGCAAATCCATCACAACATGGCGGTCGGCGCGGCCTGTCATCACCGCCGCGACAATCGACGCACACGCGCCCGTGCCGCACGCCAGCGTCTCCCCCGCGCCGCGTTCCCACACGCGCATCCGCAGGTGATCGCGGGAGACGACCTGCACGAACTCCACATTCGCGCGCTGCGGAAAAATCGCGTTGTTCTCCAGCAGCGGGCCAATCTGTTCCAAATCCACATAATCCGGATCGCGCACAAAAATCACGCAGTGCGGATTGCCCATCGACACGCAGTGAATTTCGTACGTCGCGCTGCCGACATTCAGCCGATGCCCCATGACGACCTCGCCCGGCAAATCCACCGGGATTTTAGGTGGAAACAGTTCCGGCATTCCCATATCGACGCGTACCGTCTGGACTTTTCCGTCTTTGACGTTCAGGTTCAGGATTTTCAGCCCCGAATCCGTCATCAGGCTGACCGTCGTCTTGTCCGTCAAGCCGCGGTCGTAGACATACTTGCCAATGCAGCGCGCGCCGTTGCCGCACATGCCGCCGTTCGAGCCATCGGCGTTGTACATCTTCATCTCAAAATCCGCCACGTCCGACGGGCAGATCAGAATCAGTCCGTCGCTGCCAACCCCGTAATGGCGGCGGCTCATCTGTTTCGCCAGCTCTGACGGGTTCTCCACATGCTCCTCAAAGCAGTTGACATACACATAGTCATTGCCGATGCCCTGCATCTTTGTGAATCGCATTCGTCCCCGACCTCCCTGTTCTGTGATGTTCCCTATTATATCGGATTTTTCCCGGTTCGTAAAGGGATTCATGGAAAAAAGCCGGAAAAAGCGCAGTGGTCGATTATCGCCCAGCGCGTACAATGGGCTTTCTGTCAAAAAAAGTGCGATTTTTTCTCATTTTCCTATTGACAACGTTTCCGGTCTGTGGTATGATACAGACAGTTGGAAACGGTACCGACACCGTTTCCTATCAATGACCGCCATTGGAAGCAGGAAGGAGCGCTGCGGTTGAAAATCTACACCATCCGCGATATTGCGCGACTTTCCGGCGTCAGTGTCACGACCGTTTCCCGCGTGCTGAATCACCGACCGGATGTGAATCCGCAGACACGCGAAAAGGTTGAGCAGGTCATGGCGGAATGTCATTTTGTCGGCAACGCCAACGCGCGCAGTCTCAAGCAGGCGGATACGGAAACCATCGCGCTGATTCTGCGCGGCAGAGAAAACCCGTTCCTGAATTCACTTGCAGAGGCGATGCTTCAATACACGCACGGTCTGACCCCCGCCTTTCTGACCGAGTTCATCGACGAGAAAGCGGACGAATTCCAAACCGCCGTGCAGCTCTGGCACGAAAAGCGTGTCAACGGCTTCATCTTTGTGGGCAGCCGCATCGACGAACGCGCACAGGTGCTGGAGGGAATGGATTTGCCCATGGTCTTCGCAACCGTCAACGCAGACAAAACTGCGCTTCCCCGCGCCGCCAGCGTCTTTATCGACGACCGGCGCATGGGCTACGAAGCCATGCGGGTGCTGCTGAACGCGGGACATCGGAAAATCGCCGTTTTCGGCGGTGCACGCGTCGGCGACGACTCCTTCGCGCTCCGTTACGCGGGCGCTATGGCAGCCATGCAGGAGGCAGGCGTGCCGTTTGAGGATAAGCGTTTCATCGAGACGCGCTTTTCGCTCAAGGGCGCTTACGATACCACCCGCGCCTTTTTCGCCACGCAAAGCGACACCACCGCCGTCTTCTGCATGTCCGACACCGTCGCAATGGGCGTCATCCGCGCTCTGACAGACATGGGGCGGCACGTTCCGGAGGATGTGGGCGTCATCGGCTTTGACGGCATCGAAATGAGCAAATTCTTCGTGCCGCGGATAACGACCATCGAGCAGCCCATCGACGAAATCGCCCGCGAGAGCGTCCGCGTTCTGATGGACATGCTGGAAAACGGACGGCCGCCGCGCCACATCGTCGTTCCGGCGAAGGTGCAAATGCGCGAATCCGTCTGATAAGGACATAGCAGACCGCTTTTGCGGTCATACTGCATTCGGTATTCTCAGCGAAAAGCTGTGTGATACATAAAACTGTCATCCGCGCGGCGGAAAGCCGTGTGAGATAGAAAAGAGGCGGTACTTCCCTATGAAAAAGCTGCTGGCAATGGTTCTGGCTGCTGTAATGGTGCTGTCTCTGTGCAGCTGCGCGACCGCTGAGGAGACGGTTGCCCTGCGCGTGTGGGTTGGCGATAACGCCGACCTGCCGTGGATCAACGGCGTGATTGAGAACTTCAAGGCTGCGCATCCCGAAAAGACCTACGACATCTCCGTGGATATTCAGGGCGAGGGCGACTGCTCCAAGCGCGTCCTGAACGACACCGAGGCCGCTGCGGACGTGTTCACCTTCGCGGACGACCAGTTCAACTCCCTGATGAACGCCGAGGCGCTTCAGCAGGTCATGGTTGATGCGGACGAAATCATCGCGGCGAACGGCGGCGCGGACGCGGGCGCTGTGCAGGCGTCCACCGGTGCGGACGGCAACCTCTACGCCTATCCGGCAACTGCCGACAACGGCTACTTCATGTTCTACAATAAGGAATACTTCACCGAGGAAGACGTGCAGACGCTGGACGGCATGCTGGCGAAGGCTGCCGCTGCCGGCAAGTACGTCGGCTTCCCGATGAGCGACGCATGGTATCTGTACTCCTTCTTCCAGGGCGCTGGTCTGGACATGCACGTCACCGAGGACGGCGTGACCAACACCTGCAACTGGAACGCGACCGACACCGAAATCACCGGCGTGCAGGTTATGGAAGCTCTGCTGGCCATCACCTCCAACCCCGGTTTCCGTGAAGCGAACTCCGACCCCTTCGTGGCAGGCGTCAAGGACGGCTCCATTATCGCCGGCGTGTCCGGTACTTGGAACGCGACCGTTGCTCAGGAAGCGTGGGGCGAAAACTACGCGGCCTGCAAGCTGCCCACCTACACCGTCGCGGGCAAGCAGGTGCAGATGGCTTCCTTCGCTGGCTTCAAGCTGGTTGGCGTGAACCCCTACTCCCAGAATGTGTACGACGCGATGCTGTTCGCGGAATTCATGACCAACGAAGAAAACCAGATTTCCCGCTTTGAAATCCGTGGTCAGGGCCCGTCCAACGTGAATGCTGCCGCTTCCGAAAAGGTGCAGGCTGCTCCCGCGATTGCCGCACTGGCTGCTCAGTCCGCTTTCTCCACCGTGCAGCGCGTTGGTAACAAGTACTGGGATCCCGCCGCTGCGCTGGGCAAGATTCTGGTCAACGGCAATCCTGACGGCATCGAGCTCCAGACCCTGCTGGACAACGCTGTGGCGGGCATCACCGCTGCCGGCGATCTGTAATCCGGCTCTGTAGAATCCTCTCAGCCGCTCCGCTTCTTCATTTCAGTTGAGCGGAGCGGCTCTTTTTTTCCCTGCAAAACATAAGTAAGGAGCGCGGATGCTATGAGTCAGACCAAGGCCAGAAAAAAGCCGGGCGTCGTTCGGTTCTTTGAAGGCATCGCAGAGTTTTTCACCAGTACCGTCAAAGCCTTTGTCGAGGGCGATATTTTCGTCAAGCTGTCTGCGCTTCTGTGCGGTACAAGCTGCTTTGCGCGCAAGCAGTACTTGAAGGGCTTCTTCATCTGCTTGATTCAGGCAGCCATCATGCTTGTTTTCCCAACCTTCTTCTTCCCCTACATGAGCAAGCTGTCCACCCTGGGCACGGTACAGCAGAAGCGCGTTTTCAATCCGGAGACGATGAAGAACGAGTCAACGACTACGATAACTCCTTCCTCATCCTGCTCTTCGGCGTTCTGGGCGTTGTGCTGCTGATTGCGGCGGTCATCCTGTGGATGCGCAACCTGCGCAACGCGCGCGAGGTGGAGCTCACCGCCAAGAGCGGCAAGCACGTCAACACCTTCCGCGACGACCTGAACGACGCGCTGGACAGGAAGTTCCACCGCACGCTGCTGACGCTGCCGGTGCTGGGCGTGGTTCTGTTCACCATCATCCCGCTGATTGTCATGATTCTCATCGGCTTCACGAATTATGACCGCAACCACCTGCCCCCGTCGAAGCTGTTCACCTGGGTTGGTCTGGATAACTTCACCAGACTCACCGCCCTGACCGCGGACAGCTCGTTCGGCTATGCGTTCACTCGCGTACTGGTGTGGACGCTCGTCTGGGCAGTGCTGGCGACGTTCACCTGCTATATCGGCGGCATCCTGATGGCAATGTTCATCAACAACCGCAACACGAAGGGCAAGAAGTTCTGGCGTACCTGCTTCATGGTCGCGATGGCTGTTCCGCAGTTTGTTTCCCTGCTGCTGGTTCGCAACTTCTTCGCTGACCTTGGCATCGTCAACACCATCTGCAAGAACATCGGTCTGACCGACTGGCTCTACTCCATCGGCGCAATTCCGACAGCGAACTTCATCCCGTTCCTTACCCACCCCGCTTGGGCGCGCCCGATGATTATCCTCATCAACATCTGGGTCGGCATCCCCTACCAGATGCTGATTGCGACCGGCATCCTGATGAACATCCCGACGGAGCTGATTGAGGCGGCGAAGATTGACGGCGCGAACGCGTGGCAGTCGTTCAAGTCCATCACCATGCCGTACATTCTCTTCATCACAGGGCCTTCGCTGGTCAACTCGCTGGTGGCAAACATCAATAACTTCAACGTCATCTGGCTGCTCAGCCGCGACGTGTACACCACGTCCGACCAGCTGATGGCGAACGCGAACGCGAACGAAGTTGACCTGCTGGTGACGTGGCTGTACCGCCTGACGCAGGATCAGAGCAACTACAAGATGGCGTCGGTCATCGGCATTCTGGTCTTCGTGGTCTGCGCGATTCTGACGCTGGTCGCCTTCAGCCGCATGATTAAGGGCGATAAGGAGGAGAGCTTCCAGTGAGTACGACGAAATATGACCATCTGCCGGAGCAGGAGAAGCACGCGGCATTGGCGCGCGAGGAAGCCGCCATCAAAGCCGAGGCGCTCCGTTATCACGACAAACACCGCATGACACCCGCGAAGGTTGCCAAGCTAACGGCTCGCCACGTTGTGCTGGCGCTGCTTGCCGCCTTCTGGCTGATTCCGATTCTGTGGCTGGTTGTCACGTCCTTCGGCGTGGACAAGGGGCCGAACCTCTCGACGTTCTTCCCCAAGGCGTACACGCTTGACCATTACAAGGCGCTGCTTTCGCCCGACTCAGTCAACCAGTTCCCGCAGTGGATGCTCAACACGTTCATCGTTGCCTGCTTCACCTGCGTCATTTCGACGCTGTTCGTGCTGATGGTGGCGTACGCGATGTCGTGTATGCGCTTCAAGGCACGCAAGCCGCTGATGAATATCGCTATCATCCTGAACCTCTTCCCCGGCTTCCTGAGCATGATCGCGGTTTACTTCATCATGAAGCATTTCGGGCTGACCGGCACGCTGACAGGCTTGATTATCGTGTACAGCGCAGGTTCGGGCATGGGCTACCTGATTGCGAAGGGCTTCTTCGACACGGTGAGCAAGTCCCTGCGGGAATCGGCGTATCTGGAAGGCGCGAATGAGTTCACCGTTTTCTGGAAAATCATTCTGCCGCTGTCCAAGCCGATTATCGTCTACACGGTTATCAACTCTTTCCTCGCGCCGTGGATGGACTTCGTGTTTGCTGACCTGATGATGACCAGCGGCACGGCGGCCAACAAGACCGTCGCGCTGGGACTTTTCACGATGGTGAACAAGGTGAACCGCAACAACTACTTCGCGCAGTTCTGCGCCGGCGGCGTGATTGTCTCCATTCCGATTTCCATTCTCTTCGTCATCATGCAGAAGTTCTACGTCGAAGGCATCACGGGCGGTTCGGTGAAGGGGTAACCAGAGGCTCTGCCTCTGGACTCCGCAAGGGAGTTCCTCCCTTGACCCTTTCGCG
>OLNF01003880.1_pt1 | contig 10559 bp, 7 predicted proteins | sample 1673061 | NCBI WGS metagenome assembly OLNF01 (sample SAMEA3136751, study PRJEB25190) | human gut metagenome | reverse complement strand
CGTCCCGGCGGCTGCGCTCCCGGTTGGCGCGGGGCAGCATGGAATACTCCGCCGTCACCCAGCCCTCGCCGTAGGGGACGTGGGGCGGGACCCGCTCCTCCACGCTGGCCGTACACAGCACATGGGTGTTGCCGCAGCGGATGAGGCAGCTGCCCTCCGCAAATTTGTTCACGCCGGGGATGATCTCCACCGGACGCAGGTCCTTGTAGGTTCTTCCGTCGATACGCGCCATGGATCGGTCGCTCCTTTCTATCTGCATGGGGAGATCTTCGCTTTCTTTCCCCAGACTTCGCACAAATTGTGGATTTACACCAGGGCCTCGGCAAAGGCCACGGCGTCAAAGGGCTGCAAGTCGTCGATGCCCTCGCCCAGGCCCACGAACTTCACGGGCACGCCCATCTCCTTGGCAATGGCCAGGACCACGCCGCCCTTGGCGGTGCCGTCGAGCTTGGTCAGCACGATGCCGGTGATGCCCGCGCTCTCGCCAAACTGCTTGGCCTGGATGAGGCCGTTCTGCCCCGTGGTTGCGTCCAGCACCAGGAGGACTTCCTTCGAGCTGGCCGTCCCCTCCCGGTCGATGACCCGGCGGATCTTATTCAGCTCGTTCATCAGGTTCTGCTTGTTGTGCAGGCGCCCTGCCGTGTCCACCAGGACCACATCGGTCTTTCTCGCGCGGGCGGCGTTCATGGCGTCGAACACCACGGCGGCGGGGTCGGACCCCTCCTCGTGGCGGACAATGTCCACCTTCGCCCGGTCGGCCCAGATGGCCAGCTGGTCGGCGGCGGCGGCGCGGAAGGTATCCCCCGCAGCCAGCAGGACCCGGTTGCCCTGGTTCTTCAGGAGATTCGCCAGCTTGCCGATGGTGGTGGTCTTGCCCACGCCGTTGACGCCGATCATCAGGATCACGGCGGGCTTGTCCGTCAGGTCCAGCTCCGTGGCCCCCACGTCCAGCATCTCCACCAGGATCTCCCGCAGGCAGGCCTTGACCTCCTCCGGCTCCTTGATCTTGTTGGCCTTCACCCGCTCCCGCAGGGTCTCCACGGCCTCCAGGGTCGTGTCCATGCCCATGTCGGAGAGGATGAGGTTTTCCTCCAGCTCCTCAAAAAAATCTTCGTCCACGGAGAAGAAGCCGGAGAAGATGTTCAGCTTTTTGATCTTATCAAACAATCCCATGGGAAATGCCTCCTGTTATCTATGTTCCGTCCCCAGCAGCCGCTCGGCCTGGTCCAGGTCCAGCTTGAGCACCCGGCTGACCCCCTGCCGCTCCATGGTCACGCCGTATAAGACATCGGCGGCCTCCATGGTCTCCCGGCGGTGGGTGATGAGCAGGAATTGGGTCTCGTGTGCCATCGTTCTGAGGTAGCGGGTAAACCGCGCCCCATTGGCCTCGTCCAGCGCCGCCTCGATCTCGTCCATCACGCAGAAGGGCGTGGGGCGGACCCGCAGAATGGCAAAGTACAGCGCGATGGCCACCAGCGCCCGCTCCCCGCCGGAGAGCAGGCTGATGCTCCGCTGCCGCTTTCCCGGCGGCTGGGCCTGGATGTCGATGCCGCAGTGCAGGGCGTCTCTCTCGTCCTCCAGGGCCAGCATCCCCTTACCCCCGCCGAAGAGCTGGGCAAAGGTCTCGGCAAAGGCCGTCCGGATCTTGGCAAACTCGGTGCGGAAGCGCTGGTCCATCTCCTGGGTGATGCCGTCGATGACCCCTTCCAGCGCCTGCCGGGCGGTCTCCACGTCGTTCTTCTGGTCCGTGAGGTACTGCCAGCGCTCTTCCACGCGCTGAAATTCCTCCACAGCCCCCAGGTTCACGTTGCCCAGGGCGGCGATGTCGTCCTTGAGTCTGCCGCACTGCCGCTGGGCCTGGCCCGCGTCCGGGATGTCCTGCCGTATGGCCTGGGCACCCTGGTGGGTCACGCCGTAGGTGTCCCACAGGCGGTCCAGCAGACGGTGTTCCTCGGCCCCGGCCTGCAAGACCTTCTGCTCGGCGGCCCCGGCCTCCCGCTGCAGCTTGAGCTGTAACGTATTCTGCGTCCGGGCGGCCCGGTCCGTGTCGGCCCGGCGTTTTTCCAGGGCGAATTTATCTTGGGTGGCCTGGTCTGCCTGGGCCGTCAGGCGCTCCGCCTGTTGGTCCAGCTCGTCCAAGGCCGTTTCCAATTGGTGGATCTCCGCCGTCCAGACCTCTTTCTGGCGGGCAGAGAGCGCAAGCGCTTCCTCCTGCCGCTGCCTGTCCCGGTCGGCGGTGTCCAGCTGCTGCCGCAGCTGGGCCAGCAGGGGCGCAAAGGCGGTCAGCGTCCCTTGCAGGGTGGCCCATTCCTCCCGCTGGGCGCGGAGGTCCTCCTCCTGCGCCTGCTGGCGGCGGTTCCATTCTATGGTCTCGTCCGGGCCGTTGGCCTGCCGCCGGTCCAGGGTCTGGGCAGCCAGTTGGCGGGCCTGCCGGGCGTGTTCTAACGTATGCTGTGCTTCGGCCAAGCGCTCCTGCGCCTGGGCCAGCTTCTCCCGCAGGGCCGCTTCCTCGGCCCCCCGCGAGAGGATGCCTCCCCTTCGGCTGACCGAGCCGCCGGTCATGGCCCCGCCGGGGCGTAAAATTTCCCCGTCCAGCGTCACCACCGGGAAGCGGTAGCGGCGGGCCTTCGCCAGCGCCGTGCCGTGGTCCAGGTCGTCTACCACGACGGTCCGCCCCAAGAGGCTCTGCGCCGCCGGGCGGACCCGCTCGTCACAGTCCACCAGCTCGGCGGCGACCGCCAAAAAGCCGGGGGCCTGTTCCAGGCCCGCCTCCCGCAGGGGATTCGGCCGCAGGGCCGTCAGCGGGCGGCAGGTCACCCGCCCCCCGTCCCGGCGCTTCACCAGGCGGAGAACGGCCTTGCCTGCCTGCTCATCCTCGACGAGCAGGTCCTGCATGGCCCCGCCCAAGGCGGTCTCTAGGGCCACGGTGTACCGGCTCTCCACATGAAACAGCTGGCCCACCGGCCCCAACACGCCGGTCAGCTCCCCCCGCCGGGCGGCGGTCATGGCGGTTTTGACGCCCCTGGCGTAGCCCTCCAGCTGTCTGGCCAGATCGCCCAACAGCTTCTGTCGGGCGGCCAGGGTATGCGCTTCCAGACGGCAGGCCATCCAGGCCTCTTCCGCCGCCTGTTCCTCTCGGTGCCGGTCGGCAAGCGCCTCCCGCTCCCGGCGCAGGGTCTCTTGCCAGGCGGCCTGTGCCTGCCGGGCCTGGGTTCGGGTCCGGGCCAGGCGCTCCTCGGTCCGGGCAATGGCTTCGGCGCGTTTGCGCTCCTGTTTTTGCAGCTGAGCCAGGCGCTCCTCCTGGCGCGACTGCTCCTCTTGGAGGTGGGCGGTGCGTGCTTCCTGCTGGGCCAGCTCGTCCCGCAGGCGGCGGGCCGTCTCGTCCCCGGTGCGCAGGCGCTCCCGGCGCAGGGTCAAGGCCTGGCGTCTCTCCTCCGCCTGTTGGCGGACGGCTTGCAGCCGCTGGCGCAGGCGCTCCCCTTGGGCCTCCTGGTCCCGCAGGTCGTGCAGCAGGCGTTCGCTCTCGGCGTACAGCCGGTCCGTCTCCTGGGTGCAGGCGGCGAGGCTGGCCTGGGCAGCCGCCCGGTCGGCCTGGAGCTTGCGGCGCTGCGCCCGCTGCTTGTCCAGCTGGTCCATCCAGAGGGAAATTTCCAGCGTCCGCAGCTCCTCCCGCAGGGCCAGGAATGTCTGGGCCTGCTCGGCCTGGGCCTTCAAAGGGCCCCGCTGGAGGTCCAGCTCCTCTAACTTGTCCGCCACGCGGGTGAGGTTTTCCTGCGTGCGCTCTAATTTGCGCTGGGTCTCCTCCTTCTGGTGGCGGCAGTGGGAGATGCCGGCGGCCTCCTCAAAGATCTCCCGCCGCTGGGTGCTCTTGGCGGAGAGGATCGCGTCGATCTTTCCCTGGCCGATGAGGGCGTAGCCCTCCTGCCCCAGGCCGGTGTCCATGAAGCGCTCGTGCACGTCCCGCAGGCGGACGGTCTTGCCGTTCAAGAGATACTCGCTCTCCCCCGACCGGTAATAGCGGCGGGTCACGGCCATCTCGCCGCCCGTCTCGTCCTCCAGCCGCAGGGTGACCTGGGCCGCCCCCAGCCGCTGGCGGAGCTGCGCCCCGCTGAAGATCACGTCCTCCATCTTGTCCCCCCGCAGGGTCCGGGCAGACTGCTCCCCCAGCACCCAGCAAATGGCATCGGAGAGATTGGACTTGCCGCTGCCGTTGGGGCCGACAATGGCGGTGACGGGATGGTCAAAGATGAGCACGGTGTGGTCCGGGAAGGATTTGAAGCCCTGCAATTCCAATGTACGCAGACGCAAAGCAGCTTCCCCCTCCCGTGCATCGGTGTCTTTGGTCACGGCTTTTCCGCCCCTTGGGCAGAAAAGAGCATGATTCATTTTATTATAGCAACTCCCACCGTGTTTTGCAACGGGTAATCTTCCCCTCTCCCACGATAGGAAAGGGGAAGATATCCCAACTACAGTTTGATGGAAGTTCTCTTTTATGCTATGATAGATCGTATCAAAACAAGGAAGTAGGCGAAGTGTTTGACCGTGACAGAAACGATGGACCAAAAACAGCAGGAGGACTTGGCACGCTTGCGCCAGCTGCGCCTGATAGACGACGATTTTTTCTCCAAATGCTTTGACAATGACACCGCGTGCGTTCAGCTGGTCCTGCAGATCGTGCTGGACAAACCGGACCTGAACGTAGTCGATGTGCGAACGCAGGTCTTCGTGGAAAATTTGCTCAACCGTTCCGTCCGCCTGGACGTTCTGGCGACCGACAGCGAAGGGCGAAAATTCAACATCGAAATTCAGCGCTCGGACAAAGGCGCAGGCCGAAAACGGGCGCGGTATAACAGCAGCATGATGGACGTGAATCTGCTGGAAAAGGGCAATGACTTCGAGGCGCTGCCAGAAACCTATGTCATCTTCATCACAGAGAATGATGTGATTGGCCTGGGGGAAGCTATCTATGAGATCGAGCGTTGCTTTGTCAAAAGCGGCAAACGGTTTGGGGATGGTTCGCATATCCTCTATGTGAACGGGTCCTATCGGGACGATTCCCCCGTCGGAAAGCTCATGCATGATTTTTCCTGTACAGACCCCTCGGATATGTGTTACAATGTACTTGCAGACCGGGCAAGATTCTTCAAAGAAAGTAAGGAGGGCATCGCAGTTATGTGCAAAGTTCTAGATGACATGAGACGACAGTCTTATCAAGAAGGCATGGCAGAGGGCAAGAACAAAAACAGAAAAGAGACTGCTCTGAACCTTCTGAAATTAGGAACGATCTCGCTGGACGACATCTCCTTCGCAACAGGGCTTTCCCTGGACGAAGTAAAAAAACTGAACGAAGACAAACCTGCATAACGCAGCAAAGTAAGAGGACCGCCGATGGGATAAACCAACGGCGGTCCTCTTACTTTGCTGCTTATGTATGCTTACCCGGAGGTCTTCGGGCAACGTACTGTCATTATTCCAGGATAAAATCGTCCTCGTCCTGATAGGTGTCGTTCTTGGTGCCGAAGAGGCCCAGGATGGCGCCGCAGACGCGGCCCAGGACCAGGCCCACCACCACGGTGGCGATCACAGCGCCCAGCTGGACGCCCACGTTGCCGGTGATGGCGATGCCGAACAGGCCGCCCAGCAGGCCGGGCATGCCGTGCAGGTTATGCACGCCGCAGGTATCGGTGCCGCGGATGAGCTTGCAGACCTTGGGGGCGATGACGGAGAAGCCCAGGGTGCTCAGGGTACCGGCGCAGATGCCGATGACCATGGAGAAGCCGGGGTTGGCGGTGGAGCAGGTGGAGCCGATGCACACGCCGCCGGCCAGGGCTGCGTTGGCGATGTCCTCAATGTCGATCTTCCCGCGGATGAGCTTGGTGAAGACATAGGTGGCCAGGGTGGAGCCGCACAGGGCCAGGACGGTGTTCAGGACCGTCAGGTAAGCGTGGTCGGGGGAAACGACGGCGCTGGTGAAGGAGGGCCAGAACAGCCACAGGATCATGCTGCCCAGCAGGCAGAACTCGTTGCTGACCTTGGTGCTCTGGGGGGCGGGCTTGCCCTGGAACTTCTTGTCGGTGGTGGCCACGACGCCCAGGCCGAAGTAAGCGCCGAAGGCGTGGATGGCGACGGACCCGCCGGTATCCAGGAAGCCCTTGAAGAGGCCGCTCTCCAGCAGCAGCCACTCGTTGAAGATATAAGCGATGGTGAACAGGATGGCCAGCACGAAATACTGGTCCATCTTCAGCCGGCCCAGCACCGCGCCCATGCAGATGAGCAGGCTGGCGGCGGCAAACTCGGCAAACAGGAAGCCGGTGATGTTCATGGCGTCGTACTCGCCGGGCATAAAGCACTTGACGAGCATGTAGACGGGGATGGCAATGCTCACGGCCAGGAAGGTGGCGGTCAGGGAGGTGAACTCATGGCCGTGCAGGAAGGCCATCAGGAAGCCGAAGCCCACCAGCAGCATGGCCAGGATGTGGATGGAACGGGCGTAGCTGATGGAATCAAAAATGGTGCGGGTCGCCCCGTCCAGGCTCTCGGTGTCGATGGGGGCGATGGCGTTCAGGCCCTCAGCAACATTTTGGTTGACGGACGGGAAGAACGCCACTGCCATCGCCACAGTGATGAGCAGGAAGACGATCAACAGCCCGACATTTCGGTTGCCTCGCATAATTTCTAACACTTCTCTCTCAAAAAACGTCGCAAGGGACCGGGGCTGATTCCGGTCCCTTGCGCGGCCTTCAATGTACCATGTTTTATTTTCTTTGTCAACTATTTCAGTCGAAATTTTTGCGAGAAAAGAGAAATTTTTTGGAGACTTTGCCGAGGCTTCGGCTTTTTCAGCCGCCCAGCACCTCCTGGGCGTAGTGGACCGTCTCCATGGCGTCGGCGGCGTAGCGGTCGGCTTTGATCTCGTCGGCGTAGTCCTGGGTGATGACGGCCCCGCCGACCACGACCTTGCAGTCCAGTCCCGCCTCGTGCAGAGCCTGGATGGTCTCCTTCATGTAGGGGGCCGTGGTCGTCATCAAGGCAGACAGTCCCACCAGGGGGATCTTCTGCGCCCGAACGGCCTCCACAATGGCCTCCGGCGGCACGTCCTTGCCCAGGTCCAGCACCCGGAAGCGGTAGCTCTCCAGCAGGACCTTCACGATGTTCTTGCCAATGTCGTGAATGTCCCCCTTCACCGTGGCCAGCACGATCTGGGGGGCACCGTGGCTCTCCGTGGCGGGCAGATACTCCTTCAGGACCTGGAAGGCCTCCTTCGCCGCCTCGGCGCTCATGAGCAGCTGGGGCAGGAAGAGCTTGCCCTTCTCAAAGGCCTTGCCCACCTCGTCCAGGGCGGGGACCAGTTCACCGTTGATGATGTCGAGGATCTCTCTCCCGCCCTCGGCCAGTTCTTTCGCCTGGGTCGCCGCCGCTTCTTTGAGGCCCTTGCAGACGGAGTAATTTAAGGTGTTCTCCGCCTTGGGGGGCGCGGCGGGCGCACTTCCCTCCGCCGGGGCGGCAGCAGGGGCGGCCTTGGCGGGGGCGGGGGCGGCCTCCTTCAGGTTCTCCATGTAGGTCATGTACTCCTGGCACTGGTCGTCCAGCCCCAGCAGGGCGCGGTAAGATTTGAACGCCCCCATCATCGCCGCGCTCATGGGGTTGATGATGGCCCCGTCCAAGCCCTGATACAGGGCCATGGTAAAGAACGCCTGGTTCAGATGGTCCCGCTTGGGCAGGCCGAAGGAGACGTTGGACACGCCCAGGGCCGTCTTGACCCCCAGCTTCTTTGCCCCGGCCAGGGTGGCCAGGGTGACTTTTGCGTTGTCGCCCCCGGCGCTCACAGGCATGGTCAGACCGTCCACCAGCAGCTCCCGGCGGGGGATGCCCAGGGCCTCGGCCCGGGCGATGATCTTCTCGGCAATGGCCACGCGCCCCTCCGCCGTGGCGGGGATGCCGTTGTCGTCCAGGGCCAGGCAGACCAGACCGCCGCCGTACTTCTTCACCAGGGGTAAAATGGCGTTGAGGCTCTCTTCCTTGCCGTTGACGGAGTTGATGAGGGGCTTGCCGTTGTACCGGCGCAAGGCCCGCTCCATGGCTTCGGGATTGGACGTGTCCAGCTGGAGGGGCAGACCCGTGACCTCCTGAATGGCCTCCACCATCTTGGTCAGCACGGCCGGCTCGTCCAGGCCGGGCAGGCCCACGTTCACGTCCAGGATGTGCGCCCCGGCCTCCTCCTGCTTAAAGGCTTCGTTGAGGACATAGCCGGTGTCCCCCTCCCGCAGGGCGGCCTGGAGCTTCTTCTTGCCGGTGGGGTTGATGCGCTCACCGATGATGACGGGGTCCTTACCGTCCAGGGCCACGGCCTGGCAATAGGACGTAATGAACATCGTGTCCTTCTGCGTCACTTCGGGCAGGGGCAACTCTTTTGTCGCGTCGATGAGGGCCTTGATGTGCGCCGGGGTCGTGCCGCAGCAGCCGCCCAGAATGGTCGCCATGGGGGCCAGGGGCAGCATCTCTGCCGCGTATTCCTCTAGGCTCACGTCATAGACAGCTTTCCCGTCTACGCTGTGGGGCAGGCCCGCGTTGGGCTGCAAGAGCAACGGGGTCGAAGAATCCTCCCACAGAGCCTCAAAGGTCGGGGCCATCTCCTTGGGACCCAGGCCGCAGTTGATGCCCAGCACATCCACGCCCAGACCTTCCAGCAGGCCCACCGCCGCGCGGGGGGAGCCGCCGGTGAGCAGCTTGCCCGTGGCGTCAAAGATGAGGCTGGCTAAGATCGGCAGGTCGCAGTTTTCCTTCGCGGCCAGCACGGCGGCCTTCATCTCGTACAGGTCGCTCATCGTCTCGATGAGGATGCAGTCCGCCCCGGCCTTGGCTGCGGCCCGGACCGTCTCGGCAAAGAGGGTCACGGCGTCCTCAAAGTCCAGGTCGCCATAGGGCCGCAGGAGCTTGCCGGAGGGACCCAGGTCGGCGCAGACGTAGGCGTCCTCCACCCCGGCCTGCTGCATGGCCTGCCGCACGTTGGCAACGGCGGCGGCCATGACCTCGTCCACCGTCACGCCGTAGGGCGCCAGCTTGGGGGCGCTGGTGCCGAAGGTGTTCGTGGTGATCAGTCTGGCCCCGGCTTCCAGATAGGCCCGGTGGACCCCCTGGACGGCGGCGGGGTTCTGCATCCCCCACACATCGGGGAGCAGGCCCTCCGGCAGTCCCGCCGCCTGGAGCATACTCCCCATGCCGCCATCCAGATAGAGGCGGCGTTCTTTCATCGCTTGCAGCAGTGGTTTCATTGGGCAACTCCCCTTTTCCATCTTCTTTTGTTCCATATTCTTTTCATTTCTTTTCCAAGTTTGATTGGGCCTTAGTTCGCCTCCGCCGGAGCGCAGCGGAAGGCACAGTTTTTCTTTTGGCATCGCATACACTTCTGCCCGCAGGACTCCTCCTGCCGGTCGCTGAGGCCGACCAGGGCCGTGATGGATTTCTCCGGCACCAGCATCCCCCCCGCCGTGAGGGTCAGGCCGATGCGCTTGGGGGCCTGGAGCAGGTCCAGCACCTGCCGCTGGGCCGCCAGGTCCCAGTCCCCGTAGCCGGGGCTGAAGGCAGGCGTGAGATACTGCCCCTCGTCCAGGGTCGGCAAAAAGCTGTCGCAGTAGTCCGCGCACAGCTGGTCCAGCCACACCGCGCACACCGCCTGCCCCACGGCGGCCTTGGCCATGGACTGGGCGCTCCACCGGCGCAGGAGCCGGTCGGTCTCCGCCCCCAGGGTCACGGCAAATAAAATGCCCTCGGTACAGTGGCGCAGATGGTGGTCCAGGTCCCGGCTCTGTCCCGCAAACAGAGAAAGGGACAGCCGCCGCCCCAGGGTCCGGGGGGTGACTGTCCCTTCCAGCTCCCGCTGGCAGTCAGCGGCCAAGGCAGCGGCCTCCGGCCACAGGTCGGCCCCCCGGCTGCCCAGATAGCGGGCGATCTCTTTGGAATCTAAGTTCATCCGCGTCCCAGGACCTTAGACAAGTTCTCCGCGATGCCGGCGGCCACATCGGGCTTGTTCATGGTGTAGACGTGGACGCCCCGCACGCCGTTGGCGACGAGGTCCACCATCTGCTCGGCGGCATAGACGATGCCCGCCTGCTTCATGGCGTCGGGCCGCTCGCGGAAGCGGTCCAGGATCATGCGGAAGCGGTTGGGCAGGGTGGTCCCGGACAGGGACAGGATGCGGGTCATCTGCGCGGCGTTGGTCACGGGCATGATGCCGGCTAAGATCGGCACGTTGATGCCCGCCTCCTGGGCCCGGTACAGGAAGCTGTACAGGGCGCTGTTGTCAAAGAACATCTGGGTGGTCAGAAAATCGACGCCGCAGTCCACCTTTTCCTTCAGGTGGCGCAGGTCCTCGGCCTGGCTCAGGCACTCCACGTGCCCCTCCGGGTAGCAGGCCCCGTGGACGGAGAAATTCGGCTTCTTCCATTTAATCCGTTTGGGTCTTGTCCTTTTGGAGCGGCTGGCGTCCGCTGCCCACCACATAATATTTACCGCCGTATTCCAACACATTGTTCAGCGTATACGGCTCATGCTCATGGGCC
>OLNF01003879.1_pt1 | contig 10560 bp, 11 predicted proteins | sample 1673061 | NCBI WGS metagenome assembly OLNF01 (sample SAMEA3136751, study PRJEB25190) | human gut metagenome | reverse complement strand
CTGCCGCACCTCGCTCGCCGTATCGGCACTTAGAATTATGCGGTATTGCCCAAAGCCGGAACCATCAAGTAAGAAAAAGCGGAAGAACCAGTGCGACGACCCCAAATACCGCAAACAGCACACCGCCGATTTTGGTGTTCAGGATATAAAAGTCCGACGGTCCGTCTGCCGCATAGGACTTCCACTGCTCTGTCAGCGCCCAGAGCCATTCCGGTTTCAGAAAAATCAGGATGCCGCCAACGATAAATGCAATACAGCCGAAAGGGTACCACCATGGCATAACATCGACCTCCCAACAAAATCAAACGGTCTGTGCGGCAAACAGGCGGACGCCCGCTGAGTTATAGCCCCAGCAGTACCGGCACAACATTCAGCACGACCATAACAACAGCAAAAGCAATAAAGCAGCCGTAAATAATCCTGGAGGTTCGACTCGCAGCTTTTTTGATGCAGAACGCCAGAAAAAGGATCCAGACCAGGTATGCCACAACCAGAAACACAAGGTTGTGGGCCAGAAACGCCAAGAAGAACAGCATGTTTACAATTTTAATGCCGTTTTCGGAGAAGAGCAGCTGTTTGAATTTTTCCATGTTTCTCTCACTTTCTGGTCATGTTCCAATGGAATAAGGGGCTTTTTTCCAGTATATCAGATAACTGCCTCCTGCGCCACCCCAAAACAAAAAGCACCCGGAAAAATCCGGGTGCCAGTTCATGATGATATAAGCAGAAATCAGCGCTCTTCCAGCGGCAGGTACTCCTGCGGCTCGCCCAGGTATTTGTAAGCGGGGCGAATGATGCGGTTGGCGTACTCAACTTCTTCTACGCGGTGGGCGCACCAGCCGGGTACACGGGCAATGGCAAACAGCGGGGTGTACAAATCTTCGCTGATGCCCAGCATGCGGTAGATCAGGCCGCTGAACAGGTCCACGTTGGCGCAAACCTTTTTGGGGCCGTGCTTTTCTTCGGCAAAAATCTCCGGGGCCAGGCGCTCAATGCTGCACAGCATGTTATATTCTTCATCGTAGCCTTTTTTGTAGGCAAGGCTGCGGGCGTGGTTTTTCAGGATCTGGGCGCGCGGGTCGCTCAGGGTGTACACCGCGTGGCCCATGCCGTAAATCAGGCCGCTGCCGTCACCGGCTTCCTTGCGGATGATCTTGCGCAGCATCTCGCGCACTTCGCCGTCATCCTCCGGGTGCTCCACATTGGCCAGGATGTAATCCAGCTGGTGCATAACTTTCAGGTTGGCACCGCCGTGCTTGGGGCCTTTCAGGGCACCGATGCCTGCCGCAATGGCCGAGTAGGTATCGGTGCCCGAGGAGGACAGCACGCGGGTGGTGAAGGTGGAGCAGTTGCCGCCGCCGTGGTCCGCATGCACCAGCAGACACATATCCAGCAGCTTTGCTTCCTCGTGGGTGAACTTCTGGTCCGGCCGGTAGGTGCTCAGGATATGCTCTGCGGTGCTCTGGCCCGGCTTGGGCAGATGGAAGAACATACTCTGCTTGTCGTAGTAGCGGCGTTTCATCTGATAAGCGTTCACCATCATGGTAGGCATGCTGGCGATCAGGTTGATGCTCTGGTTCAGGATATTTTCCAGGGTCAGGTCCTCGGCGTGCTCGTCGTAGGAGTACAGGCCCAGCACACAACGCTGCAGCTTATTCATAATGTTGGGGGAGGGGGCATTCATGGTATCCATAAAGCCCTCTGGCAGGGCACGGTGCTCTGCCAGGATCTCGCAAAAATCATCCAACTGCTCCTGGGTAGGCAGGCTGCCGAACAGCAGCAGCCAGATCACTTCCTCAAACACGAAGCGGTCGTTGCGGTAGGCCTCCTCCACGATCTCGTTGATGTTGACGCCGCGGTAGATCAGCTTGCCGGGGGTGGGGATCACATGTCCTTCCTGATCCTTTTTGTAGCCCACAACGTCACACACGTTGGTCAGGCCGGCCAGCACGCCGGTGCCGTCCGGGTTGCGCAGACCGCGCTTGACGCCCAGACGCTCACTGGTCTCGGGGTCGATGTAGTTGTTGGCCATGTACTCCTCGCACAGGGTCCGCATCGTGGTGGGGTCCAGGGTCGCCACTTCTGCATGTGCAAAATTCACGGGGGATCTCTCCTTTCTTCCGGTTCCTATTTTTTACTTTCCCATACTTTCCTGCCATCCTCACTGATGGACATAATCTTATATTATCGCTTTTGTGCAGTAAATTCAAGCGCAATGTGTTCACTTCTCACTGGCCCGTGCCAAACGACTTTCATTTTTGCGGGCAACGTTTTTTCGCAGGGTTTTGCAGGCAGGTCTTTTTATACTGGAGACAGAATCTTTTTCACGCTGCAAGGGAGATCCCGTTATGAAAAAAGCATTTCTGCTGCTGTGTACCCTGCTCCTGGTGCTTGGATGCGCCCTGCCTCTGGCCGCCTACCACCTCACCCGCGCGGTGCTGGGGCCTGCCGTTTCCACGGTCCGCCTTCCGCTTTCGTCACCGGAGAGCACTGCTTCCGCCCCGGAAATCTCCGCTGCCTACGCCGGTGACGCGGACCGGTTCCTGATTCAGGATGTCTCCACCGGGCAGGTGCTGGAGTTGTCCCGCCGGGAATATCTCATCGGCGCGGTAGCGGCCGAAATGCCGGTGAGCTGGCCGGACGAGGCCCTCAAGGCACAGGCCGTTGCCGCCCACAGCTACGCGCTGTACTGCCGTGACCATGCCGCACCGGACAGTATCGGCTGGCTGACGGCCGACCCGGCACGACGGCAGGGCTGCCTGACTGACCCGGTGCTGCGCAGCTACTGGGGCACTGCCTATGAGACCAACTATGCCCGTCTGTCCGCGCTGGTGGACGAGGTGGAACATACCGTACTGCTCTGCGACGGTGCCCCTGCCTGTGCCAGCTACTTTGCCATCTCCAATGGCCGCACCGAGGCCAGCGAAAACGTCTGGGGCACCGCCCTGCCCTACCTTGTTTCGGTGGACAGCAGCACCGACCTTGCCGCCGACCATTACGAGTACGCCCTGACCCTTTCGGCACAGCAGACGGCACAGCAACTGGCTGCCCTGGGCCTCACCGCTGACCTTGCCGCCCCGGAGCAGTGGTTCGGCACCCCGGAGTACACCGCCACCGGTTATGTTGCTGCCCTGCCGGTCTGCGGGCAGCGCATCACCGGTACGGCCCTGCGGCAGGCGCTGGGCCTGCGCAGCACCTGCTTCACAGTCCGGTATGAGAGCGGTGCGTTCTGTTTTACCACAAAAGGCTACGGCCATGGCGTGGGGCTCAGCCAGTGGGGTGCCAAGGCACTGGCCGAGCAGGGGCAGAACTTTGCCGACATCCTGGCCCATTACTACCCCGGAACTTCCCTGTCCGGATAAAAAAAGAGCCCATCTCCCGAAGGAGACAGGCTCTGTGAAATGCATGCAGAAGGGATCAGCCAAACAGGCCGGACAGCCAGCCGAGGGTGCTCTGGATCGTTTCTTCCGCCGTGGCCGTAATGGTCTGGTCGGTAAGTTTGGTACCGTCGGGGTCCTGCACCGACCAATAGGTAGCGGCGCTGGTGGCGGCATCCGAAACGGTGAAGTCGCTGGCGAAGCAAAGGGTCTCGCCGCTGGACTCGGTCACGATGACCATGTAGGTGTAGCAGCCCGTGGGCAGCTCACCGAAGTGGATCTGGTCGTCCAGCGTCTTGAGGGAGAAGCTGGTTCCGCCCACCTGGGCCTGTGCGGACTGCACGATCTTGTCGTTCTCGTCCAGGATGGCCACCTGCACACCTTCCAGCGTGCTGCCGGAGGTGCTGTTGGCGGTGCCGGTAAGGGCCATGCCGCTGCCGGTGCGCACATTGACCGGATAACGCATGCCTTCCAACCGCAGGTCATCTGCCTGCAGGGCTGCGCCGTTGTGGTCGGAGCTCACATACCAGTAGCAAGACGCCCGTGCAATGGACACGCTGGAGCTGGTGAGCGGGATGCGGCCGGAGGAGATGTTCCCGGCCGGGTCGGAGCAATAGAACACGCCGTTCGTATAATCGGTCAGCAACACGGCATGGGGCTGCGTGCGGTCGTACAGGACGATGCCTTCCGGGTGCTGAGCCAGCAGCTGGATGAGCAGCTGGGTCTTTTCCTGATTATTGGAGGGCAGGGTCGCATAGGCCACCTGCATCTCCCGGTATGTAAAGCTGTGGGCCAGACCATTGGACCAGGCCGTGGAGCGCACACTGTTTTCCGTCACATCCACCCAGTCAGTCCGTCCGTCAAAGTAAGCGCGGCGGCGCAGCATCATGGCAGCCGAAGCCAGCGTGCAGGTGCCACCCCGGCTCTGCTTGAAGTAGAACCCGGCATCCACATTCAGGTCCACAGCCAGTGCTGCGGGCAGACAGGTGAGTGCAAACACGATGGTGAGCAGAATGCTCACCAGTTTTTTATGTGCGGTCGTTGGCGCTGCGGTATTCACGGTCTGGTCGCTCCTCCCTTTTCTGGCGTCATTTTTCACGTTTCACTGCCATAAAGTATACCAGCCTGTAACCATTTTGTAAACAAAGGCGGTTATTTTTTCTCAGGATTGACACGTTTTCAAGGTTTTTGTTGGGAGAAATGCACAATTTCAAGCGCGATATTCTACATATCCTACAAATTTTTTGTGTTTTATTTCTGCCGTCGTTCCTCCTGTCGCACGCAAAAAAGCCGTCTGCCGCAGGCACAAAAAAAGAAAAGGTCCAACGACTTCTGTTGCGAAATCGTTGGACCTCTTGGTCCAGCAAGACTGGACAAATCCGAACTTTTTTCCTCTGCCGAATCGGCGGTCAAAGTGTCCTCAAATCGGACGGTTTGGGTGCCATCCTTGTAGTTGAACGTGATCAAGATTCGGTCATCATACAGGAAAATGGCATTCACAAAAATTTCAATCAGCGCTTTCCGCTGCTTTTGCTGCGATATATCGAACTTTCTAAATTTCAGCAACCAGAATCGAATAAAATCTTCGTTGAAGCTGGGCTTCTTCAACTTTTCATCTGCAATTTTTGCAGTCAACTCATCTTTCTGAATTTCCAGCGCTTCCAGACGCTCTTTCGTTGTCCGGGTGTACAAGCCATCCTCGATGGCCTTCATCAGGTTGTCCAGCTTTTTGTTGACCTCTCGCAGTTGCTTTTCCAGCAGCGGGATCGTTGTGTTCTCCTGATTCTGTACATCCATGACCAGTTGAACGATCTTGTCGATCACCACATCGTCCTGAATCAGCTTCATGGTCTCCCGGACGACCAGATCTTCCAGCCATTCTTTCTGCACGGTCTTTTTGTTGCAGCCCTTGCGCCGCTTGACGTTGGCGCACTTGTAATAATAGTAGGTGCGCCCAGTGGCACTGGTTCCGCTTTCGCCGAACATCAGTGCACCGCACTTGCCGCAGAACAGCTTGGTGGTCAACAGGTATTCTTCGTCGGCTTTGCCGCAGGCAGGGGCGCGCTTGTTCTTGTCCATACGCTTCTGCACCCGGTCAAACAGGTCTTTCGGAACGATAGCCGGAATCGCATCCGGCACAACGATATCCCGGAAAGACAGTTCTCCAATGTACCGGCGGTTCTTCAACATGGTGTTCACACTGCTGTGAGTCATTTTGCCGCCCTGCATATTGCGGACACCCTTGTCGTTAAGGAAGTTTACGATTTCCACCATCTTCTCGCCGTTGTCATACCGTTGAAAGGCTTCCAGCACCAGCGGCGAGGTCAGCGGGTCAAGGTGATAAAACTTGTCCTCGTCGATTTTGTAGCCGATGGTTCCTGTGCCGCCAGTGCATTTCCCTTTCAGGGCGTTCTCGGTCTGACCACGGATCACCTTTTCGGACAGCTCTGCGGAATAGTATTCCGCCATACCTTCCAACAGTGTTTCCACCAGAATGCCCTGTGAGCCCTCGGCAATGGGTTCCATAACGGAAATCAGGTGGACACCGTTCTTTTTCAGGATCATCTTGTAGTTTGCGCTATCAAAACGATTCCGTGCAAAGCGGTCAAATTTCCAGACGAGAACAACGTCAAATAGTTTCTTGCCGCTGTCTTTGATCATCTGCTGGAACTCCGGGCGGTTGTCCGTTTTGGCAGAGAATGCACGATCAATGTAGTGTTTGATGACCGTGATGCCGTTCTTTTCGGCGTAGGCGGTGCATTCCCGAATCTGGCCTTCAATGGATTCTTCACGCTGGTTGTCCGAGGAATAGCGGGCATAGATTACGGCGGTCATAGACTCACTTCCTTTTTCTTATCGAACAGATGGGTAGCTTTTTGCATACTTGTAGATTTGGCGCGCACAGTCAAGGCTCATTTTGCTGGAATCGTTGTGTTTGAGCCATGCATTCACATTGCCCGGATTCAGCTTCAAGTCTGTGTAGAGACGATAATTCGTCAGTTTCTTTTTCCGCTGAAGTTCCAATACTCGGCGATGAATCAACGCTTTCGTATCATTGTCCGCAAGAGAGGTATCCCGCACCGAGCAATAGCTGCGCCAGACTTTCAAATAGCCCTCTGTCAGTTCCGGTGACTGGTTTTCCAGAAGCAGCAGCATTTGCGCCAGCGAATAGTGATTGGAAAGCTGCTCATACTCCGCAGCAACAGCCCTGTTTACGGTATAGCGGAGCAACAAATCCACTTTATCAAAGGCCAGCGCATAGAGATACAGTGGCTCTTTCAGGCGGGGATTTTCTGTCATGCAATCTGCCAGCTTATGGACACTTGCCGTCTGAACCCCGGAAAGTTCTACCACATACTGCTTCAAAAAGCCTTCAAATGTCAGCTTTCTCACGGTCTCCACCTCTCCACATACTCCTGATAACGGATATAAAAATCTCGATACCGCCAGTCGTTCAAAATGCTGGCTTTCAGCTCATCCTCATCGGTTGCAAGGTGTTCCAGCAAATTCCAGTCCAAAGAGTTCCGCACAGCCTCGCTCTCTACGTCTGCCTTGTCAGTGTCACGGAAAGAGCAGAGCTTTGCGATTACCAGATCTTCCAGACTGGGTGTGTAGAACTGTACCTTTGTACCACCGAAAGGCAGCGGCTGAAGCCGATCTTGGAAGTTGTACGGAAAATTATCAATATAGGCTTCCACATCCGTGTTGATGTCGTACTTGCCAAGTAGTCCGTACAGCTCTTTCGGGACGCTCAAGGCATCAATGTCATGGGTGGCACGGGTCAGCTTGCCCAGCAGAATAAACGCACTTCCGCCAACAATTACCATCTGGTAACGGTCGTCGTTGTCGATCATCAGGTCGGCATCTTCGTCCAGCCGTTCCAGACGCTTGTGGAGGTCGTCTAAAATCATCTTTCCCATAAAGCAGCCTTTCGTATTTTCAATAATAGTATTCTCTAAAATCATTTTAAGAGCTGGACTGTGTATTGTCAAGAGGAAATCAACAATATTTCTCGCATTTTACGCTGTCATGTTATCTGTCCACATCTCGCACTGGCTGATAACCGTGCTGATTGCTGTGTCGTAATCTTCCGGGGGATACTTATACTTTTTCAGAAGATGCTTCACCATCTTCCGCATACTGGCACGCGCTGTTTCTTTTTTCTGCCAGTCTATCGTCCGATTTTTACGCAGCATCTCGGTTAGTTCTCTGGTAAGGTCGATCAGTTCGTTGTTCTGGTAAAAATCTTTGATGTTCTCCGGCTTGGTCAGAGCATCGTAAAACGCCAGCTCTTCCTGCGTCAGCCCCAGTTTCTCACCATTATTGTACAACTCTGTGATTTCCTGTGCCGTTTTCAGAAGTTCCTTGATAACTTCCTCGTTTGTAATCAGCCCATTGTAATAGGAGTTCATCAGCTGCGCAATTTTCTCCGAGAACTTCTGCGACTGCACAACATTTGTCCGCTTGTAAAGTGATACCTGTTCTGCCATCAACTTTTTCAAAATTTCCACAGCGATGTTCTTTTCTTTCATTTTTGATATTTCGTCCAATACCGCCGGGTCAAACAAGCTGATATTTTCATCTGCCTGCTTGCTGTCAAACAGACTGATTACACCTTGGCTCTGGATACTCGCTTTCAGAAGTTCATTGATTTGAGTGTTGATTTCTTTCAGCGAGAGCGTCTTTCCGCCGCTGCCGCCGTAAGTAATTTTCACCACGGTAGAACGCACAGCTTCCATGTAGGCGGCTTCATGACGCTCCTGTTCTGTGGTCATGCTGGAGCACAGGGAGTGCGACTGTTTCAGCAGCATTGCTTCTCGCAGGAACAAGTCCTTGCGCTTGGGTGCTTTGGCATCCAGCACAAAGTTCACACCACCCGTTACCAGCTTTGCCATAACCAGCGGCGAACCGTCAATAAAACTGCTGAAATCAAACCCGTGCAACAAATCCTTGCACACCTGAAGCTTTTGTTGAAAGTTGATTTTGAGCGCAGCGGTAGAGGGCAAGAACCGTCCCGTGGCCACAAATTTTCAATTCTTGAAAATTTCCTGTCCATCCGGGACTTCACTTCTTCAATGCGTCTGCATTTCCGATGTGATCTTGTTGGGGCGTGCCTGCCCCAAACCCTGCTTAGAACGGACGAGGAGGAATCGTGTCAATTTGACACAATTCCTCTCTACTGCTGCCAGAATACCACGTACGCCACTTATTTCAAAATCATTCTTTTTTCTGGTACTCCAACAGAAGCCCCAGAACGATTTTCAATCCTGTGGGCAAGCTGGCGATATCCACCCATTCCTGCCGGGTGTGCGCAAGACCGCCTTCAATGGTGCCGATGGTGTTGGCGGGAATACCCAGCGACAGCGGGATGTTGCTGTCCGTGGAGTTGGGTGTTTCGTCCGGCTCACGGCCTGTGAAGGTACGGATGATCTCTTTGCTTTTTGCTGTGAATTGACCGAGTTTTTTCTGGTCCACCGGGCCGTTGCCGGGGCGGGTGCCCAGCAGTTCTACCTCAAAATCGCCGCCTCTTCCATTCCAGTGCGCTACGGCACGACGGAATTTTTCTTCCATCTCTTCCAGACAGTCCTGTGCAGTGGAACGGAACTCATACAGCATGGATGCCTGCTGTGCAATGGAGTTGACCGTCGTGCCGCCCTCGATACGCCCTACATTATAGGTGGTGCGGGAGCGTACCGGCGGTTGGATCTGGTACAGTTCATTCACGAGTCCACACAGCAGCTGAATGGACTCGTGAATGAACTGAGTCCACACAGCAGCTGAATGGCACTGGGGTCGCCAAAATTGCAGGTGATCTTGTACCGGTAAGAACCCACGGCACTGTTGCAGCAAAGCGGCGTGTAGATATCAAAGGAATAAAACCCCTGAATACGGGTGCCGTACTCGGCAAACAATGCCTTGGTCCCATCCAGATTGCCCAGACCTTCTTCGCAGGCATTGGCCACCACCAGCACACCACATTCCAGCGCGGTTTGTTTCTGGATCAGGTATTTTGTCGCCATCAGCAGATTGACAAGATTTGCGGTGTCATCGCCGATGCCGGGCGCAAAAAGCTTTCCGCCTTCTTCCCGCAGGGGCAGATTTTCCAGATCTGGAAACACGATATCGGTATGGGCAGCAAAAACAACCAGTTCTTCGGTGTCCGGCCCCAATTTGCAGATCACATTTTTAGCGCTGTCGATGCGGACATTTTCTGCCCCTTGTGCCCGGAGCCAATCCCGGCAGAATGCTGCCCGAAAATCCTCCTTTCGGGTCGGCGCAGGCATTTTTCCCAATGTGCGCAGCAGTTCCAGCTGTTCGGTGCGGCATTCTTCTGCATAAGATTCCACCTGCGCTTTTGTCTGTTCGTTCATAAAAACTTTCCCTCCCTGAATACGCCGAAAACCGCAGACAGTTTCCTGCCCGCGGTTCCGGCCTTCATTTAGCCTTCCAGATCTTCACCATTGGTGGCGATGCACTTCTGATACCAATAAAAGCTGTCTTTTCTGCTGCGGGCCAGTGTGCCGTGACCGGCATCGTCCTGATCCACATAGATCACACCGTACCGCTTGGACATTTCCATGCTACCGCAGGAGACGAGATCGATAAAGCCCCACATGGTGTAACCGATCAGTTCTACGCCGTCCTTTACCGCTTCCTTCATCTGTTCCACATGAGCTTTGATGTAGTCGATGCGGTAGGGATCGTGGATAGAACCATCAGCCTCCACCTTATCCACGGCACCCAGACCATTCTCGGCAATAAAAATAGGCAGCTGGTAGCGGTCGTATACCTGATTCAGGGTGACGCGCAGACCCACGGGATCCTTCTGCCAGCCCCACTCGCTGGTCTCCAGATAGGGGTTCTTGTTGGCCATGATGAGGTTGCCGCTGGTCTTTTCCCAGCCCTGCTCGGTCGTAGACACCTGCGAGAAGTAGTAGGAAAATGCCACGAAATCGATGCTGTTGTTTTTCAGGATCTCAGCATCCCCGGGCTGCCAGTCGATGCGGATGCCCTGCTGTTCAAAATACCGTTCCATATAGGCAGGGTACTTGCCGCGGGTCATTACATCCAGATAGAACCAGTTGGAATACTGGTCGTCCAGGATCATCTGCATCACATCATCCGGTTTGCAGGTGGCAGGGTAGGTGGTGAATCGGGCGATCATTCCGCCGATCTTGCTGCC
>OLNF01003878.1_pt1 | contig 10562 bp, 8 predicted proteins | sample 1673061 | NCBI WGS metagenome assembly OLNF01 (sample SAMEA3136751, study PRJEB25190) | human gut metagenome | reverse complement strand
TCACGGGCAACACCTGCGTGCCGAACTTCCCGTTCTCCGTCTACATGGTGAAGATTCTGGGCGAGCACACTTCCGTCAAGGCATCTACCGAAGACGGCCTCATTTGGGACCAGGTTGTCGGCGGCACGATGGACGATTTGGGCATGTGGTGCAACTACGCGCAGATTTATCGCGACATCGCGCACTGCGTGTCTGCGGGTATCTTCGAGAAGAACCTGCCGGCCGATGAGTACAACATGTTCGACTGGAAGAAGTTCGAGAACAACGATCCGACTATCATGGTCGAGCTGCTCACGCACATTGCCAAGAACGACAACGAGATGTCTTATCTCGGCCATGGCCCGATCGTGTGGTGCAAGCGCTGGAACGACATGGAGTGGTTCGACACCACGGCAAGCTGCCTCATCAACTACCGCGGCTGGCCGGTCCATCACGCCATTGAGTCCTATGGCCAGGTCGGCGGCCTGCTGAACATGATCTTCAACCGCGACCCGATGATCCACTCGCATCAGAACATGCTGCAGTGCGGCCTTCCGCATGAGCTCAAGCAGGAAATCGCAGCCGAGCTGTGGGGCGGCGAGGATGCGCTTGACCAGGCGAAGAACTACACGCCCATCAACGATCACAAGATCAACTTCTGCTGGTGGTCCATCGTCACCGACGTGCTGCATGACTCGCTCACGCTGTGCAACTGGGTGTGGCCGATGGCTCAGAGCCCGTCGAAGAGCCGCAACTACCGTGGCGACCTCGACCTCGAGGCGAAGTTCTACAAGGCAGCCACCGGCAAGGACGTCACGACTGACGACCTGTACAAGGCTGCTGCGAAGATCATCACGCTGCAGCGCGCGAACACCGCCCGCGGCATGAAGGACAAGAACGGCAACATGGGTTGCAACGACTTCCGCAACATCCACGACGTCATGACTGAGTGGCCGTTCACGAAGGACCCGGACAAGCAGCCCTTCACCGAAGGCACCGATAAGATGGAGAAGCAAGACTTCCAGAAGGGCCTCACGATGCTCTACGAGAAGTTCGGTTGGGACAGCGAACTTGGTTGCCCGACGGCCGACTGCCTCGAGTACTATGGCATGTCCGACGTTGAGGAAGACCTCAAGAACCTGAACCTTCTTCCGTAAGCGATGCGACGAAGGCGGCGGCTTGCATGGCGCGAAGCTACGAGCCGCCGCAAACCTCCCCAATGAGTCGCATCCGGCGTAGAGGGTAGCCCTACCCGCAAGAAGAGCCTCTTCGGAGGCTCTTCTTGTTGTATTAGGGGGAAGATGCGAGCGGCGCACCGCTTCGGACGTCCACTGCCATTCCCATGCGCAGAATGCGAGGATATCGCGCACAGATCTTTGCTTGCCCGCCCCTTCAAGCTACGATCGAAGGTGAAATCGCACAAGAACCTGAGAGGCACGCGAATGAAAATCATCGACGTTGTAGCAGCCATCATCGAGAAGGATGGCGAAATTCTTGCGCACATCGAAAACGTCGATTGGCTTCCTGCCGACATGAAGGTGGTTGACGCTCTGGAGAAGCGCGGCAAGCTTTAACCGCAGGCGGCGCCGAGAAGACGCAGGCAGCGAGATGGGCGCGCAGGAGCTTAGCGCCCACCGGCTGCCATGCGGTTGCTACACGTTCGAGAGGCGCTCCACCGACCGGTATTCCGCGAGGGACTCGGCAAGCGTGCGATCCATATAAAGCGTCGAGAAGAAGTAGACGTCGCCGTTCGAGGCTTCGCAGCGCTCGATGTCGGGGTACTCACCCGACTTCTGAAGCTCGGTCCACGTGTCCTCAACCTTGCTTTTGCTCATATGGAAAGGAGGGTTGGCCAGGTCTTCCGCAGCAAAGGGACGCGGATAGATGCGTCCATCCTCGCGGACGCAGTCGACGAATGTGGCCAAGGGATTATCCTCGGCCGCCAGAAAAGCCCAGTGTGCATAGCTCTTCGTCATGAGGTCGGAGTCGTACAGGTAGTAGCTGTGCTGCCCCACCAGCGTGACGATATGCTCGCAGTGGATTTCCTTCTTCACCGGTGCCGCGTCCTCGTCGGGCACCAGCACATATTCCCCTTCAAGCTCCACGAGCTTGTAGCCCTCGGGAAGCTTGAGGTCTGCAAAGGGGTCGTCGCCGGAGGCTGCACCATCCTTCGAAAGCTCCGCGGGCGCTGCGGAAGCCGCCTCGCTTGCATGAGGCGCAAAGGTATCCATGGCCTCAGCTCGCACGGAGGAGGCGGACTCGGCCGCGACCTCGGACGACGCGAGGGCCCCAGAAGGAGCCGCAGCGTCAACAGCACCGCCAAGCGTAATCGCAGCATCGGGGGCAGCGGATTCGCCTGCGGAAGCCGTCGTCTCGTCGGCTCCAGACGCCAAAGTAGCCGTACCTGCCTCGGACGCTTCGCGCGCAGCCTTCTGCGCAGCCGCCTTCTCGTCCTCCTCGATCTGCTTCAGCCGACGATTGGGAATCTTTGGGGGAACGCCCACGGCGCGCGTAGCCGACCGGATGGAGCTCGCTTTACGCGCACGTTCCGCCTTTTCCGCTGCAATCTCGTCTTTATGGTCGCGACGATAGTCCTCGAGATACTCGTAGACGAGCATCTCGAACTCGTCAGAGGTCATATGTCCGGGCACCAATCCCAGCTCAACCCACCTGCTCGGGACAACGAGCTGGCTATCAGAGGATTGACGTCGAACATCGTCGAACACGTCGGCGAGCGCATTGTTTTCGGCTAGCTCGCGCTCTTCGGGAGTGGGCTCTGCCTGCTGCGCCTCGGAGGAGTCGTCAGCTTCGGGTGCCGCAGCTGGCACGTCACCTTCTCCTGTCTCACCAAGCACATCGTCCGAAGCAGCCGAGTCGACCGCACCCGCGGTACCGGTCGCAGCAACCTCGGACGCACCAGCTTCGGGAGTCGCGCTGGCTTCAGCATCCGCGCCTTCCCCACAAAAAGCCGCATCGAGACCCTTGCCGCATGCGGCCTCCGTCAAATTCCCCTGCAAGAGCTCCTCTTCGGGAGCCGCCGCCGCAGCCCGCGAATCTTCAGCAACCATTACGCATCCGCCGCCTTCGCGCGCGCTTCGTCGACCATCATGTCGAGGCGCGTGTCGCGCAGCGAGCAGTGCTCGCACAGAAGGCACGCGACCGAGCTCGTATCGCACGGCAGCTTCTCGTTGAGTTCGGCAAGCGTTATGCCGCTGCGGTAATACCAGTCGCCAACCAAACCACGCACGCCCTCTACCGCGAACACTGTGGTATGCGCCTTGTCGTAGGGCACGCCGTCAACGGCCGCCTTCACGTCGTCGGGCGTGATCGCAAGCGCCTCCGAGAACGTCTTGCCCTCGATCATCGTGCAGATGACGCTTGCACAGGCGGTCATGGCAAGGCACCCGCGCGTCTTGAACCCAGCGCGCAAAAAACGCGGCTCGCCGCCATCTTCGGGCTCGCCAACAACGGCGAACAAGCGCAGCGCCACTTCGCCGCGCTTCGACTTGCCTACCATGGATTCCGCGTTATAACCCTCCGGCTTGCCGGAGTTGGTGAAGTTCGCGACAATCGACAGCAGCGTGTCGGAATAGCCCGCAACCCCCTCGTCAAGATTCGTTTGATACACATCGGCGGTGCGAATCAGCGCACGCTCTGCCGGCTCGTGAAATACGTCTCGTCCGTCCCCCATAGCTTCCCCTCTCACTCAACCGAGAACCTTGATTTGCAGATAATCATGTCAAGACTCCGAATCGAAACAAATTGATGCTATCATGGTGGCTGTTTTTGATAAGAGGATATACCCTCTTTGGGGATAAAAAACGATAATGCCTGTTCGCAGGCTGCCACGAAAGCAGGGGATAACATGGTCGGAAAGACGAACCAATCGTCGCCTTCCCCTTTGTGCGCCCCAAACCAAAAGACCCCTTCCGAAAAAGCCACCCCTGCAAGCGAACAATCGGAAAATGTCGGAGCCATAATTACCCGGCACAAACCGCTCGCTTGGTCGATTTTAGGTCTTGCCCTTTGCCGTGCGGGGCTCATCGTCGGTAGCTATGGCAGCTACCGCCACAGCGACGAGGGCATCTACTCCGACGGCGTCATGCTCGTCGCGCTCGCGGTTTTGGCAGTGCTGTGGCTTTTGATTGCCATCACGAAGTGTCACCTTTCGCGTCAAGTCGTCAGAAGAATCGCTTTCGCCTCGATTATTCTCGAGGCGTTTTCCCTCACCATGGCAGGTGCGCTGGTAATTGGACCACCCGAAATGAACGTCGCCGGGAATCACTTCATTGCAAGCACGTTTTGCACGTTAGGCGGACTTGCCTGCATGTCATATTGGCTGCGTCGCGCACGCGACTGCACCGCCGTAACCGCAGTTATTTACGCATTTGGAGCGCTGTTTGTAAGCGAGCTGCTTATCTTTACCTCGATATTCATGGAGAACGGCATCTCCTATTTCTATGCTGCCGTGCTTGTCTTGCTGCAATTCCCTTGCATATTGCTCGCACGGACGAAGCCCCTCGCTTGCGATATCAAGACGCTTTCCAACAAGGGTGATTTCTTCAATTTCACCAAGAACACCATGACGTCGAAGGTCTTCCTCGCCACCATCTGCGTGAGCATCGGCGTGCTTTCATGCGCCGACGGCTTCCTGCGCGGCTACCCCGACGGATCGTCGATTGCGTTTCAGCCGACGACGCGATTCGCCGATCTTATGCTTATCCTTGCTCTTTGCACTACGATTATCGTACTCACCTGCAAACACCACCATCGCGTTATGACCGTCGGCATTTTCGTCCTTATGGAAGCGCTCGCCTGCATCGCGCTTTTATGCTATTCCGCCTGGCCCGACGCACTCGATATCGGCGCCATCTTCACGACCAACCTCAATGCGCTGCTCGTCGGCTTCTCGTGGTATATCATCCTCGCGTTCATGAGCTACGGCTGGCGTTGCCCCTACTATTACGCCATCGCCGGATGGATCGTCTGGCTCGGATGCCGAGGAATCGCCCGCATCACACTCATCAATGTGACGGCAGTGTCGCAAAACGACCTTCTGATGCTCGCCGCCGTGTTCACGATGATCGTCATATCAACCCAAGTTTCGTTCGTCAACTTCCTGAACGTGCGCAAATTCGAGGCCGTCCCCGAAGAGGAGTTAACCCACCAGCAGAAAGCCGTGCAGACAAGCCCTGTCGTGAAGGTCCTGGGGCTCGACGACCATCATGAGAGCCTGGCAGACGTGCGGCAGGCCACCATGCGCCACAACGCCGAAGAGGTCGGCAAGCAGTTCCTGCTTTCCGAGCGCGAGGTCGAGGTACTTTCGCTTTACGCGCTCGGCTGGACGCAAAAGCGCGTGGCAGAGGAGCTATTCATCAGCCCGGGAACCGCTCATGCGCACATCAAGCGCATCTACGCGAAAACCGGCCTGCACTCACGCCAGGAAATCCTCGATTACATGGAAAAGTACACATCCTAAGGCTTCAAACTCCGAGGGACACAATCCTGGATGCGTCGCAGCGCCCAATCCAGGATTGTGTCCCTCGGAGACGCTCGGAACCTGAGACAATCAGCCCCGAAAAGCTCGCAATCTGAAGGCGGCAGCGAAAGAGCGCCGAGGCGAGCGACCGGGCAACAAAAAGGGCGGCTCGCGACCGTGAACAGGCACGCCGCGAACCGCCCCTCGATCGAAGACCTTGACGAGCTACTTATATTCCTCCATAAGCGCTTTGAAAGCGGGCATGGAACGCTTGATGACATCGGCGGACACGCAGTAGCTGATGCGCACCCAGCCATGGGATTTGAAGCACGTTGCGGGCACGAGCAGAAGCTCGTGGGCCTTCGCCTTCTCGCAAAACGCCTCGTCATCGGACTCAAGCGCACGAACCCACAGATAGAATGCCCCATCGGGCTCGACGAACTCGTAGCCCAACTCGGAAAGACCCTTCGTGAGCAGTTCGCGGTTCGCGCGATACGCCTCAACGTCGGAAGGTTCGTTCACGCACTTCTCCATCACGCGCTGGAACAGCACTGCCGTGCAGATAAAGCCGAGCGCGCGACCCGCACCGCTCACCGCCGTGTAGACTTCCTTCGCGTTGTCCATGAGGTTGGACACGTAGATGTAGCCGATGCGCTCGCCAGGAAGCGACAGCGACTTAGAATACGAGTAGCAGACGATGGTGCGCTTGTAGAGCGTAGGGACGTAAGGAACTTCGGCGCCGTAGGTGATCTCGCGATATGGCTCGTCGCTGATCAGGTAAATCGGATGCCCGTACTCCTCTTCCTTGCGCGAGAGCAGCGCAGCGAGCGCCTCGAGGTTCTCGCGCGTGTAGACAGCGCCCACTGGGTTGTTCGGCGAGTTGATGATGATACCTGCGGTCTTCGGCGTGAAGGCGGCATCGATAGCATCGATATCCATCTGGAAGTCGGGCTCGTGCGCCGGAACCTCGATCGTCGTGCAGCCGGCGGTCTCGGCCCACACAGCATACTCGGGGAAGTACGGGGCGATCACCATGATCTCATCCCCAGGGTTGGTAATCGCATAGATGCTGATGGCAAGGCCAGCGGCGGCGCCAGCGGTAAGATAGACCTGGTCGGCCGTAGCATCGATGCCGAAACGGCGGCTGATATTGTCAGCCACTGCCTGGCGCGGGCCGGCAGCGCCGGGGGATGGCGTGTAGCCATGGAGCGCACAGGGCGGCTCCTTGATGAGCTCGGCGATGGACTCGGCCACGGCGTCGGGCGCCGGAACGCTCGGGTTGCCGATGGAGAAGTCGAACACGTTCTCCTCGCCGATCTCGGCCTTGCGCTTAAGACCGTAAGCGAAAAGCTCGCGAATCTTGTTGGGGGCGGAGCCGAGTTCGGTTGCGCGTTGGTTGAGCATGGAGGGCCTTTCTAACTACGCCTTGACGACATGAACGTCGCAGCGGACAGTGCGAATGAGATACTTCGAGACGCTGCCGACAAAGGCGTACTGCATATTGGACAGGCCGCGCTCGCCGCAGATGACAAGGTCGGGCTTGAAGGGCTCGATGAGCTGCTCGGTCAGCGTGTCGGTGATGCGGCCGGCGCGCACCTGAAGATCGACCGACTTGATATCGGGGTTCTTCCTCGCCTCTTCCAGGATATCGGCAAGATCGGCCTCGAGCTGCTCCTTGCGCGACTCGCACAGAGCGTCGAAGTCGGCGCCGTTCGCCTCGAACGGAACGGAGTCGACGACGTGGCCGAAGAGCAGGTCGGCGTTATTGGCAGCGGCGATCGCAACGGCGCGACGCGCGACGATTTCCTGCGTTGATCCGCCGTCGAGCGATGCGAACACGCGCGGGAACAAGTGAATGGCAGGCATGGCAGTCCCCTTTCGTTAGAGCCTTGAATCTAGACGCCATTGTACGACTAAATGGGGTCCATCACAGAAAAGTTTCCCGAGCGAAATAATCGGGTTGGAGCAAGAAGGGTCAACAAAAACGTCGAGCAATCCACCTTTACCTACCCAGCAGCCAATCGATGACGTTTACTATGGCGACCCCCTCTTCAGTCACGCCGCATCGAAGGCGATCAGCTGTCAAGATAAACTTGGGCCACGAGTCGCCAATTAAGAGGAGGGGGGATATTTCTCGTTCGAACACTCCCTGGTCAACAAGTGACTCCGTCACCTGTATATACATTCGTTTCTGTGCACGTTCGACGACGAAGTCGACTTCCCCAGCGCGAAGCGAGCCCACCGTCACGCTCCAGCCTCGTCGCAGAAGTTCGTTGTAAACCACATTCTCAATCTGAAAGCCAATATCTCCCGAGACAAATCCACTTGCGAGGTTTCTCAATCCCGTATCCACCGGGTAGAACTTACGCTGCGGACGCAAAATATCCTTACCCGACAGCCCAACCTGCTCACACGCGTGAAGAATCAAAGCATCGACCAACGCACGTAAATATGCCTCCACCGTTTCGATTCGAGTCTTGCGGCCGTAGCTTGTCAGCGTGTTGGCAATCTTGTTTGCTGAGAAGAGAGAGCCCGAGGTTGTGAACACGTAGCGAACCAGCTTCGAAAGCAGGTCCACATCGCCTATTTTCGTGCGTTCCACCACGTCATTGAGAATAATCGTTTCATACACTGTACGCAGCAGCTGGGCAATACGATCCTGATCCCGCTCTTTCAGATGAAACAAGGCCGGCATGCCCCCGTAACGCAAGTATTCGGCAAACGCCGAGTCCTCATTCGGAAAACGCACGTCGTAATAGGAAGAGAAAGAAAGATACTCGGAAAACGAAAGCGGTTGCACCCTCATCTCCACATAGCGCCCCCCGATAAGCGTTGCAAGATCGGAAGAGAGGACATAGGCATTTGACCCCGTGATATACACATCGGTATTCGGCCTTGTGTGCAGCTGGCGAACAACGCGTTCCCAGCCGTCTACGTCCTGAATCTCATCGAGAAGCACATAGAACGGCTTGAGGGGGTCGCTCTTTTCGATTGCGGCCGATATCTCGCCCACCAGCCATTCGGCGTTCGGGTTCGTCGGCATGCCGAATAAGTCCATACGCCGATAGAACACGTTGCCCGCCCCGACACCGCTATCGAGTAGGTCGCCTTGGAGCCACCGCAGCAACGTCGACTTGCCGCAACGACGAACACCTACGAGAACCTTGATGTCCTCGGTATCGCGAAGCAACCTGAGCTCGTTTTCATAAGTGGGACGGGGTGCGTATTCCATGATCCATATCTTCCACTAAATTCTCTATTGCAATCGAGATTTTAGCATGATTGAAGCGAAATCTCTATTGCAATAGAGATTTCGTCATTTTTGTGCAAGAATCTCTATTACAATCGAGATTATCGCTTATTTGAATGAAGTTCTCTATTGCAACCGAGATTTCCCCGCTAGGACGTGATGAGCAGTACGAGGCCGACCAAAAGCAGCAGAACATAGGTGAGCTTGAGGAACTTCTCCTGGCTGATGCGCTTCTGGATAACCTGGCCCAGGATGTTCGCCACAATGGCGATGGGGATGCAGATGCCCACGGTGAGCACCACGTCACCCGTGAAATGCCCCTGCGTGAAGGCGAGCAGGGCATACAGGAAGTTCAGGATGGCCCACAACGCGGAAAGCGTGGCGCGGAACTGCTGCTTGTCCTTCATCTTCTGCACGGCGTAGATAACGAGGAACGCCCCGCCCGACACGAACATGCCCTGAATGAGCCCAGCTGCCGCGACGATAATCGCAAGCAGCCATTTCGGCAGGAACCGCTGCTCTTTGGACAACAGGTTGCGGATGCCGATGAACACGATGATCGCCCCGTAGATGCGCAGGAGCACCGGCAAGGGCAGCACCGTGTCAAGCCAGATGCCAAGCGCCAGGAAGGGAAGCATGCCGCAGGTCATCTTGGCGAGCTCGCGCCAGTTGATGTACTTGAAGTTGAGCACGGCGAGCATGCCGCACGCGAAGAAGCCCATGGCGTTCAGAACGGCGACGGAACTCGAAAGCCCCATTACGTGCGTGCCGACGGGCATCGCGAAGATGTTCCCCGCAAACCCCGTGACCGCTTGTATCGTATAGGCAACAAAGAACGCTGCTGCGAAAAGCACTTTCTCCATGTATGTTAAAATCCTTTGAAACTTCTCGGGCCTGCGACGGAAATGTCCTACATTTCCGTTGGGCAAGGCAATTGCGCTCATGGCCTGCATGGGCGTCGTTTAGGGTAGCGCATTGTCCGAACGCCTGATGTTAACAAATATGAACTATGCGCCAAACGCTGAGAAAAGCAGGGAATATGGCAGGTTTCAACATAACCGTGGCTGGCGACTCGGCCATCAACCTCGAGTTCGGCAACGTCATCTCGGAAAAAACGAACGGCCTCATCCGCGCCGCCGCGCAAACGCTCGAAGCGGACCCGATCAACGGCGTAGTCGAGTTCGTCCCCACGTTCTGCTCGCTCATGGTGGTCTACAACCCGTGCGAAATCGGGTACGATGAACTCACCAGCCAGGTTCGCGGAAAGCTGCGCGGCCTCGTGGCCACCACGGGCGGCATCCACCGCGTGGTGAAGATTCCCGTCTGCTACGGAGGCGACTTCGGCCCTGATTTGAGCGACGTTGCCGAGCACGCAGGGATGAGCGCCGAAGAGGTCATCGCCATCCACTCGGGGCACGACTATCTCATCGACATGCTCGGCTTCCTACCAGGCTTCGCCTACCTGGGCGGACTCGACGAGCGGCTGCACACACCGCGCCTCGCCACACCGCGCACACGCATCGAGCCTGGCGCTGTGGGAATCGGCGGTGCGCAAACGGGCATCTACCCGCTCGCCTCACCTGGCGGCTGGCGCATCATCGGCCGCACCCCCGTGCGCCCCTACGACCCCGACCGCGAGTCGCCCATCCTGTACGCCGCAGGCGACTACCTGCGCTTCGTTCCTATCACGCCGCAGGAGTTCAGCCTGATAGAAACTCAGGTGGAATCAGGAACCTACGAATGCGAGATCGTCAAGGGAAGAGCGACGACCCCCGTCCAGGCGGAAGTCAACAACGACCAGGCGAGCGCGACGTCCGCGGGACGGAGCGAAGGCTGCGAAGCTTCTGAGCGGAG
>OLNF01003873.1_pt1 | contig 10575 bp, 9 predicted proteins | sample 1673061 | NCBI WGS metagenome assembly OLNF01 (sample SAMEA3136751, study PRJEB25190) | human gut metagenome | reverse complement strand
TGACTAGTATTTTTTCTATATAACTAACTATTATATACATAAGGTAAGAGACTATCATTAATATAATAATACCTGAAATAACCAAATTTAAATTAAATACCTGAGAACCATAATTTATTAAATAACCAATACCACTTTTTGATACAAGAAATTCTCCCATAATTACTCCTATTAAAGTCATACTAATATTTATCTTAAGACTACTTATAATAGTAGAGTAACTACTAGGTAAAATAACATATTTAAATATTTGCCCTTTAGTAGCAGAAAAAGATTTAAGTAAATTAATTCTATTTTTATCAGTGGATATAAAGCCATTATATACAGTTATAACAGTAACAATAACAGATATAAGTAAAGCCATTATAATAATAGAATTAATATTAGCCCCAAAGAAGATAATAATTATTGGACCTAAAGCTATCTTAGGCAAACTATTTAAAATAGTAAGATAAGGATCTAATACTTTATAGATAAAATTAAAGTACCATAATATAGTAGCAGTAATTATGCCAATTATAGTTCCTAAACTAAAACTAATTAAAGTCTCGTAAATAGTAGTCCATATATTATTAAATAGATTATTATCATTATATAGCGATATAATAGTACTAAGAACCATGCTAGGAGAAGAAGTAATAAAAGTATTAATAACTTTATATGTAGCAAGTAATTCCCATATAGAAATTAAAAGTACCGCTAATAAGATTTGAGTAAATATAACTAATATCTTTCTTATTTTCTTTTTTCTTAGATATAATTTGTGTTCTCTGCTATACATGAATATCAATATCCTTCCATATATCATTATAGAAAAATCTAAATTCTTTTAAATTTCTATTATGTGTAGGATTACCTTTATCTTCCATATCAATAGTATAAATTTTTTTTACTTTAGCAGGTCTATCAGATAAAACAATAACACGGTCAGCCATAGAGATAGCCTCAGCTACATCATGAGTTATCATAATAGTGGTCTTTTTCTCATTCTTAATAATTTTCCATACATCATCTGATACCGCTAATCTTGTTTGATAATCAAGAGCACTAAAAGGTTCATCTAGTAATAGAATATCAGGATTAATAGCAAGAGTTCTAATAAGAGCAGCCCTTTGTTTCATACCTCCGGATAAATTACTAGGATATTTATAGATAAAGTCCTTTAAACCATAAGTATTAAGCATAGATATTACCTTATCTTTATTTTCTTTAGTAATTTTTTTTTGTACTTTTAGACCTAACAAAGAATTATCTAAGATATTAAGCCAAGGAAAAAGAGTATCATTTTGCAGCATATATCCCATTTTAGCTTTACCTTTAGGGAATAATATATTGCCACTAGATTTATTTTCTAATCCACACAAAATAGAGAGTAGAGTAGTCTTACCACAACCAGAAGGACCGACAATAGCTACAAATTCACCATCTTTAATATTTAAATTTAAATCTTTAATAGCGGTTATTTCACTATTATTAGTATGATATATCTTTGATAAATTATCAATTACTAATATATCATTCGAACTCATTGAAGTATTTTCCATATATTAATTTATCATATGGAGCATATTCGTCAAGTTCCCCTGCTGCTATCATAATATCTTGAATATGTTTCCATTCTTCTTCATTAATACTAATAGTCTCTCTATATGCATCACCTTTCTTATATCTATCAATCATAGTAATTAGATCATTTAATGCAGTATCAGGAAAGAAACTAATAATACTTTTAGCTATTGTTTCAGCATCATTATCAGATACAAATTTTAATCCTTTATTTATAGCTCTAGAAAAGCCTTTAATAATATCAGGATTATTATCAATATAACTTCTTTTAGCATTGTAAGCAGTATAAGGAACAGCTCCTCCTAGTTCACCAACATAAGCTACAATATAACCTAAACCTTCCTTTTCTACTGAAGTAGCATTAGGTTCAAATAGAGTAACAAAGTCTCCAGTTCCACCAATAAAAGCACCTTGCATAGCAGCAAAAGCTATTGATGTATCAATATTTAAATCTTTTTTAGGATCAATACCATGTTCTCTTAAAGCCCATTCAAATGTCATTTCTGGCATACCACCAGTTCTTCCACCAATAACAGATTTACCTTTCAAATCATTTAATGTAAAATTATCTATCTTTTCTCTGGATACAAGAAAGGCACCATCTCTTTTAGTAAGAGCAGCAAATGTTACTGGATAATCCTCTTCACCACCATTATAGACATAGATAGTAGCTTCAGTACCAGAAAAACCTATGTTTACATCTCCAGATAATACTGAAGACATAACAGCATCTGCTCCCGGAGTTAGAATTAATTCTATATCTAATCCTTCTTCTTCAAAATACCCATTACTAATAGCAGCATACTGAGGAGCATAGAAGATACTATGAGCTACTTCTGCTACTTTTACTTTAGTAAGATTTGAATTATCATTATTTCTTTTCATAACAGTGCCCACTATAGCAGAAGCTATTACAATTAAAAATAATATAATACTAACTAATGTTCTTTTCATATAAACCTCCTTAATCATAAATATTCTATTCAATAATATAATTAAGGTGTAGGCTTATTGTTACTTCCAAGCCTCAGGTCTTGCAAGTGTTTTTGAAGCCATTTGTCTTCAAAAAGAATTTGTAAGCCATATTGTCTTACAAATTTAGTTTTATTTATTATAAAAAAGCATAAAATAAAAATAGGATAGTTAATCCTATTAATTATTAAAATGGTGCGCCCAGTAGGAGTCGAACCCACAGCCTTTTGGTCCGTAGCCAAACGCTCTATCCAGTTGAGCTATGGGCGCATTTCTTCGAGATACAATGATATTATATACTAAAAAACAAAAAAATTCAATATTTTTGCATGTTTTTAATAAAAATCGCAAAAAAAGGTTGTCAAACTAAAAAAAATGTTATATAATTAAGAAGTCAACAGCAAAAAGACATGAATGCCTGAGTGGCGGAATAGGTAGACGCACAGGACTTAAAATCCTGCGAGATTTAACCCTCGTGTCGGTTCAAGTCCGACCTCAGGCACCAATTTATTGGAGGAATACCCAAGTCTGGTTGAAGGGACTGGTCTTGAAAACCAGGAGGTCGCGAAAGTGGCGCAGGGGTTCGAATCCCTTTTCCTCCGCCATATTTGTTTATTAATTTTATCGCGGGATGGAGCAGCTCGGTAGCTCGTTGGGCTCATAACCCAAAGGTCGTTGGTTCAAATCCAGCTCCCGCAACCAATGGTTCCGTGGTGTAGTGGTTATCACGTTTGCCTGTCACGCAAAAGATCGCGGGTTCAACTCCCGTCGGAACCGCCATTTATTTTGGCTTCATAGCTCAGTCGGTAGAGCAGAGGACTGAAAATCCTTGTGTCGCTGGTTCAATTCCCGCTGGAGCCACCAGATGAAAGAAATAAATCCTTAGTTATAAGGATTTTTATTTTGCACAAAAAGATGCAACTAAAAAAGTTACATCTTTTATTTATATAGAAAAAGTAGAGTAATAATTATACTCTACTATAGAATTCAACGATTAATGATTCATTGATATCTGCGTTTAATTCGCTTCTTTCAGGATATCTAACATAAGTACCAATTCTCTTAGATTCATCATAGTTAATGAAATCAGGTCTTTTTACTTTATTAGCAAGTGCTATTTCGATACCTTTATGATCACTTGAGTTTTCTTTAATAGCAATTACATCACCAGGTTTAACTCTGTATGAAGGAATATCTACTTTCTTACCATTAACAGTAATATGACCATGGTTAACAAGTTGTCTTGCTCCTCTTCTAGTAGTAGCAAAACCAATTCTATAAACGATATTGTCTAATCTACTTTCTAATAAGATAAGTAAGTTTTCACCATGAACACCTTTCATTTTAGCTGAGTCATTAACTAATTTTTTGAATTGTTTTTCAGAAATACCATACATAAATCTAGCTTTTTGTTTTTCATTTAACTGAATAGCATAGTTAGAAGGTTTTCTTTTTCTGTCTTTACCATGTTGTCCTGGACCATAAGGTCTTTTTGCAATATCTTTACCATTTTCTAATATAGAGAATGATACTCTTCTTGCTTTTTTGTTATTTGGGCCTGTATATCTAGCCATCTTCATTTCCTCCTTCTCTTAGAGAAGTATACTATATTTTTATAGGGTGTCTTTAGCATACTTTCGCTATGCAGCTATAGTTACTTATAAATGACACATTACAAAAAAATAGTATCTGCTGCTAAGCAATAATATTATATAATTAATCATATTTTAAGTCAAGAAAAAAATAACAATAATCATATAAATATCATATATTTGGTAATAATTAGGAGAAAAAAACATTAAAATAACAAGAAATTTATAAAAAAATGTCAAAAAAGTGTAAAGTATAAGAAAAAAGTCATTTTATGTGCTATAATTATTTTGAAAATGATAGAAGAGGGTAAAACCTTGCTATCATTTATGGAGGTGTTTATAGTCGGGGGAAAATATACTACACAAAAATACAAAATAAAGAAAGGAATGAAGAAAATGAAAAAAATGAAAAAGATAAGCAAAATATTTTTAGTTCTTACAATGATATTTTCACAATTATCTTCAGTTGTTACTGTTTTAGCGGATGAAATTATTTCTAAACCATTAGAAACATCATTAAGTGTAGCTACTGATGAAGAATTAGGTTATATTAAAGAATATAATTTAACATATAAAAGTGAAAAACAAGATTATGAAGAAGAAAAAGAATATACAATAGAATTAGAACCAAGTTTTAAGTATTTAGATGGCACAGTAGAAAATGATAACAAAATAGTATTAACCAAAACCGGTTCTGAATTAAATAATGAAACAAATACACAAAAAATAAATCCAATTTATAAATACTATAATGGAGAATTTAACTTAAAAATAACCATAAAAGATAATGCATCAGTTATTTATGAAGAAAATGTTCCATATACGATTAATACAGTTAAGAGTGGCTTAGTTGGAGCTTTATATAATGGAGAAAACACTCCTATTGAACCAACAAGTGAGACATTAGGAGTAGTATCAACTGGAGAGTATACTGTAAGTGAAGAAAAAGAATATACACAAAACCTAATTATAGTACCTGGCAATTTATCTCCAAATAGCAATTATAGGGTAAGCGTTAATTCAGCAGAAATAAAGACAGGCAGTGGTAATGAAATAATAAATACTATTTTTGATGGCTCTATTACAGATACCACTTCTTCACTTGGTGGATTATATACTACTAGTGATACTGTTACTATAGAAGAATTAAACGAAAATAATGAAGTGATAAATACAATAAATTATACTTATAATGCAAGCATTAATTATAATAAAGATAATGATAGAGAATTATCTGGGTTAACAGGCCTTAATTTTCACAATGGTTATCTATATGAAGAGGCAATCGGCTATAATGACTCCGATAAAGTAACTCATGTTGAAGAAATACTAGGTAATTTAATTAATACAGATATAGAATTATCTATCTATGACGAAAATAATGAATTGTTAGATTTAACAAATGAAGAAGTAATAAATAGTGAAGTAAAAAATAACTATAAATTAGTGTTTAAAAAAGGAACAGAAGTTACTTATACAGTAGTAGTAATTGGTGACAATAATAATGATAATAATTTTAATAAAGATGATATGAAACCAACTATGAACGATTATTTAGAAGGTAACAAAGTATTATCTATGGATGTCGTAAAAGAAGATAATGATGAAGAAGGACTATTAACTTTTGAGGACATAATGAGACTAAATACTGAATTAAATCCTGCTACTAGTGGGGATGCAAATATTAATTTAGGCCTAGTATATGGTGGATTACCAAAAGAAATATATGTTGGTGATACCTTTAAATTAAATGTATTAGTAAAATCAGAAAATGCAAGTGATTACATAAATGGTATTAATGCATTAGTTACTACAGGTAATAATCTAAAATTAACAAATGTTACATATAATTCAAATTTAATAGGTACATTTAAAGATAATAATTTAGTCGCAGCAGGAACAGAATTAAAAAATGAAGAAGTATTATTAACATTAGAATTCACAGCTATTAAAGAAGGAAAAGATTCAATTACATTAAGTGGAAGCATTGCAAAAAATGAAAATATTGAAGAATTTGAAAATTTAACAACTGAAGTTAATGTTATAAGAAAAATTAGTAGTAATAATAATTTAAGTTCATTAAAAGCTAGTGTTGGTACTTTTGATATTGCTTTTGATAAAGATGTAACAGTATACACCTTAACTGTTCCATACGGAACTGAAAGTGTAATTTTATCAGGAAGTCTTGAAGATGTAACTAGTACTATAGATGGATTAATTGAATATAAGTTAACTGATGATAAAACAACAGCTAACATAACAGTAGTAGCAGAAGATGGTACTATAAAAGTATACACAGTATACATAATAAAAGAAGCAAAACCTGAAAATGTTGCTACACCTGTCACATATTATTATTCATCAAATAATTATTTAAAATCATTAGAAATAGATGGTTATGAAATAACATTTAACAAGGAAACTAATGAATATAAAATAACTGTTAAAAGTGATGTTACATCTCTTGATATAAAAGCAATTCCAGAAGATAGTAGAGCTAGAGTAGAAATAACAGGAAATGAAAAATTCAAAAAAGGTAATAACACTGTAACTATCACTGTAACAGCAGAAGATGGAAGTACAAGAGAATATAAAATAACCGCTAATAAAGAATCAGAAAAGAAAGAAGCGTTAACAGAGATAGAAGGAAATAGTAACACTGCTGAAAAAGTAGTAATAATAATATTGATAATATTAGTAGTTCTTGGATTATTATATCTTATCTTCAAAAAAGATGAACAAGAAGTTGCAACTGTAGAAATAAAAAAAGAACAAAAAATAGATAATAAGAAAACAAATAAGAAAAATTAAAGAAAGATAAAAAAATCTTTCTTTTTTTCTTATTATTTGGTATAATTAAATAGAAAATAGGGAGAGTGAGTAACAATATGAATAGAAAGGGTCAAGCATTAGTAGAATTTGTTCTTATTTTACCTATATTTATTATGATATTATTCTCAATAGTAGATTTTGGAATGATATTTAATAAGAAAAATGAATTAGAAAACATCAGCATTGATATAATGAATTTATTAAATAATAATAATAAAATAGAAGAAATACAAAAAGAATATCCAAAGGTAGACATAAAACTAACAAATGAAGAAAAATATACAATTGTAGAAATTAGTACTAAAGTAAATATTATAACACCAGGCTTAAATAGAGTGCTAGGCAATCCATATATTGTAAAAGTAGAAAGGAAAATACCTAATGTTGAAGATAAACAATAAAGGACAAAGTTTAGTTATGCTTGTCTTAATAATACCAATATTTTTACTTATATTAACACTTGTATATGATGTAGGTAATGCAATATATGAAAAAGACAGATTATCAAATACTAATTATTTAACAATTGAATATGGATTAAATAATATAGATACAGTAACAGAAAATGATTTAAAAAATTTAATTGAGCAAAATACATCCAATCTCAAATATATATATGTAACTATTGAAGAAAATCAAATAGAAATAAAAATGGAAAAAGATGCAAAAAGCATAATAGGAAAAATGTTTAATTTCAATTTAGTAAAAATTATAAGTCATTATGAAGGAAAAATAATAAATAATCAAAAAGAAATAGAAAGGATAGTGTAAGTATGGCAGGAAAAATAATAACTATTTCATCAGTTAAAGGTGGAGTTGGAAAAACAACCATGACGCTTAACTTAGCAGGAATATACTGTGAATTAAACAAAAGAGTATTAATAATAGATTTAGATTTATACTCTGGAGGAATAGCAGCAAGTCTTAATGTAAAAAATAAAAAAGACATATATACAATGATTGATAGTATGGCTAATAATAGATTTACTGAACTAAAAAAATATGTAACAACATACAACAAAAATATAGATGTATTAGCATGCCCAAAAGATCCAAGAATGGGAGCAAAAGTATCAGGTAGATATATACCAGTAATATTTGACTTAGCAAAAAAAGAGTATGATGTAGTATTAGTAGACACATATCATATATTAGATGAAATAAATTTAACCGCTTTAGACTATTCTTATATGACATTATTTATTATAACAAACGATATTGTAGATTTAAAGAACATGAAAAGTTTAATTAGTATCTTTAAAGATACAGATAAGAAAAACTATTTAATATTATTGAATAATTCTAGAGATATAGGAAAAGATTATTTGAGTTTATATGATATAAGAACTATAATAAAAAACAACATTGATTATACATTATCTAAAAATTATTACATAAAAAATATAGATAAATATACAATATCAGGAGAAATATTGACATTAAATAACAGTATTAATTTATTTCATTCTAAGGATATAAATAATATGAAAAAAATGGCTCTGGACCTAATAGATGATAGTCATGGTAAGGAGGCAAAAAAATGAGTACAAAGAGTTTAACTGAAGCCTTTGAAGTAAAACCCAAAATAGAAATAAATAACGAAAATGTTAAAGATTATGAAGTGTTTGGAGATAAAGGTTTACTTGAAAGTATCAGAATAAAGATTGTTCAAAATTTAATTGAAGAAAATATACCAGAAGATACTTTACCAGAAGATTATATAAATAATGAAATAGATTCAGCCTTAGTTGGATATGATTTAAGTAATTTAGAGAGAAATCATGTTTTTAATTTAATACAAAATGAAATAACTGGATATGGCCCCATAACACCTTTACTTGAAGATAATGCCATAACAGAAATCATGGTTAATGCTCCAAATGAAATATATGTTGAAATAGATGGTAAAATAGTAAAAGATGAAACAGTATCATTTATAAATGACAAACATATCATTAGAACCATACAAAGAATAGTACAGCCATTAGGAAGAACCATAGATTCTGCTAATCCAATGGTTGATGCCAGACTAAGAGATGGTTCAAGACTAAATGCAGTAATACCACCTCTTAGTTTAAAAGGACCAATCTTAACAATAAGAAAATTCAATAAAAAATTAGAAACAATAGATGATTTACTTCGCCGTGGTAGTTTAACCGTAAATATGGCTAGATTCCTCGAGGTAGCAGTAGAAGCAAAACTAAATATTATAATATCTGGAGGTACAGGCACAGGAAAAACAACCCTCCTTAACATCTTATCAGGATTTCTAGGAGAAGATGAAAGAATAATAACCATAGAAGATGCAGCTGAATTAAAATTACATCAAAATCATGTTATATCATTAGAAACTAGATTAATTAATTATGAAGGTGAAGGTGAAGTAACAATTCGAGATCTAGTAAGAAACTCATTAAGAATGAGACCAGATAGAATAATAGTGGGAGAAGTAAGAGGTAAAGAAGCATTTGATATGATGCAAGCTATGAATACTGGACATGAAGGTTCGTTGACAACCCTCCATGCCAACAATCCGATTGATGCCTTAAATAGATTAGAAACAATGATCCTAATGAATGAAATGGAAATACCAGTATCAGCAGTTCGTGGTTATATAGAGAATGCCATTGATATTATAGTGCAAATAGACAGATTATCAGATGGTAAAAGAAAAATAACTTCCATAAGTGAATTAGAAGGAATTAAGGATGGCGAAATAATAGTAAAAGATATCTTTACATACAAACAAAAAGGATTATCGCCTGAAGGAAATGTAGTAGGAGAATTTGGCTTATATAAAAGAAAACCAAAAGTATATGACAAGATTCTAAGAAAGGGCTTTACTAAAATAAAAGATATATTCGAATAAAAGAAAGGTGATAATTATGAATATAGATAAAATAATACAATTCTTAATAGTGATAATTATATTTATAATTATCATCATACTATTAAGACAAGCAGTGGCAGAAAAAAAAGAAAAAAGAATAGCCTACTATTCATTAGAGCCACTAAAAGACGCAAGCATACCATTAATTGATAAAATAAAAAATAAATATTTAATATTTGTTCAAAAAAATAGACAAATATTATTAAAAATAGACTATTTCAAAAAGAAATCAAAAAAATACGAAAAATATATAAAATATCGTCATCGTGACAAAATATCAGCAATAGATTTTATAACTAATAAAATAATAATAATGATATTATTTGTATTATTAGCAGTCATTTCAGGTATATTTACAACAGGAATAAATATTTTAGCTATAGTAATAGATATAATAGTAGGTTACTATTTATTAGATATAATTTTGAAGATATACTATAAAAGACAAACAAAATTAATAGAAAATGAATTATTAAGAGCAATAATAGTAATGAATAATGCATTTAAATCAGGGAAAAGTACCTTACAAGCTTTAAATATAGCGGCCAAAGAATTACCAGAGCCAATAAGCGATGAATTTAAAAAAATGTATCTTGATATGAAATATGGCTTATCAGTAGACACAGTATTTGAACGATTTGCCAAAAGAGTAGACTTAGAAGAAGCAGTGTGCTGGTTTTCTAAGGTTTTCAGCGTGTAGATAGCATCCATGTTGGCACGGAA
>OLNF01003870.1_pt1 | contig 10579 bp, 8 predicted proteins | sample 1673061 | NCBI WGS metagenome assembly OLNF01 (sample SAMEA3136751, study PRJEB25190) | human gut metagenome | reverse complement strand
CTGTGTGCTTGCAAGATGGCTGCTCATGCTCAAACTTCTCGTTGGAACATGACAGTTTATGATGCTCATGTAAACTTGTTGCGTTCTCAGACAGAAACTATGTCTGCTGCTATTGCAGGTGTTGATTCTATTGCTGTTCTTCCGTTTGACGAAACATTCGAAACTCCGGATGAATTCTCTGAAAGAATCGCTCGTAACCAACAGTTGTTGTTGAAAGAGGAATCTCATTTTGATAAAGTAGTAGACCCTGCTGCTGGTTCTTACACAGTAGAAATGTTTACTAATTCTATCGCTGACGTTGCTTGGAAGCTCTTCTTGGAAACAGAAGAAAAAGGCGGTTTCGGTGCTATGGCTAATGCTGGTGAAGTACAGGCTGCTGTCAACGCTTCAAACGTAGCTCGTCATAAAGCTGTGGCTACTCGCCGTGAGTCTTTGTTAGGAACCAACCAGTTTCCTAACTTCACAGAAGTGGCTGCTGGCAAGATTAAGAAAGAAGAAGGCGCTTGCTGCTGCAGCGGTGCTGCCGAGAACCATTGCGAAAATGAAGGTGTTACAAAATTAGACTTCGCTCGCGGAGCTTCTGAATTTGAGGCACTTCGTTTGGCTACAGAAAAAGCAGAAAAGGCTCCGAAGGCATTTATGTTGACTATCGGAAACTTGGCAATGCGTTTGGCTCGTTCTCAGTTCTCTTGCAACTTCTTTGCTTGTGCAGGTTACAAGACTATCGATAACTTGGGATTTGATACAGTAGAAGCTGGTGTCGAAGCAGCTGTAGAAGCTGGTGCGGAAATCGTTGTATTGTGTTCAAGCGATGATGAATACGCAGAATTTGCTCCGGCTGCATTCAAGGCTTTGAATGGCCGTGCATTATTCGTAGTTGCTGGTGCTCCTGCTTGTATGGAGGACTTGAAAGCTCAGGGCATCGACCAGTTTATTAATGTTAAGAGCAATGTATTGGAAACATTGCAGGCTTTCAGCACTAAGTTAGGCATCAAGTAAAAATTTTTATCATGAGACCAAATTTCAAAGATATAGATATAAAAAACGCCGGTTTTGCCGCTAACAACGCTGCAGAATGGGCAAAAGCCAATGGCATAGAAGCCAATTGGAAAACACCGGAGCACATCGAAGTGAAGCCGGTATATACAAAAGATGACTTGGAAGGCATGGAACACTTGAATTTCGTTTCTGGTATTCCTCCTTTCTTGCGCGGTCCGTACAGTGCCATGTATCCATTGCGCCCTTGGACAATCCGTCAATATGCCGGTTTCTCTACAGCAGAAGAATCAAATGCTTTTTACCGTAGAAACTTGGCGTCTGGCCAGAAAGGTTTGTCTGTTGCATTCGACTTGGCTACTCACCGTGGTTATGATGCTGACAACGAACGTGTAGTTGGTGACGTTGGTAAAGCCGGTGTGTCTATCTGTTCTATCGAGAACATGAAGGTGTTGTTTGATGGTATTCCATTGAACAAGATGTCTGTTTCCATGACAATGAACGGTGCTGTGTTGCCAGTTATGGCATTCTACATCAATGCTGGTTTGGAACAGGGCGCTAAGTTGGAAGAAATGGCAGGTACAATCCAGAATGATATCTTGAAGGAATTCATGGTGCGTAATACATATATATATCCGCCTGAGTTCTCAATGCGTATCATCGCTGATATCTTCGAGTACACATCTCAGAAGATGCCTAAGTTCAACTCTATCTCTATCTCTGGTTACCACATGCAGGAAGCTGGTGCAACAGCAGATATCGAAATGGCTTACACATTGTGTGACGGTTTGGAATATCTTCGTGCCGGTGTTAACGCAGGTATCGATATTGATGCGTTCGCTCCCCGTTTGTCATTCTTCTGGGCAATTGGTATGAACCACTTCATGGAAATTGCTAAGATGCGTGCTGCTCGTATGTTGTGGGCTAAGATTGTGAAGAGCTTCGGTGCTAAGAACCCGAAATCTTTGGCATTGCGTACTCACAGCCAGACTTCTGGTTGGTCATTGACAGAGCAGGATCCGTTCAACAACGTCGGTCGTACTTGTATCGAGGCTATGGCTGCTGCTTTGGGTCACACTCAGTCTTTGCATACAAACGCATTGGATGAAGCTATCGCATTGCCGACAGACTTCTCTGCTCGTATCGCTCGTAATACTCAGATTTATATCCAGGAAGAGACTAAGGTTTGTAAGCAAATCGACCCATGGGGCGGTTCTTACTACGTAGAATCTTTGACAAACGAATTGGTACACAAAGGTTGGGCTTTGATTCAGGAAATCGAAAGCATGGGTGGTATGGCTAAGGCTATCGAAACAGGTCTTCCTAAGATGCGTATCGAAGAAGCTGCTGCTCGTACTCAGGCTCGTATCGACTCTGGTATCCAGACTATCGTAGGTGTGAACAAATATCGTTTGGCTAAGGAAGATCCTATCGACATCTTGGAAATCGATAATACAGCTGTTCGTAACGAACAAATCGAGCTTTTGAAGAAACTTCGTGCTAATCGTGATGAGGCTGCCGTACAGAAAGCTTTGGCTGACATCACTGAATGTGTTCGTACAAAGAAAGGCAACTTGCTGGAATTGGCAGTCAAGGCTGCTGCTTTGCGTGCTTCATTGGGTGAAATCTCAGATGCTTGCGAGAAAATTGTTGGTCGTTATAAAGCAATTATTAGAACTATTTCAGGCGTGTACTCATCAGAAACTAAGAAAGATGCAGACTTCGAACGTGCATGTGAATTGACTGCCGAGTTTGCTAAGAAAGAAGGTCGTCAGCCTCGTATCATGATCGCTAAGATGGGTCAGGACGGTCACGACCGTGGTGCAAAGGTTGTTGCTACAGGTTATGCAGACTGTGGTTTTGACGTTGATATGGGACCGTTGTTCCAGACTCCGGCAGAAGCTGCTCGTCAGGCTGTAGAAAACGACGTTCACGTAATGGGTGTTTCTTCTTTGGCTGCTGGCCACAAGACTTTGGTTCCGCAGGTTATCGAAGAATTGAAGAAGTTGGGTCGCCCGGATATCATCGTTATCGCTGGTGGTGTTATCCCGGCTCAAGATTACGACTTCCTGTATAAAGCAGGTGTTGCCGCAATCTTCGGTCCTGGTACTTCTGTAACTAAGGCTGCTTGCCAGATTATGGATATCCTTTTGGGTGAATAATCTGAAGAGCATTCTTCATAAATGAATAGAGCTTGCTCGGCTGCCTTCGGTGGTCGGGCAAGCCTTTTTTATTTCAGACAACAAATACAGGAAATATCTTTACACTCTCAATTATTATTTCTATTTTTGCAAATCTTTAAGATATTGGGTGTTTGTGTGGATACTCATGCGATTACCTGTTCTGAATGTAGAGTTAAAAGAAAACATATATAGCGATGAATATATCTTACAACTGGCTGAAGGATTATCTCGATTTTGATTTACAGCCTACTGAAGTAGCGGATGCATTGACATCTATAGGTTTGGAAACAGGCGGAGTAGAAGAGGTGCAGACGATTAAAGGTGGTTTGGAAGGATTGGTTATTGGTGAAGTATTGATTTGTGAAGCTCATCCGAATTCCGACCATTTGCATGTGACGACCGTAAACGTAGGTAGCGGTGAACCTTTGCAGATTGTTTGCGGTGCTCCGAATGTGGCGGCAGGACAGAAAGTGGTGGTAGCGGTTAATGGAACCAAATTGTATGACGGGGACAAAGAGTTTGTCATCAAACGTTCTAAATTACGTGGCGTTGAATCAAATGGTATGATTTGTGCGGAAGATGAAATAGGTATTGGTACTGACCATGCCGGAATCATCGTGCTGCCAGCTGATGTGGTTGTGGGAACTCTTGCAAAGGATTATTATAATATCAAGAGCGACTATGTATTGGAAGTCGATATAACTCCGAACCGTGTGGATGCCACTTCTCATTTCGGTGTAGCTCGCGACCTGGCCGCTTACCTGAAACAGAACGGTAAGCCTGCCAACTTGAAACGTCCGAGTGTGGATGCTTTCAAGATTGATGATGAAGTTCCGGCTATCGAAGTTGTCGTTGAAAATACAGAAGCCTGCCTTCGTTATTCTGGCGTATGCATCAAAGGCGTTACGGTTAAGGAAAGCCCGGAATGGTTGCAGAATAAATTGCGTACCATCGGCCTGCGTCCAATTAATAATGTAGTGGACGTGACTAATTTCGTATTGCATGGCATGGGACAACCTTTGCACTCTTTTGATGCTGATAAGGTTAAAGGAAATAAAATCGTTGTCAAGGCTGCAAACGAAGGGGACAAATTCGTTACATTGGATGGTGTGGAACGTACATTGACCGCACGTGACTTAATGATTTGCAATGCTGAAGAACCGATGTGTATTGCGGGTGTCTTCGGTGGGCTTGATTCAGGAGTGACAGAGGAGACGAAGGATGTATTCTTGGAATGTGCAACGTTCCATCCGACATGGGTTAGAAAGACAGCTCGCCGTTTTGGTTTGAATACCGACTCTTCTTTCCGTTACGAACGTGGATTGGATCCGAATGTTACCATTTATATATTGAAGTATGCCGCTTCTTTGATTAAGGAATTGGCGGGTGGAGCCATTACAGGAGAAATTCAAGATGTTTATCCTCAAGTGGTTGAACCGTATAAAGTACATATTACCTATGAAAAGATTAACTCATTGATTGGTAAGGATATACCAGTTGATACAGTTAAGAGCATCTTGGAAAGCTTGGAAATGAAAATCGTTGCTGAAACAGCAGATGATTTGGATATTGAAGTTCCAGTTTATCGTATTGATGTACAGCGTGACGTGGATGTAATCGAAGATATTTTACGTATCTATGGATATAACAATGTAGAGTTTGGCGATCATGTGAAATCCAGCTTAAGCTATGAGACTCCGACAGACAAGAGCTATAAAATGCAGAACTTGATTTCCGAACAGTTGTGTGGTTGTGGTTTCAATGAAATATTGAACAACTCATTGACTCGCTCGGCATATTACGATACATTGACAACTTATCCGGCTGAACATTGCGTAAGAGTGATGAATCCGTTAAGTGCGGATTTGAACGTGATGCGTCAGACATTGCTGTTTGGTGGATTGGAAAGTGTAGAACATAATATCAAGCGTAAGAAAGGAAATATCCGTTTTTATGAATTTGGTAATTGCTACCAATTTGATGCGAGCCGGAGAAAAGAAGGGGAGCCGTTGGCAGAATTTAGCGAAGACTATCGTTTAAGCTTGTGGCTTTGTGGAAACCATGTGGAAAACAACTGGGCACATCCGGATGAAAAGAGTTCTGTATATGAATTGAAAGCTTACGTTGAAAATATCCTCGTGCGTTTGGGATTGAACTTGAAGAGGGTTATATTTGGACAATTGTCTGATGACATCTACGATGCAGGATTGAGCATCACGACTCATTCAGGTAAACAATTGGGAACGTTGGGTATTGTGAACCATAAGATCCGTAAAGCAATGGACATTGATACGGAAGTCTATTATGCTGAATTATCCTGGAATGCTTTGATGAAAGAGACAAAGAAAAACAAAGTCACTTATACAGACTTGTCTAAGTTCCCGGCTGTTAAGCGAGACTTGGCTTTGTTGATTGATAAGAGTGTCAAGTTTGCGGAAATCCAAAAGATTGCATCGGAAAGCGAACGCAAGTTGTTGAAAGATGTTGTCCTCTTTGATGTGTATGAAGGCAAGAATCTTCCTGCTGGCAAGAAATCGTATGCAGTAAGTTTCTTCTTGGAGGATGAAACAAAGACTTTGAACGATAAGCAAATTGATGCAATCATGAAGAAAATCCAGACGAACCTGGAACAGAAACTGGGAGCACAACTCCGTTAAGAACATAGACATAATATAAAACATATAATAACAAGATAAAGTATGGGAAGAGCGTTTGAGTTTCGTAAAGCAAGAAAGTTTAAGCGTTGGGGCAACATGGCCCGTGTTTTTACCAAATTAGGTAAGGAAATCACTATCTGCGCAAAGCAGGCTGGTCCGGATCCTGAAAACAACCCTCGCTTGCGTGTCTTGATGCAGACTGCAAAGAAGGAGAACATGCCGAAGGAAAATGTAGAAAGAGCTATCAAACGTGCTGTTTCTAAGGATTTCACGGATTATAAAGAAATGAACTATGAAGGTTATGGCCCTCATGGTATTGCTATCTTCGTTGAAACTGCGACTGATAACACAACTCGTACAGTAGCAAATGTGCGTAGCTATTTCAACAAGTGTGGTGGTTCTTTGGGAACAACTGGAAGTTTGGAATTTTTGTTCTCCCACAAGTGCGTGTTCCATATCGTGAAACCGGAAAATGTTTCTTTGGATGATTTGGAACTGGAATTGATTGACTTTGGTGTTGATGAATTGGACGTAGATGATGAGAGCAACGAAGTTATAATCTATGGTGACTTCGCCCAGAATTCATCTGTCCAGAAGTATTTGGAAGAGAACGGATACGAAATCACAAGTAGTGAGTTTGTCCGCATTCCGAACGACTTGAAGGACGTAACGCCTGAACAACGCGAAACAATCGAGAAATTGATTGAAAAGTTGGAAGAGGACGATGACGTTCAGAATGTTTTCCACAACATGAGGGAAGAAGACGAGGAGTAAAAGGAGCAATATCTGCTTGGCTAACGGACTGGTTTTATCCGAAACTTGCACTTCATAGCCCTGTCGGAATCGTATGAAATAAAAAGGCGGTGTGTCTTAACAATCATTTGACACACCGCCTTTTTTATGTTCCTATCTGTCTATTGCGAAAAGAATTATGGTTATTCGCTCAATACTTTATGGATAGCTTCTTGGACCAATTTTTCCATTACTTTGTATCCTTCCAATGTCGGATGGACTCCATCTTTGGAATACTTTTCCGGTAGTCCGCCACGTTCGTCTTGCATTGCTGCATGATAATCGACGTATGTGATATTATGTTCATGCGCATACGCTTTTAATTTGGAATTAAGAGCTTTGATTTCTTCAGCCGGTCTTAATTCCTTACGCCAACCAAACTGGTATGCCGGCATGGTGGAGCAGAGGATTACCTTGATTCGGTTAGCTTCTGCCAACTGAATCATCGACACAATGTTGCCAAATGTCTTTTCCGGAGAAACGGCATAGTCATTATGCGCCAAATCATTTGTCCCTGCCAAAATAACAACAGCCAGAGGTTCCAAGTCAATCACATCCGGACGGAAACGCATCAGCATTTGAGCAGAAACTTGTCCGCCAATGCCTCTTCCCGCATAATTGTTCTTTGTGAAAAAGTCTGGGTCTGTTGCTCGCCAACCTTCCGTGATGGAATTACCCATGAAAACGACTTTGACCGGTTGCTTAATTGCTGCATTCTCTTGTTCGTATTTCCCGAAATTAGCCCAGTCTTTGAGTGGCTCTTGAGCAGATAACTGCAGAGCTCCGAATAGACAAAGGGTTGCAATCCATATTCTCTTCATGATATTGGGTTATTATAATGTTTAGTAAATCTCTTTGGCAATACGTCTGACGCTTTCGGAAGCCAATAATGTGTAGAAATGCAAACTTGGTACGCCGTGGGCAATTAACTCTTTGCATTGTCCGATACACCATTCGATTCCGACCTCCATTGCATCTTCGTCGCTCTTGCATTTGCGCAATTCGGCTGCGAATGGCTCCGGAATGTCCGAACGGAAAATCTTAGGCAAGACTGTTAGTTGATTCTTGAAAACAATCGGTTTGATTCCTGGAATGATTGGAACTTTAATGCCCTCTTTCCTGCAACGCTCTACAAAAGCGAAATATTTACTGTTGTCAAAGAACATTTGAGTCACCAAATAGCTGGCTCCATTCTTCACCTTCTCCTTAGCATAATAGATATCTGACTCCATGTTCGGTGCTTCTTCATGCTTTTCCGGATAGCAAGCCATGCCGTATGAGAAAGGAGTTTCAATTCCATCAATATGTGAACCGTCCAGCGCAACGCCTTTATTGAATAGATTGACCTGTTGCTGGAGATCCGTAGCATGTTCATGGTAATTTTCCGGATCTTGCACAGGCTCTAATGTCTTTACATCTCCGCGAAGCAGCAAAACGTTGTTCACACCCAAGAAATTCAAGTCGATAAGAGCATATTCCGTTTCATCCTTGGTAAAACCTTTACAAATGATATGAGGTACAGCCGGAATGCCATATTTGTTTTGGATGGCAGAAGCAATTGCAACGGATCCCGGACGTTTGCGGACATTTACTTTGCGGAGGCTTCCGTCCGGTTGTGCCTTATAAATGTTTTCACTGTGATGAGACGTGATATTAATGTATTTCGGATCAAATTCACGAAGTTTGTCAATGACATTATAAACCTTTTGGATGCTGTTTCCTTTCAGTGGAGGCAGAATCTCAAAAGAAAAAGCTGTACTTTTGCTATTGTTAATTAAGTCAATTACGTTCATTTGTTATTATTTTTGATGCAAAAATAAAAATTTATCATCGGATAGTCAAATACTCTTTCTATTATATTATGCTAAAAGAAAAGAGGAAGGATGATTTTATATACATTTAGTGAAGAAAGTGAAAGCTTTTGTTTAAATCTGTAATTAATAAGAATGGTCTGTACAATGAATAAGTTTCGTGTTTCATAACAACTATATTGCGGAGGCGATGAATGTTTTCAGTTTAAAAGGAGAAATAGTTCATCTATTTATAGCTTGTTTATAATAAGTTTTGTACATTTGGGAATCAGTCTTAGAAAATGTAAGAAATAGAGTTATTATATATTGCATTTTGTTTTATATTTGCATTAAAAAATAATTGGAGGAAACAATATGGGAAATTTAAATTGGTCTGAGCTTGGTTTTGGATACCTCAAAACTGACTATAATGTCCGTTGTTATTACCGCAATGGAAAGTGGGGAGAATTGGAAGTTTGTTCTTCTGAAATATTGAACATTCACATGGCTGCCACTTGCCTTCATTATGGACAAGAATCATTTGAGGGATTGAAGGCTTTCAGAGGAAAAGACAGCAAAATCCGTGTTTTCCGTATGGATGAAAATGGCAAACGTATGCAAGCATCTAGTAGAGGTATTAAGATGGCAGAGTTGCCATTGGAGAAATTCGAAGAAGCCATCCGTAAAGTTGTTAAGTTGAATGAACGTTTTGTTCCTCCTTACGAAAGTGGAGCAGCTTTGTATATCCGTCCATTGATGTTGGGTTTGGGAGAGCAAGTTGGTGTGAAACCTGCACCTGAATACATGTTTGTTGTATTTGTAACTCCGGTAGGTCCTTACTTCAAGGGAGGTTTCCAACCATCAAAAGTTTGTATCATGCGTAATTACGACCGTGCGGCTCCATTTGGAACAGGTACGATAAAAGTGGGAGGTAATTATGCGGCAAGTTTGGTTGCTGGAGAGTTAGCACATGAGAAAGGTTACGCTGCAGTCCTTTATTTGGATCCAAAAGAAAAGAAATACTTGGATGAATGCGGACCGGCGAACTTCTTTGCGGTGAGAGGAAACAGCTACATCACTCCGAAGTCTCATTCTATCCTGCCATCAATTACCAATAAGAGCCTGCAGCAGTTGGCTGCCGATATGGGTTTGACAGTAGAATGCCGTCCTGTTCCGTACGAAGAGATTGCTACATTTGATGAAGCTGCAGAATGTGGTACAGCAGCGGTGATTGCCCCGATTTCAGAGATTGACGACTTGGATGAAAACAAGAAATATGTGATTCTGAAAGATGGGAAGCCGGGTCCAGTTTGTGAAAAGTTATATAACAAATTGCGCGCTATCCAGTATGGTGATGAACCGGATAACTATGGTTGGGTAACTATCATCGAACAAGAATAACTTTTGCCATAAAATAAAAAAGGGCGCGCCCTTTTTCAATATTGGGTGCGTCCGTTTTTGTATTTCATAGTAACCAATGAGGAGTTAACCGCAATGGATTATTCTGAAGGTTTGTCCCCGGATTCCAAATCGAAGTCATCAATTGAAATAGATAACCGGTCGTCGATATCATTGGGCTTTTCCACAACCTTGTTTGCTTGTTGTGCCCGATTCGGCTGGTATTCGTTGGCATAGTCCATAACCTGTTTCAGTACATTTACAAACCGGTCGAAATCCTCCTTGTAAAGGAATATTTTATGCTTCTCGAAAGAAATATCTGAGTTGCTTTTCCCCTGAACACGTTTGCTTTCTGTAATAGCGATAAACAAATCATCTTTTGAACTTTTTTTTACATCTATGTAATAAATTCGTTTACCTGCTTTGATGGTTTTTGAATAAAGTATTTCCTTATCACCACCAATATCAAAATTATTATTTTTCTTTGACTCTTCCATGAGCTACTGTTTTTGAACCATCCCTAAAAATAACTTATCTGAATACACCTTATCCGGGTGACGTTCGTTTTGTTTTAGAGAAACATGAATAATCAAAAAACGCCACAAGATGTATAAACGGTGTAAACTTATAATTATTTTTTCTCATATTCATACTTTTTTACCCTATAATTATTTATAAAATAAAAATAAATGGTAAGAAATTCAAAATTCGACATCTTCTTCCGCACACAGAATCAGCGGAATTGTCTGATTTACGATGTCAT
>OLNF01003869.1_pt1 | contig 10580 bp, 8 predicted proteins | sample 1673061 | NCBI WGS metagenome assembly OLNF01 (sample SAMEA3136751, study PRJEB25190) | human gut metagenome | reverse complement strand
AGAAGCCGACCCGCTTAAAAGGGCGAAAAATGCCGAAAAGGAAATAGCCTTTGTAAACGAACGCAGGGATTTTTTTGATATTCTTGAAAAAAGCCACAGCGAGGGCGAGCTGCCGCTTAAGGTAACGCATAACGATACAAAGTTCAATAATATTCTTATCGACGACGCAACGCACGAAGCGGTCTGTGTTATCGACCTGGACACCGTTATGCCGGGCATTTCCTGTTACGATTTCGGCGACGCTATACGCTTTGCGGGCAACACCGCGGAGGAAGACGAGATTGACCTCTCCCGCGTCACCATCAGCATGGAGAACTATGAATCGTTCACCCGCGGCTTTATGGGCGCGATGAACGGTATGTTCACCAAAGAAGAAAACGACAACATGGCGGCGGCTGCCATCATAGATACTTTGGAGATAGGTTGCAGATTCCTTGAAGACTATCTGAGAGGGGATAAGTATTTCAAGATACACTATCCCACGCAGAACTACAACCGTGCCGCGAACCAAGTCAAACTTGCGCTTGATATGATAGCGCGTTATGACGAGATGGACAATATCGTTAAAAAATACCAGTAAATATAGTGAACATAAGCGCCCGTCAGACTTGGCGGGCGTATGTTTTATCTTGACGTATAGGAGAAGAAAAAATTGACGCCGCAAAAAGCAAAAATAATGTACCTTTACCGTATTCTGCAAAGGAAAAGCGACCGTGAACACCGTTTGACCGTGTCCGATATGATAGAGGAACTTGCCGAATACGGCATAAAGGCGGAGCGAAAATCCGTTTATTCGGATATCGCAATTCTTCGTGAAATGGGTTATCATATCGTAATGCACCGCAGCAGGGAAGTAAGTTATTATTTGGAACCGTCGCCGCTTTCCGTCGATGACCTGAAACTGCTGACGGACGCCGTCAATACGGCTTCCTTTATTCCTGCCCGAAAAGCAAACGAACTGAAAAAAAAGTTGTCTTTGCTTACCTCCGAAAAGAACTCCCGCGTTCTTGACAGACCGCTGTTTTTTCCTGACCGAAGAACGGGAGAAAAAGAGCAGGCGTATCAGAAAACCGAAATAATAAGAAAAGCGATGAGTGGCGATGTTCGGCTGAATTTTGATTATTCCGACCCCGACGCGGAGGAACAGCATTCTCAAAGATTCAGAAACGTCAGCCCTTACTGCTTGGTTTGGTTCGAGCGCCGTTTTTATCTTGTCGCGGGCTCGGACGATTTTGAAGAGGGACTTCGGTCTTTCTCCGTTCGAGGCTTGACGAATCTTGTGCCGCTGTCCGTTCCCCGTGAAAAACTTTTTGTTTATTCGGGAGATGTCGATTTCAATATGCAGTATTATGTGAACGGAATATTTTCTTCCGAAGCGGATATTGAACAGTTCCCCGATTAGACTTGCCTATGCAGGGGTATTTTCAATCTGAAATTTGAATAAAACGCAAAAAGCCCGCGGCGTACGCCGCGGGCAATATTTTTGCTTTGTGGTTTAATAGATGGATTTGCCGAAAGAGTTGAGGTCTTTGCAGGCTTCAACAACTCTTGCGGAACCGCCCGCCGAACCCTTTTTGAGGTAGGAACGGGGATCGTAAACCTTTTTAACGCCGACTTCACCGTCGATTTTAAGGATTCCGTCATAGTTCTTGAAGACGTGATCCGCAACGGGACGGGAGAACGCATACTGCGTGTCGGTGTCGATGTTCATTTTGATAACGCCGTATTGAAGCGTTTCCTGAATTTCTTCGTGGGTCGAACCCGAACCGCCGTGGAATACGAAGTTGAAGTGTGCGTCGGGACCTTTTTCCGCTTTGATGGCGTCCTGACCTTCTTTAAGAACCTTCGGTCTGAGTTTTACGTTGCCCGGCTTGTAAACGCCGTGAACGTTGCCGAACGTTGCGGCAAGCGTGTATCTGCCGATACCGCTGAGTTCGTTTTCAACAAGGAGCATATCTTCGGGCGTGGTGTAAAGTTTTGCACCCGCTTCGCCGGTAACGCCGTCTTCTTCGCCGCCGACAACGCCTGCCTCAACTTCAAGAACGAGCTGAGATTTCGCGCATCTTTCGAGAAGACCTTTTGCTATCTTGACGTTTTCCTTGTGGGGAAGCGCCGAGCCGTCGAACATATGGGAGTTGAAGAGGTTTGGAAGACCTGCCGCACGGCGTCTTTCTGTCTCTTCGATAAGGGGAATCATAAAAGTGTCAACTTTGTCGTTCTGGCAATGGTCGGTATGAAGCGCAACAAAGATGTTGTATTTCTCCGCCATAAGGTGAACGTGGTTCGCAAGCGCAAGCGCTCCGAGATACATATCTTTCAATGTGCCGGACGCGTGCTGCGCGCCGCCGAAAGACATCTGAATGATACCGTCGGAATGAGCCTCCGCAAGTCCTGCGAGAACGCCGTTGATCGATTCCATATCGAAAACGTTGATCGCGGGGAATGCATAGTGGTTCGCATAGGCGGTGTCCATCATTTTGCAATACTGTTCATAGGTTGCTACAGGCATTGGAAAATCCTCCGTATATGATAAAATGTTTTTTAGCCTTATGTTTGAATATCATCAGCCTGCGGTATAAACCGCTATTTTTCTGAATATATTATACAACAAGAAGAGTAATTAGTCAAGAGAAAAAAGCGTTAAAACCTAAAATATGTAAAAAACGGGAGGCTTACGGGCGTGTCTGACACGGAAACGAAAAAAAACAGGCTTGTTGGGCTTCTCTATTTCGGCGTGATAATCGTTTTGTATTACGCCTTTTTCAAGTGGGCTTTCGCATGGACGGTTCCTTTCCTTATCGGGCTTGTGCTTGCGCTTGCGCTGAATCCGCTCATCGAATTTCTCGTCCGAAAGACCCGAATGAAACGCGGGTTTGTCTGCGCCGTATTGCTTTTGGTTATCTGGGCGGCGGCGGGATTTCTTCTTTTCAAACTCGGACAGGCCGTTTACGTTCAGGCAAAAAATTTGCTCGAATTTATTTCTTCGATAGACCTGAAAACGCTCTCCGAAACGGTTTCGGGCTTTTTCGGGAACGCCGTCCGTGCCGAGGACGTCTTGCCTGTGATGGTTTTATTCTCCGGCTGCGACCAGACGCTTTCAAAATACGTCAAAAGCTGGGAGACCGAGCTGCCCTCTCCCCCATCCGACACGACGAGCACGTCGCGGTCGATGTTCTGGTTCTCCTGATATGAGCCGAGGAACAAATCGTTCGAATTTCTTCCGCCGAGGATGTATTTGCTCCCGTCGGCGATCAGATACTTGTCGTGCAGACGGTAGTTGAGCTTCCACGGGCGCAGCAGGTCGATGGGATCATAAAAGCGCACCTCCACATTCTCCTCCGCCGCGAGGGCGCGGAGAACGCCGCTGTTTTGCAGATGCAGAAAACCGTTCAGCCCGTCGACGATGACGCGCACCCGCACGCCGCGCTGCGCCGCGCCATAGAGCGCGGCCATCAAATCCTGTCCGCTGCCGTCCGCGCGCAGGTCAAAGGTCGAGAAGATGACCTCCCTTTCCGCACTCTCGATGAGCTGCAAGCGCCAGAGCAGCGCACTGTCCGTATCCTCGATGCTCCTCACGCGCTCCTGCGATGCGTCCGTACTCAATCGGGCTTCATACTGGCTCCACAGCTCCCCTGCCGCCTCTTTTTGCGGCAGCGGGACGAGAATGGCTGTCAGCACCCCATATAAAAGGTACACGCCCAGCGCGATGCCCAGCCATTTCAAGATATGTTTTTGCTTCATTTTTCACCTGCTTATCATAAAACTCATGCCGTCAGTTTACCATAAGGGATGCAAGCTGTCCAGCGGCGCGGCGGCGGTAAGTTTTCCCGACCGAAACGCCGCAACTTTCGCCCAAACGGAAATTTCTCGAAAAGAGGTCTTGACAATCCGCCAATTTCCGACCTATACTGTCGGTAAATGAAAAATACCCCACACGGGTATTGTATTTGCCCCGAAGGAGGAATTAAATTGAAAAAGGAAACCTATGACGTGACCGGCATGAGCTGCGCCGCCTGCTCCAGCCGCGTGGAAAAGGCCGTCGCCAAGCAGCCCGGCGCGCAGCAGGTCGCGGTCAACCTGCTGAAAAACAGCATGGTCGTCGAATACGACGAATCCCAGCTTTCGTCCGCGCAGATCATCGCCGCGGTCGAAAAGGCGGGCTACGGTGCGTCTCTGCATGCAAAGCCCGGCAGCGCCCCCGCCGCGCAGACTGCCGAGACCGGCGGCGCCAGCGCCGCACAGAAGGCGTACAGCGACATGAAAAAGCGTCTCGCCCTCTCGCTCCTCTTCACCATCCCGCTGTTCTATCTCTCGATGGGCCACATGATGGGCTGGCCGCTGCCCGCGTGCTTCCTCGGCATGGAAAATGCGATGACGTTCGCATTCACGCAGTTTTTGCTGCTGCTGCCCATCGTCTATATCAACCGCCAGTACTATATCGTCGGCTTCAAGACGCTGTGGCAGCGCTCGCCGAACATGGATTCGCTGATCGCACTGGGCTCCAGCGCCGCCATCGTGTACGGCATCTACGCCATCTATAAGATCGGCATCGGCTTTGGCCAGATGGACATGGACACGGTGCACACCTATATGATGGAGCTGTACTTCGAGTCCGCAGGCACGATCCTGACGCTCATCACCATGGGCAAGACGATGGAGGCCCGCGCCAAGGGCAAGACCTCTGATGCCATCACAAAGCTCTTGGACCTTGCGCCCAAGACCGCAACGGTCGAGCGCAACGGCGTCGAGAGCGTCATCCCCATCGAGGAGGTCCAACTCGGCGACATGCTGATCGTCAAGGCGGGCGAGAGCGTCCCCGTCGACGGCGTCGTGCTCGAGGGAACGTCCTCGGTCGACGAATCCGCGCTGACGGGCGAGAGCATCCCCGTCGAAAAGCAGGCGGGAGACAGCGTCATCGGCGCAACCATCAACAAATCCGGCTATTTCAAGATGCGCGCGACCAAAGTCGGCGACGATACCGCCCTTTCCCAGATCGTACGCCTTGTGGACGAGGCCACGAGCTCCAAAGCGCCCATCGCCAAGCTCGCCGATAAGGTCAGCGGCGTGTTCGTCCCCGTCGTCATCACGATCGCCGTCATCGCAACGGCAGCGTGGCTGCTGACGGGCCACAGCGTGGAATTTGCGCTGTCCATCGGTATTTCCGTTCTCGTCATCAGCTGCCCCTGCGCGCTGGGTCTCGCCACGCCGACGGCCATCATGGTCGGCACGGGCCGCGGCGCGGTGAACGGCATCCTCATCAAGTCTGCCGAAGCGCTTGAGACGACGCACAGCGTCAACACCGTCGTGCTCGACAAGACCGGCACCATCACGCAGGGCAAGCCCGTCGTCACCGACGTCGTCGACGGCGGCATCGGCAGGGACAAACTTCTCTCCGTCGCCGCGTCGCTCGAAAAGCTCTCCGAGCATCCGCTTTCCGAGGCCATCGTGGCCGAGGCGGAGAAGGAATCGCTCACGTTCCTGTCCGTCGACAAATTTGAGCAGATCCCCGGTCAGGGCATCCGCGGCGAGGTCGAGGGCCAGCTCTGCCTTGCCGGCAACCGCCGCATGATGGAAGCAAACCGCATCGAAAACAGTGAGCTGCTCGCACAAGGCGAAGCGCTGGCTGAGGACGGCAAGACGCCGCTCTACTTTGCGCTGGACGGCAAGCTCATCGGCCTCATCGCCGTAGCCGATGTCGTCAAGCCCACGAGCGCGCAGGCCATCGCCGAGCTCTCGAGCATGGGCATTGAAGTCGTCATGCTCACGGGCGACAACGCCAAGACCGCCGAGGCCATCCGCCGTCAGGTCGGCGTGGACCGCGTCGTGGCCGAGGTGCTGCCGCAGGACAAGGAGCGCGAAATTCGCCGTCTGCAGGAGGGCGGCAAGAAGGTCGCCATGGTCGGTGACGGCATCAACGATGCGCCCGCCCTTGCGCGCGCAGACGTCGGCATCGCCATCGGCGCTGGCACAGACGTTGCCATCGAGTCGGCGGATATTGTGCTGATGCGCAGTGACCTTCTCGACGTCTCGACCGCCGTGCAGTTGAGCCGCGCGGTCATCCGCAACATCAAGGAAAACCTCTTCTGGGCGTTCTTCTACAACGCCATCGGCATTCCCATCGCGGCGGGCGTGTTCTACCCCGCCTTCCAGCTCAAGATGAACCCGATGCTCGGCGCGCTCGCGATGAGCTTCAGCTCGGTGTTCGTGGTGAGCAATGCGCTGCGCCTGCGCTGGTTCAAGGCCAAGCACACGGCGGCAGCACCGAAAACGGTTTCTTCTCCGTCGGATAGCGGAGTGGAGATAGCAAACAGCCACACCATGGCAAGTAACAATGAAAAAGGAGAAACGAACATGGAAAAAGTCATCAGCATTGAGGGCATGGCCTGCATGCATTGCGTGAATCACGTTCAGCAGGCGCTTTCCGCCGTCCCCGGCGTGAAGGAGGCAAAGGTCGATCTCGAGAGCAAGTCCGCCACCGTCAGCGTGGACGGCAGCGTAACCGACGCGGCGCTCAAGGCCGCCGTGGATGAGGCGGGCTATCAGGCCGTCTCCATCCGCTAAGGCCATGAGAGCCGATCGTGATTCCGTCCGCCGCAAGCTGAAAATTGCCCGCGGCCAGCTCGACGGCATTTTGCAGATGATCGATGACGACCGCTACTGCGTGGACATCTCCAACCAGCTTCTCGCCACGCAGTCGCTCCTCAAAAGCGCCAACCAGCAGATCATGCGCGCGCACATCGAAGGCTGCGTGCGCGAGGCTTTGCAGACCGACCACATCGACCCCAAGCTCGAAGAGGCCTTCCAGCTCCTCGAGCGCATGGCGCAGTCGTGACCGCACAAAAAGGACGACAGCTAAAAATAGCTGTCGTCCTTTTTTGTTATTCGATCAGATCCTCGCGGTCTAGTTTCTTTTCCGAAAGCTGCTGTGCGGTGTGCTCATGTACGAGCTGGAGTACTACCGCCGTGAGGGGAATGAAAAACACAATACCGACAAGGCCGAAGAGCTTTCCGCCCAGCAGCGCTGCAAGGAGCGTCCACAGCGGCGCAAGCCCCACGCTGCTGCCAACCACATGCGGGTAAATGAACTGATTTTCCGTGAACTGCACCGCCTGATAGACGATCAGGCACAGCAGCGCCTTCTCCGGCTGGGCAAGCAGCGTCAGCAGTACGCCGATTGCGCAGGAGGCCAGCGCGCCGATGTAGGGAACAAAGGCGAAGGCCGCCGTCAGCGCGGCGGTCAGCCCCGCGTAGGGAATGCCGCACAGGGAGAACGCGAGAAAGATCATCGTGCCGAGGATCACGACCTCCACGCACTGCCCGGACAGGAAACGGGCGTAGGTGGTGTGCGTCAGGCGCGCGATGCGGCAGACCTGATCGGCCTTTCGCTCGCTCAGGTTGGCGTAGAGGAGTCTGCGGCTCTGTTTAGCAAGGCTGCGCCGGTCGAGCAGCACATAAAACATGATGACGATGGCAAAGGTGACGTTGGCCACCGCCGAGACTGTGGTACCGGCAAGATCCACCACCGAGTCGATCAGCGCGCCGGCGCCGGTGAGCGCCTTTTCCAGCACCGTTTTCCAATCGAGCGCGGCGATGCGATCGGTGAGCTCGCTTGTATCCACGCCGTGATCCGAGAGAAGGCGCGCCCAGTCCGGCCAGTTCTCCCTGACCAGTGTGCCGATGCTCTTGAGCGACGCGGCAAGCTGCGGCAGCGCCAGAACGCACAGCAGTACCACGACGATGACCACGCACAAAAGCGTCAGCAGCAGGCTGAGAAGGTCAATGTGTTTTTCCTTTGCCTTTGGCATCAGGCGCGTCAAACGTCCTGCGATGCCCTGCATCGGCACACTGAGGACAAACGCCATCAATAACCCTATGATCACCGGCGTGAAGAGGGTAGCGAGCCTCGTGAGAAACGCCGCGACTTCGTTGAGATTCATCAGCGCGGCATAGAGCGCCACGCCGAACGCGACCAGAAGAAATTGCTGTTTTCCTTTTTTATCCATTGTTCTTTTCTGCACCTTCCGCGCGTTCGCTCTGCAACCGGAGCGGAAGTGCCGAACGCTGTGCATATCCTTTCAGGTTAATTATAGAATGGCTTGCGCTGCATTGCAAGTTCTTTTGCCCGTCGCTTGGTAGTTTCTCCCGCCCGCTGCTTTTTTCGCGCAGACTTTTGCGGAAAATCAGCATTTCTCCCCTTGGCGCGGCGGTGATCGTCTGCTATACTGAAAGGAACAAAAGCTCATCGGGCGGGCGTTGACGCTTCCGATGGAAAGGAAGGCTCAGAATGAATCGAACGGGGAACGGCGCCGCACTCTGCGAAGATCCGCATGACTTTCTTGTCATGCAGAATCTCTATGACGCGGCGGTTCGGCAGCTCACGTTGAAATTCAATATTCTCAACAGTGAATTCAATGTTCTTTATGCACGCAATCCCATTCATCACATCGACGGGCGCGTCAAATCGCAATCGAGCATCGTCGCCAAGCTCATCAAGCGCGGCCTGCCGCTCTCGATCGAGTCCGCGCGAAAAAACATCAACGACATCGCGGGCGTGCGCGTCGTTTGCAGCTACATCGACGATGTCTACCGCGTGGGCGAGATGCTGGCGCGGCAGACGGATGTGGAGATCGTCAAAAAGCAGGACTACATCCAGACGCCGAACTACAACGGCTACCGCTCGCTGCACATGGACATCAAGGTGCCCGTCTACCTCTCCGACCGGACGGAATACGTCGTGGCGGAGATCCAGCTGCGCACGATCGCCATGGACTTCTGGGCGAGCCTTGAGCACGATATCCGCTACAAGGTCGACAAAACGAAGCTGCCCGAGGGCATCAACGAGGAGATGTTCGAATGCGCGGGCAAGATCGCTGAGATCGACCGCCAGATGCAGGACATGTACCAGCGCATCAAGGCCTCGGATGCCTACAACGAAGATTGAGTCCCCTACATAAAGGAAAAAGGATGCATCGAAAGACGCATCCTTTTTGTTTTTTCACTGCTTTTTGTGATATCCGCAGTCGCAGTAGGGGCCGCCGGAGGCGAGCGTGTACTCGCGCACGAAATCCGACGCGCCGCCCGCGTCGCTCATCGTGTAGTCGAGATGGCACAGCGCGGGCGTCAGATCGTAGAGCCCCAACACCTGCATCAGCGTGCAGATGCCGCAGGTCATAAAGCGCGCCTCGTAGCCGCTGCCGTCCTCGTACTCGAAAAAGTCCATGTTCCACGAATAGGGGTTGCGATCGCCCGCGCGCAGCTTCGCCGTCGCCTTCATGCCCTCGATGTCCTTGGGTGTGAACTTTTTCTTTCCGCTCGCGCGGCAGAAAGCCTTCATCGTAGGCGTCATCATCGCCGCGGCGTAGTAGTCCGTCAGCGTTTTGATGTTCGGCCGCTGCGGCATGCACAGGATAAACGCGGCGAGCATCGCGCAGTTGACGATGTTCATTTCGAAGCGGTCGCGCTTGTCAAATTCCGGCAGCTTCGCGATGATCTCGCGATATTTCTTTTTGGCACGCGCCGCAACGTCCTTCGCCTGCTCCGCGGTCAGGTCGAATTCGACCGTCAGGTGCTTTTCAAACGATCCGGCAAACAGCGCCCACATGCCCGCAGGCTTTCCAAGATACTTCATTTGCTCTCCCCTTTTCGAGTTTAATCTCTCAAACTCGTCTGCATTTTTGACTGCCGTCTTGCTTTTGGTCATAGTATACCGAGGGCGGGAGCGCTTGTCAATGCGGCGCAAAAAAGCAGCGGTTCTGATGAACCGCCGCTTTTTTTAGTTGGATTTACTTGCCCTGATAGGCGCGATACAGGAACGTCACAATCTCCGCACGTGTACAATCCGCGTTGGGGCTGAACGTCGTGTTGGAAGTACCGTTCGTCACGTTATTCGCAGCCGCCCAGTTAATCGCATCAGTGTAGAACGCGTCGGACTTCACGTCGGTGAAGTTCGTGCTGCCGCTCGCGGTGCCCTTGAGCGCGCGATACAGGAACGTCACGCTCTGGCCGCGGGTGCAGGTGTTGTTGACGCCGAAGGTGCCGTCAGCCAAACCGTTGGTGATGCCGTTTTCCAGTGCCCATGCCACTGCGTCATAGCAATAGCTGCCGGGGAGCACGTCGGCGGGAACCTTAGCCGTGCCCTTGGGGGCGGGAGAACCGGCGGCACGCCACAGGAAGGTGACGATCTGGCCACGGGTGCAGGGATCGTTGGAGCCGAACAGACCGTTGGTCTTGCCGTTGGTGATGCCCTTCTTCACAGCCCATTCCACAGCCTTGGCATAATAAGCGTCGGCGGGAACGTCCGCAAAGATGGAAGCAGCCTGCTCCTCGACAAACTCAGCGGAAACAGTAACCTTGCTGCCGGGCATGGTGAAGGTGTACTTGCCGTTGCCCTTATCGGTCAGCTTGAGTTTATTGCCGCTGGCGTCCTTGACGGTAAGCTTGTCCAACTCGTAGCCCTTATCGGGAGTTACGGTGATGGTCACGCGGTCGCCCTTGGAGGCGTTCTTGGGGCTGACGGTCACATCGCCGTTCTTGGTGCTGGAGGCGGACACGGCATAACTACCAGAAGAGCCGCTGGAGGA